>Ga0207695_10000382_pt1 | contig 100524 bp, 70 predicted proteins | sample KBSC54metaG_FD_184354 | JGI IMG/M metagenome (GOLD analysis project Ga0207695, IMG submission 184354) | Corn rhizosphere microbial communities from Kellogg Biological Station, Michigan, USA - KBS C5-4 metaG (SPAdes) (version 2) | ecosystem: Host-associated > Plants > Roots > Rhizosphere > Soil... | reverse complement strand
CCTTGCTCATCGATCACGTCCAATTGAACGGGCGCCGCCAATACGTCCAAAGGTCGCTTGGCGAAACCGGTCATGCGCTCGTCGAAGTGGCTGCGGATCCTGGCTGGCAAACCGTCGCTACCCAGCTCGATTTCGCGGCCGAGAATGCCCAGTGCCGAGCCGTGGACCTCAATCGCTGTCAACGGCTTCACCAGGGTGTCGTCCTGGGCCAGCGTGGAATTGAGCCAACGCAGGCGCGTCAGCTTGAATGGATCGTTGTCGCCATGCGTTATCGCTTCGCCCTGCCCTACGGCGATCTCGATCGGCACCTGTTTCGGTGCGACGCCGGCTGCATCGACAAGGATGCTCCCTCTGTAAATGCCCGGCCTGGCATCCCTGGGAATATCCAGCCCGAACCATAGCGGCTGCACACCGCCCGCGGCTACGTCGACACGGGTAGTGAATGGCTTGCCAGCCATATCGATGCCGCCGAGATTGAAGCAGGTCATGGCCTTGGCTGGAATTACCGAGCCATCATCGGCCTTCAGATCGGACAGTTGCGCCTGTACGTTCTCGACTTTGCTGTGCGGTGCCCAAAGCCCGATTTGAAAACTAAGGTATTCGCCGCGCAATGCACTGTCACGTAACACTCCGCCTGCGCCACGCTTTGCCCACCGTTCGGGCAAGGCATCGAACATGCGCACAGGGTTGTCGCGCGTCTCCGGAAACAGCCATAGAGAGTCCGAAGGGTGCGCTGCAACCAATGCATTGACTTCTGCTTGTGTAGCAGCACGCTCCATTGCGGTATAGGCATCGAAGTCATCGACAGCTTCATAGCCATGTACTGTCGCGTGCGGCAGCGCAATCCATCGGTTGGCATCGCCAAACTTCTTGGCCCATGCCGCGTCAGCCGTTGCGATGGGCGCCGCATAGATCACCGTGGGATAGTTACCGCGCCCCTTGGTGATATAGGGTTGGTAGTAAACCGCATAGGTGCCCGTTGTGCGGGCCTGAAACAACAGTTCGCCGCTTTCGCGATCGATGTGGCCACGCAACACATTGGCGACACGGTTTCCCGCGGGATCTGTGACGATAACCGCAACGTTTTCCGGATGCGCATCGTGCCGGCGCCATGGGATCGTGACGGTCACTGCATCGGCAGCTTTGGTTACGTCGATCAGGTAACGATGGTTGCCGAGCGCCGCGGCATCCCATCGCAAAGCCGGCGCGACCGGTGCGAGCTCCGCGCCATTGACACCCGTCGCGGCGATCAGCAGCGCCCCCGACACCATCCACACACCCCATCGACAACTCATTGCATCTCCACCTTGCAGCGCTGCATATTCATTCGCGCTGCTTCAACAACGCAAGAACATGCTTGTTTACCCCGATGCGCGCAATGCTGGCAAGTTACCAATGGCAGGGTTGCGGTTGAGATCAGGCGCCTCGATCGCTACGCAGTTCACGCACCTGGCGATCGTGTCCGGCGGCATCGCGGCCGCTTATCCAACTGAACAGGGCAATGCCGATGATGATCGCGATGGCGCCCATGGCCGAGTAGCCGTGCGGCCACGCTTCATTGAGAAACATCGCGCCAATCACCGTAGCGAACAGCAGCTCCGCTGCCTGCATGGCTTCGACCGCCGCCAGCGCGGTGGGCTTGCTGCGCACTTTGTCAGTGGCGGCGAAAAACAATACTGTGGCGATCACACCCGACGACAAAGCTACACCGCCGGCCAGTGCGATTTCCCGCCATGTCGGCGGCCCAATGCTGAGCCACGCAACAACGGTAAACACCAGCCACAGCGGCCAACTGCACAATGTCATGCCGAAGACGCGTTGCACTGCATTCAACCGCGTGCGGCTCTGTTCCAGGTGCAGGAGCAACATGCGATTGCCCAGGGGATACGCAAATGCCGACAGCACGACCGCTGCGATAGCCAGCCAGTCGCTTACGCTCAACGCACCGCCTGCATATCCCCATTGCAGTGCGAACACGCCAGCCACGATCAGTACACCGATCGCCAGGCTCGACCAGGCGAGCTGACGTCGTTCGTCACGATAGATAAGAGGCGCGAGCAACGGCCCGGCAAGCACCGTCGTCTGGAAGCTGCCTGCGACCAGCCAGGAGGGACCGCTATTGGCCGCCCAGGTCAAGGGCACACCGAACAGCACAAACCCGACCGAGCTCCACAGCAGCCATGTACGTGGATAGCGCTTCAGCTCTTTCGGCAGTTCGCCCAAGCCACCTTGCCACGGCACCACCACGGCGAGCAGCGGCAGTGTAATGAGATAGCGCAGGATCACCGCCCACGCCCAATGTCCACCGCCGGCCACCAGGCTTCGGTTGAGTACGTAGGTCATGGTGAAAAACAGAGCCGCGCATAACGCGAGCCCTATGGCCGCTGGAGCATTGCTGCGCATGGAGGGTGGCTGTTCATATCCGGGGAGCGAGCAGCCAGTGTGCCGAAGCTGTCGGTGTTTTTATAGCGCGGCTGATGCTGGCTCGCTTCGCATCGCCTCTTGCGCCCCCTCACCCCAACCCTCTCCCCCGGCAAAGCCAGGGGAGAGGGAGCAAGTTGCGCTAGTGCGAAACAATGAAGCTCACCTCAGTTGGCTCCCTCTCCCCTGGCTTTGCCGGGGGAGAGGGTTGGGGTAAGGGGGTGCTCTTAGCGCGGCACGCGCAACGCAGAATCGCGTAGTGCAGCCTCGTGCTGCAATTCATCCAACGCAGCCGTCTCGATCGTATCGAGCACGTTGTGCGACGTATGCGGAGTCGTCGGCGGCACAATTTCGGTCGGGCCGGACTTGTTGAGATCACTGCTGTTGGTCATGTTCAACTCCTTGATATCCCGACCATTCTACCCATTCTCGCAGAGCAAAACTGGTCTGCACGTCAAAGCGCGATGCAAAGCCATTTCCTAATAACTGGTCAGGCGGGATGGATCATCCAGCCGTGCGTATCGGCTACTGCGGAGCGACGCAGTGGCAAGCCGTATATCCGCGAAAGGGCTGCCGGGTCGAGTGCGTCTTCCGGCGTGCCATGACGCACCAGTTGCCCCTGCGCCAGCAAGGCGACGTCGTCGGCATAGCGCGCAGCGAGATTGAGATCGTGCAGCACGGCGACGACGCCATAACCGCGCTGCGCCAGACGTCGCGCATGACCGAGCACCAGATGTTGATGCGCTATATCCAGGCTGGCCTCTGGCTCGTCCAGCAACACCCACGCTGGCGCGGCGGAGGTTTCGCTTACCTGCGCGAGCACGCGTGCCAGTTGCACACGCTGCTGTTCGCCACCGGAGAGCTCCAGGTAGTTGCGTTCGCGCAGATGACTGGCCTGCACCGCCCCCAGGGCGGCATCGACCAGATGTCGATCCATCGCACCGGTTTTCTCGCCGAAAGGGCTGCGCCCGATCATCACCACCTCATCGACACGGAACGCAAATCCGAGTTGCACTTTCTGCGACAACATCGCACGGCGGCGCGCAAGTATCTGCGCGGGCCACTCCTGCAGCGAACGGCCATCCAGCGTTACTTCGCCCAGCGATGGACGACGCAGGCCTGCCATGGCGCTCAAAAGGCTGCTCTTGCCTGCGCCGTTGGGCCCGACCAGCGCGAGCATGCGGCCAGGGTGTGCCTTGAGATGAATATCCTGCAATACGCGTCGGCCACGGATGCTCAGATGCACGCCACGCACGGCGATCAAGCCGCTGCCCTGCTCGGCCGTTTCGTTGGCGTGCCAGTCCCATGGCATGTTCATGCCTGAGCCTCACCGATACGCGTACGCATCAATAGCCAAAGGAAAAAGGGACCGCCCAGCAAAGCCGTCAATACACCGATCGGCAATTCCGCCGGCGCGACCACGATACGCGCCACTGCATCGGCTGCGATCAGCAGGCTCGCCCCGGCCAACGCCGATCCAGGCATCAGCAGCCGATGATCGGGACCCCACACCAGGCGCAAGACATGCGGCACAAGCAGGCCAACAAAGCCGATGACGCCGCACATCGCCACCGCCGCACTGGTCGCCAGCGCCACCAGCACAATCAGATGCACGCGCACACGTTGCGGATGAAAGCCGAGCAGCGTGGCCTCGGTCTCGCCTAACAACAAGGCATTCAATGCGCGGGCATAGCGCGGCAGCCACAACACCGGCAACAACATGGGCAAGGCAACCGCGGCCAGACGCCGCCAGTCCGTACCGCCCAGGCTACCCAAGGTCCAGAAACTCAAATCGCGCAGTTGCCATTCGTTGGCCATGAACGTCAGCAAGCCGACGCCGGCCATGGCGATGGCGTTGATCGCTACGCCGGCGAGCAACAGCGTTGCCATGCCAGCGCGTCGACGGCCCAGCACATAGACCAGCGCAGTGGCTACCAGGCCACCCATGAAAGCCATGCCTGCCACACTGATGGACCCTGCAAACGCGGGCAACGTCGCCAGCAGTGGCGCGCCGAGCACCATCATGCCGATCGCACCCAGGGCCGCACCCGCCGACACGCCGATCAGTCCCGGCTCGACCAGTGGATTACGAAACAAGCCCTGCATCGCAGCACCGCTACATGCCAGCGACGCACCGACCAGGGCTGCCATCAAGACACGCGGCAGACGCAGCATCAGGACGATCTGGTCGTCGCCCTGCGACGTACTGCCAGCAACGCTTCGCAACAAGGCGCCAAGCACTTCCGATGCCGGTATTCGGATCGGACCCGTGCCAAGGCTGATCACTGCCGTGGAGAGCAACAACAGACCCAAGGCGGGCAAGGCGAACGCGCGGCCGCGATCCGCACGCAAATGCGGCAAGGCCACACTGTTCATCGAGCGACTGCTGCCAATTCGCGTTGCAGTACGAACTCTTGCTCCGCATTGCGCGGACCGAAACCGAGCAATGCCTGACCGTCCACCAGAATGATCCGGCGTGTCTTGCCCGCTGGCGTCAGGGCAACGCCTGGAAGCTTCAGCACACCCTCGACGCCACCGAGCACGTCCGCGCGTTCACGCATCAACACGATCACATCGGGCGCCAGCGCAGCCATAGCCTCGGCCGAGACCGGCTTGTAACCCGTGTAGCCCGTCACCGCGTTGACACCGCCGGCAAGCGAGATCGCATGTGTCGCAGCAGTTTCGTTGCCGGCCAACAGGGGGCTGCCGCCACCGGCGGACATCATGAAGATCGCGCGTGGATGATTCGGCATCGCAGCTACCGCCTTGGCCAGTTCACCGTACTGGGCCTGAATCTTGTCGGCCAATAGTTTTGCCGCGTCTTCCTTGCCTAGCAGTTGCCCGATCGTACGCACCTTGGCAACTACCTCGTCAGGCGAGTACGTCACCGGCAGGGTTTCAATGCGTACGCCCGCGCTACGTAGCTGGGCCAGTACCGGTGGCGGACCGGCATCATGTGTCGCAATGATCAATTGTGGCCGCAAGGACAGCACGCCTTCGGCGGCCAACTGACGCACATAGCCGACATCCGGAAGACCCTTGGCTGCAGTCGGCCACTCGCTGGTGCTATCCACACCCACCAGCGAAGACTGCGAATCGAGTGCATAGATCGTTTCGGTGATATCGCCGCCAAGCGATACGATGCGCTCGGGTTGCTCGGCGCCGGCCAAACCGGGCAACGCAACGGCGAACGCGAGCAAAAGCGAATGCCTAAGCATGCTCGTTCTCCCTGCCCGGCAGGCCATCGGCCAGCTCGCGCCACTGGGCCAGCTCCGGCACACCCGGCTTGCGCTTGCCGAACAACTGCACGATCTGTCCACCGTTGGCGTCGTACAGCTCCAACGATGTCACCGCACCTTCGGGCGAAGGCTTTTTGACGACCCAGCTTTCGACGATATGGTCTTCGCGCAGATGCAGGTTGAAATCTTCATCGAGCACATTGAGCCATGGTCCCATCGGCTTGATGTTGTGCACGGGCCCTGTATGAATCTGCACCACGCCCGGCGAACCGACAAACACCATGATCGGCAAACCGCTCGAAGCCGCCGTCTCCAGCGCGCGGCGAATCGACGTATTGGCCACCGGGCGCGCGAACTCCGGGCCGACCAGGCGCAGGGCCTGCGTGCGGGTTACCTTGTGCTTTTTAAGCAGTGCAAAGAAATCATGCGGATCGCGCATGGCGCGCCACCCTTCGCGCAGCGAAACGATGTCCACATCGGCATCGTCGAGCAACAGCGGCAATGGTTCGGCCACTTCCTTTCGATCCAGCAGCGGTGACTGTACGCCCGCGGCGAAACGACCGACCAGACCGCCCCATGCTTCCCGGTGGCTCTGCTCGGTAAGGTAGACCTTGTGCACGGCGCGACCATCGGCATCAAAGAACTGCAAGCTCTGCAGCGAGCGCCCACGCGATTCCTCTCGCACCGCAAAACCGTAGATCCAGTGCTTCAGGAACAAGCGCAAGTCGATCGCTTCGTCGAGCACCACACCCATCGCGGCACCGATCTCGATATGCCCGAACGTGCCCTTTTTCTCGTGCACGCAACTGTCGTTGCGTGTGAGCACCATGACGCGCCCCAGTTCGGGCAGCGCAAGTATCAGGTCCTTCCATGGCCCTTCCAGGCGCGTGACGCCATCGCCGCAACGGATGGCTACAAGCTCGGCCTCGCTCACGCCCAGTCGTTCGGCCAGATCGCGTGCACGCAGGTTGGGCTCCTGCTCACGCAGGCGCATCCATTCGTCGCGAAGCTTCGGCGGCGGCATGGTGCCCGTTGGGGTGTTGCTGGATGCATTCAACATATCGACAGTCCCTTAGAAAGCGATTTTCGCGGCGAGGCTGAGGGCGCGCCCCGGCATGGTGAGGCGGTCGGCTGGCAAGCCGCCGGTGCCGGTATCGTTAAAGCCGTTACCGCTGACCAGGTTGCCCAGCACGCCACCGTTCAAATTGCCCCAATCCCAATATTTTCGGTCGGTGAGATTGGTCACGCCGGCATAGATCTCCAGGCTAGCCATTGCACCCTCATCGAACGGCGAGTAATGCGCGTAGAAATCGAGCGTGCCGTAGCCTGCGGGCCGGAATGCGGTCGGATCGCTAAGTTGCGTGTGGCGGCGCACGGCGGTGCCGGTGAGTTCGGCGCCCCATTTCGCGGCGTCGTAACTGATCCCGACCACCAACTTGGCCGGGTCGACAGTGTTGAGCGGGCTATAACCCGTGTCGCCTGGCTGAATCAGGCGCCCTGTCGCCACCGACGCGCTGCCGCGCACGGCCCATCCCTCAAGAGCGTCGTTGAAATAGCCCAGGCGCAGGCTGCCGCTGGCTTCAAGGCCCTTGATGTAGGCACGCCGCGTATTGACCGCCTGGAACAGCAGGTTTTGCCCCGGAGGCGCCTGATACCACGACGGAATCTGCGCGGGAGGCAGGGCGAAGCCGGACCAGATGAAGTTGCGATACTTGTTGTAGTAGCCACCCACACTGAACCAACCGATGTCGCCCTTGCCACGTAAGCCAACTTCGAAGTTGTTGCTGGTCTCGGCTTTCAACTTGTCGTTCGGCAGAAACGCGATATTGAAACCGGGAAACGGCTGCTCGTTCCACGCACCTGCGATCTCGCTATACAGCGGTGGGCGAAAACCGCGCGCATAATCGAAGTACGCACTCAAGCTATCGGTAAAGCGCCAGACGACGCCAAGCTTGGGCGAGGCATAGCTCTTTTCGTAGTCGCGCTTGACGTAGCCTGGATTGTACGCGGCGTACAGCTCATCCTGTTCGGGCTTGTATTCGTAGCGTTCCAGCCGCACGCCGGGCGTGATGCTCAGGTGGCCGTCCAGGAGACCCAGCTCGTCCTGGCCGAATGCCGCATAGCGATCAGTGCGGCTAGAGGGGATCAGGTGCAATGGATAGTTGCCCGGCATGGCGGGTTTGCTGCTGCTTATGGCGCCCGTACGTTTGCTGATGGCATAGCCACCGGCGGTCGACTCCGCATCGGTGCGCGACAGTTCGACACCGTAACTGATGGTCTGGGTGATTGCACTGCCCTCGCCCAGCTGCTTCACGGCGATCCATTTGCCGCCGGAAACTTTCTCCTGCAAAGGCAGGTTTTCATAGAAGCGCGCATACGCGGCGGTATCGGTTTGCGTATCTGTGCGTGTGCGCGTTTTCTGCCAGTACGCATTCCATTCAATCGTATCGGCAACAGCGCTGTCCAAATGCGGATACCACTGACCGATGCTGGCGCGCATGCGCTGGTTTTCGTCCTGCGAACGGTAGTAACCGACGCCGGGCGCGATATTGGACAGGCTGTTGGTGTTGGTGCGCGTGTTCGAGCCATCCAGCGTGACGCGATCGGCGCGGCCGCTCTGCGCCGTGTGCACGTACTTGGCCAGGAAACTGTCCAGCGTATAGGTCTGCGGATCGGGGCGCGTCCGCGTCGCGCCGGTACCGCCGATATCGCCTTCGTTCGCCGTTTCGTGGCCTTCGCGATGATTGGCGATGAACAGGATGCCGTTCTTCGCATCGCCACCGGCCAGGGTTGCCGTGCTGGTCAGGCTGCGATCGCTGCTGTCGTACTGTTCCTTGAGCGAGACATACGGGTCACGACCTGGCCGCAGATAATCGGCTGGATCTTTTGTGCGCAGGCTGACGACGCCACCCAGTGCATCGGACGGATATAGCGCGGACGCCGGCCCGCGAACGATATCGACCTGCTTGATGTCGTCAAGATCGATAAAGTTACGCCCGGCACGAAAACTGCCCCCGGCGACATCGGCGCCGAACGAAGCGGGTTGAGATACACCGTCGATCTCGATGCGTGTGCGATTACCGGACAACCCGCGGATATTGAAACTGTCCAAGCCGAAGCGCCCTGCCGTACCGATCACCGATACACCCGGCTCGTACTTCACCAGGTCACGAATCGTCAGTACAAGATGGCGATCCATCTGCACGCGATCGATCATCGACACCGTGCCGGGCGTATTGAGTTGCAGGCTCGGCGTGGTGGCGGTGACCTGCACGCGCGGCAGGTTGGACGCCTGATCGGGGCTCACGGACAAACCGGCCGGCTCGGCAGCCCAGGCAGGCACAGAAGTGACGGACGACGACAACAGCGCGCCAATGATGGCGGCCAGCGGAGCAATACGCATGAAAGAGAAGGTCCTTTACCTTGGCGTGTATGAAGCTGCACGCGGCTTGCTGGCAAGGACGCTCAAGGCATCGGTGGCTGGCGGCCGAATCAGGACCGGGCGATGCCGGTCCGCAAATATCTAAATGAGAATATATCTCATTTAGATTTGAGCCGTAAAGCCCTGCGCCCGGCTAGGAGGCAGGCTTCAAATCGTTCGCGACCGTGGGCCAGAGCTCCGATACGGTCGGGTGAATCGGCACCGCCCATTGCAAGGTACTGATCGGCTGATCGGCGTTCATCAGATCAAGCACGCCGTGAATGGACTCGTCGCCCTCCACGCCCAGGATGGCGGCACCGAGTACGCGTTGAGTCTGCGCGTCGGCGATCAGTTTCATGAAGCCGGCGGTTTCACCACGCTCTACCGCGCGCCCCACGCGCGACATCGGCCGCTTCGAAATCAACAACGGCCTGCCGCTTTTGCGCGCCTGGCTTTCGGTCATGCCCACACGGCCCAATGGCGGATCGATATAAAGCGCGTAACCGAGAATGCGCTGCGACACGCGGCGCTGCTGCCCATCGAGCAGGTTCGCTGCGATGATCTCGAAATCGTTGTATGCCGTATGCGTAAATGCGCCACGCCCGTTGCAATCGCCCATCGCCCAGATGCCGGCCACGTTGGTGCGAAGCTCGTCGTCGACCTCGATATAACCTCTTTCGTTGGTCTTGACGCCGGCGCGTTCCAGCGCGAGGTCATCCGTATTCGGCCGTCGTCCCATCGCGAGCAATACGCGGTCGGCAATGACCTCTGGTGCACCTGCCGTGCAATCAACACGTACGCCAACGCCGTCGCTACGCGGCGAAAACGCGATGCAGTTGGCGTCAGTGCGTACATGGATTCCCTCACCTTCGAGAATCTCGCGTATCGCGATGGAGACGTCTTCGTCCTCCCGCGGGATCAGGCGCGACTCGCGTTCGACGATGGTCACCTGAGAGCCGAAGCGACGGAACATCTGCGCGAATTCCAGGCCGATATAACTGCCACCGACAATCGCCAGATGCCTGGGCAAGGTCTCCAGCTGCAGAATCGACGTGTTGGTGAGGTAGTCGATCTCGCCAACCCCAGGCATATCCGGTACAGATGCGCGACCGCCGACATTGAGAAAAATGCGCGGCGCGGTCAGCAGCTCGTCCCCCACACGGAGACTACCAGCGCTTTCGAAGCGTGCATGCCCCCGCAAGACAGTCAGGCCTTGCATGCCGTCCAGCCAGCGCTCGACATTCCCGCGCGCATTACCGGCCACGGTCTGCCCTCGACCGATGACGCGGTGGATATCGATGCCGATATCGCCCTGGATGGCCACGCCATACTCCGCCGCGCGTCGCGCGACATGGGCGGCGCGTGCGCTTGCCACCAGAGTCTTGGTCGGCATGCAGCCTGTGTTGACGCACGTGCCACCGAACAGGTGGCGCTCGATCAGCGCCACCTTCATGCCTGCAGCCGTGAGACGGCCAGCCAACGGCGGTCCGGCCTGGCCTGCCCCAACAATGATCGCGTCGAACGAGCGGCTCATGCGGGCATCGCCACAATCAGCAGACCACCGCCGATAGCGACGATGTCCTCGAGGAGCGCAGCCGGAAGATCCTTGCCGAAAGCGGCAGCCAGGCGCCCTCGTGCCCATGCACCGCCATACGTGCCGATCACGGCACCGACAACGCCGGCAACCAGGCCGGCAAGCATCATGTTGCCCGCCGCGCCAAGGGTCGCGCCGCACAGCGCGCCCGACACCAGTCGCGCGGCAAACCCCATCGCCACCTTTCGGCTAGGCGTGGTGGGCAACTTGTCGGTCACCAGCTCGGCCAGCGCCAGCACGGTGAAAATCCAGGGCGTAAAACGCCAACCCATGAAAGCGGTCCAGCTATCTCCTACCGACAACCATCCCGAGTGCAGAGCCCAGCTCACCACCGCCGGTGCAGTCATGGCGCGAAGACCGGCAACGATACCTATCAACAAGGCAGCAAGTACGAATGTCATGGACGACCCCTCCGACAATGCCTGCGTGATCATACTCCGCGAACAGGAGAGTCGGGTGTTGTAACGCGACGGTCGCCACTGAAGGCATGGCACAACCGCGCCGATCTGTTCTTAAAAGCGATCCGTCCCCGCCAAATAACGCCATTGCCCCGGTTGCAATCGCGACATCGGAATCCGGCCTATTCGGATGCGCTTGAGCGAAATCACCTGCAAGCCGACGGCGTGGCACATGCGTTCGACCATGCTCGGCGCGATACGCTTCAACGCAAAACGCAGATGGCGTTCGTTCTGCCAGCTCACCTTGATCGGTGGCAGCGCATAGTTATTGAAGCTCAGGCCATGGTTGAGTTTCGCCAGACCGTCGGGCGCGAGCGTGCCGTCGACCTCGACGATGACCTCTTGCTCGATCCGCTCGGAATCCTCCTCCAGGCGCCGCTTGACCCGCCAATCCTGGGTAAATACCAGCAAGCCGCTGGCGTTGTCCGGCAACGGCAACGGTGATTCCAGCCGCGCAAAATGACGCTTCAACAGGCGCACGCCCGATGCATCGTCTTCGGCATGGCTGTCCACCGTGATCAAGGTGCGCGCCTGATCTGCAGTCATGCCGGCGGGTTTGTGCAATACCAGCGTTGCCGGTTCGGGCGGAACGAGCCTTGCGTCCGGGTCGATCTCGACGCGCTGATCGCCGACCATGAACTGCGGCTCTTCCACCGTCTCGCCATCGACAAGCACCCAGCCGCCCTCGATATACATCTCAGCCTCACGCCGGGAACACTGCGTCATGGCGGAGATACGTTTGGCAAGGCGAACGGGTTCGGTCATCGGTGTGGCCTGGGACTAAGGCCACCATTGTAGGCGTCCTGCCTGCATAGCGCTCGCATCGCTGCCGCTTTCTTTGCGCCAGCGATGCGGGCTGTTCAAGCGCGCTTTCTGGTACGTGCCGCTTTCTTTGCCGCCGTGGAACGGCCGGTGCTGCCTTTGGTGCGTGCGGCCTTCCTGGCTGCGGCCGAACGGCTGCTCGCAGTGCGTTTACTGGCAGCACCACGTGCCTGTCGCGAAAGCGCCGTCTTTGACGCGCTGCCGCTACCTTCGCGTTTCAGGGCCTTGGTGGCCGCACTTTTGCGGGTCGCCGTCGACTCGGAGGATTTTTTGCGGGCAGTCTTACGGCTTGTAGTCTTTTTTGCCGCTTTTTTAGCTGCCGCTCCCTTCCTGGGCACCTTTACACCGGCACGCCGCGCCTTGGACAGGCCGATCGCGATGGCTTGCTTGGCCGACCTCGCACCGTGTTTGCCTTCACGAACGTGCTCGATTTCCTCATGCACGAATTCCCCAGCCTGGGTGCTGGGCGCCTTGCCGGCGCGCTTGGCGGCCGCGGCACGCTTGACGGTTCTTTTCTCGGGCATAACAACTCTCCGCTACATCGGACGTAGCTGGACAGTGCGCTGTGCAACGTGAAGCAGCAGACAAGAAAAAATCAACGCCGTGCGTTTGCAAAGCGGCATTTCTCAAGCGACGACGTTGTCCACCGCAGCTACGAAACCGCCCGTCTGGTGCGCCCACAGCCGCGCATACAAGCCACCGTGTGCAATCAACTGCGCATGCGTGCCGCTCTCTACCACGACGCCCTTGTCCATCACCACCAGTCGATCCATACGAGCAATCGTCGACAGGCGATGGGCAATGGCGATCACCGTCTTGCCGCGCATCAACAGCTCCAGGCTTTCCTGGATGGCCGCCTCGGATTCCGAGTCGAGTGCCGAGGTCGCTTCGTCGAGAATCAGGATCGGCGCATCTTTCAGCAGCACGCGTGCGATCGCGATGCGCTGGCGCTGGCCGCCGCTGAGCTTCACACCGCGCTCACCCACGTGGGCATCAAAACCGATACGCCCTTCGCCGTCGACCAGTTGCGGGATGAATTCGTCTGCGCGTGCCTTGCGCACGGCATCCATGATCTGTTCCTCACTGGCGTCGGGCCGGCCATAGAGCAGGTTGTCGCGGATCGAGCGATGCAGCAACGAGGTGTCCTGGGTAACCACGCCGATCTGCGAGCGCAGGCTTTCCTGAGTGACACCGGCAATATCCTGGCCATCGATCAAAATGCGCCCGTCCTCGAGGTCGTAGAGGCGCAACAGGATATTCACCAGCGTTGACTTGCCCGCACCCGAAGGACCGACCAGGCCGATCTTTTCGCCGGGCCGCACAGCCAGGTCGAGGCCAGCCATCACGCCGGAGGCCTTGCCGTAATGAAAATGGATATCCTCAAAACGCACGCTGCCCTGGCTGACCGTCAACGGCACGGCGTCTTCGCGATCCTGCACGGCGCGTGGTTGCGAGATGGTTTCCAGGCCGTCCTGTACCGTGCCGACATTTTCGAAGATGCCGTTGACCACCCACATGATCCAGCCGGACATGTTGTTGATACGGATCACCAGGCCGGTCGATAGCGCAATCGCACCTACCGTTACCTTGCCTTCGCTCCACAGCCAGATCGCCAATGCCGACGTACCGACGATCAGGAAACCATTCAAAGTGGTAATGGTGCTGTCCATCGCCGTGGTCAGCCGCGTCATGCTACGCAGCTTCTCCGTCTGATCGCGCATGGCATCGGCGACGTAGCCTTCCTCACGCTGGGTATGCGCGAACAGCTTCAGCGTGAGAATATTGCTGTACCCATCGACGATGCGACCCATCAGTTTCGAGCGCGACTCGGACTGCTTCCAGGAACGTTCCTTCGTACGCGGAATGAAATAGGCCAGTGTGCCGACATAGGCAAACAGCCACGCCAGCAAGGGAAGCGCCAGCCATATATCCGCCTGCGCAAACATGACCAGTGCGCTGCCCGTATAGATGGCTACGTACCAGATCGCGTCGACGATCTGCACCGCCGATTCGCGCAACGATGCACCGGTTTGCATAATGCGGTTGGCGATACGCCCGGCGTAATCATTCTGGAAAAAACCAAGGCTTTGCCGCATGACATAGCGATGGTTCTGCCAGCGGATGCGATTGGTCAGGTTCGGCAGGATGGTCTGGTTGACCAGCAGGTCGTGCAGGCCTATCAACACCGGCCGCGCCACCAGCGTGATAAAACCCATCCACAGCAGCTGGTTGCCATGCTGACGGAAGAACTCCTTGCTCGGCACGCCCTTGGTCATGTCGACGATGTCGCCGATAAAGCCGAACAGCGACACTTCGACCAGCGCCACGCCGAAACCCACCACAAGCGCAGCGGCGAAGATCGGCCACACCTGACGCAGATAGAACGCGTAGAAACGCCACACCGACTTGGGCGGCATGCCGTCGACGGGTTCCTTGAAGGCGTCGATGAGGGATTCGAACCAGCGGAAAATCATTGGGAGTGACCGGGGTGGGGTGCGTGTAGTGTAAAGGCTGGTGACAGTAGAGAACCTCAAGAACCTCTATGCCCATCGTCATCTCGGCGCAGGCCGGAGGCGCTTTTCAACAGCGATGGCGGTCATCTACTCCTCAGCGTTACTGCTTCTCCTGACGAGCGTGGTATTGAGGCTTGGATCCCGGCTTGCGCCGGGATGACGAGCAGGAAGTTGTTCTTTGCAGCAGGAATCTAACGCCTCGACGCCAGCTTGTCCGCCCAGCGCGTCGGTTCGGGCAGCCGGTACGTCGTGCAACACTTCAGTACCAGATCGGCGGCTGTAGCCATACTCACCCGATAGCCAGGCGAAACGATCAACGGCTTCACTTTGAGCTTGCTGCGCAGCACCGTGCCTATCACCCGCCCTCGATAGACCAGGTCGGCCTGTGCCCCACGCTGCTCGCCCAATGCATCATGGCGCCCTACCAGGATGCTCTTGGCCACGCCGATTGTCGGCAACCCCAGCGTGACTCCCAGATGTGCGGCAATGCCAAGGCCGCGTGGATGCGCGATGCCCTGCCCGTCGACAAAGATCATATCTGGCTGCTGCGGCAGCCCTGCCAGTGCCTCGAGTACGGCGGGAAGCTCACGAAACGACAGCAGCCCGGGGATATAGGGCATCCGTGTAGGCAGGCGAGCGACGACATCGGCGACCGGCTTGAGGCTGGTCGCGTCCAACAGTACCGCCGCGGCACGCGTGATGGTGCCGTTGGCCTCGAAGCCGACATCGACGCCAGCGATGTGCTTCAGTGGCCCAAAGTCATCCTCGATAACTACCTGGGTCGCCAGCTGGGTTTGCAGGGCACGAGCCTTGGCGACGTCGCCATCCCACTCGGGCCATGGAATCGAAGACATAATCATCTGTGCAAAGGTTCTAGCCTGAACGCAACATCGTACAGGACCGGCATAAATCGTCCGTGACGATTGACCCCATCCACCCACGCCGGGATCATCCCCAAAATGCGCCCGCTATTCCGACTCCTGCTCGTCTTCACGCTCCTCCTTGCCGCCCCTGCGGCCACGGTCGAGAATGTTCTGGCCGATGATGCTCCGGCATCATCCGCAAGTACGCCCACACCGCCAACGGCCGATCAGTTGAACGATCAGCTGGCCGACATCCAGCAACAGCTGACAGCCAAGACCCGGCCCGACGATGCCACCCTGATCGAGCTTCGCGGCAAGGTACAGACGATCCAGAAACAATCGGCCGAACTGGTCGCCACGCTGACTCCGCAAAGCAATAGCCTGCAGGCAAAACTTACGGTGCTCGGTGCGCCGCCGGCCAAGGGCGCGCCGCCTGAAGCCCCGGAGATCGCGAGCCAACGCAGGGATCTGAATACGTCCAAGGCTGATATCGACGGCCAGATCAAGCAGGCCAACACGGCCAGCCTGGACAGCGTGCAGGTGCTCAATACGATTGCAGGGTTGCAACGCGATGCCTTCGAGGCGCAGCTGTCGCAGCGCACCGCTTCGCCGCTCACCGGCAGTTTCTGGTCAGGGCTGGCACACGACCTGCCCAACGACATGGCCGAGCTCAGGCAATTGGGCAAGGATATCGGTGCCGCCATAAAGCAGGCATGGCAGTCGCCCAATCGCCTGCCTTTCGTAGTGTGCCTGCTCGCCGCCCTCGGCTTGCTGGTCGCTCGCCGCCTGGTGGAAAAACTGCTCATCCGCCTGGCCGCCAAGCATCTCCCGCAAGGTCATCTGCGCCGCAGCATGCTGGCGACGCTGATCACCCTGATCACGCTGGCCTGCGTGGGCTTTGCAGCCTACCTGGCGTACCTGTCACTCAACTGGAATCACCTGTTGAGCGACGATCTGCAGAATCTTCTGCATGCACTGGTGAGGTTGACTTGCTTCTGCGCCTACGTTGCAGGCCTGGGGCGCGCGCTGCTTAGCGTGAAGCGCCCCTCATGGCGTATGCCGCAAGTGTCGGACGACACCGCCCAACATTTGCGCCCGTTCCCCTGGCTGCTGGCCGCGGCAGTCTTCGTCATGGGCACGGTGGATCAGATCAACAAGGATATCGGCGCCGGCCTGGCCGCGGTGGTCATCACCAACGGCACGCTATCGCTGATCATCGCCTCGTTGATCGGCGCAGTGCTGTTGCGCATGGGCCATGCCCGTCGCGTCATGCTGGCAGCAGGCGACACACCGGCGAAGCGGCCACTCTGGGTCGGCCTGCTGGTATTTGCCGCGTTTGCGGGCGTGCTGGTGTGCTGGCTGGCTGTGCTTACCGGCTACTTCGCACTGTCCTGGGTAGTGGCGCGACAGATCGTATGGACCAGCGTCATCGTCCTATCGCTGTATCTGTTTTCGCACTTGCTCCACGACGTATTCGAAACGGTGTTTTCTCCCACCGAACGTACCGGCCAGCGCATGCAGGAAGCATTCGGCCTCTCGGCGGAGCGGCTGGAGCAGACTGCGACGATTCTTTCGGGCGTATGTCGCGCCCTGCTCTTGCTGCTGGCGATTTCGCTGGTGTTCTCGCGCTACGGTGCCGGCCCCTCCGAGCTGAGCGGGCGGGTGCTGCAGATATTCAGCGGTGCGGGCAATATCGGTTCGCTGCCAATCGTTCCTGGAGACATCTTCAACGCCGTATTGGTAGTGTTTTTCGGCATGCTGGTGGTGCGCGGCATCAAGCAATGGCTGAGCAACCAGTTACTGCCCAAGACATCCCTCGAACTGGGCATGCAGAATTCGATCGTGACCTTGCTGGGTTATGTCGGTGGCATCCTGGTTTTCCTGCTGGCGCTGGCCGCGCTCAAGTTCAACCTGCAAAGCATCGCCTGGGTAGCCAGCGCGTTGTCGGTGGGTATCGGTTTTGGCTTGCAGGCCATCGTGCAGAACTTTATTTCCGGCCTGATCCTGCTTGCCGAGCGGCCGGTGAAAGTGGGCGATTGGGTGAGCCTCGGCGGTGGTGTCGAAGGTGACATCCGGCGCATCAATGTGCGCGCCACGGAAATCCAGATGGGCGACCGATCGACAATGATCGTGCCCAATTCGCAGTTCATCAGCCAGAACGTGCGTAATGTGACGCTGGGCCATGCGCAGGGCCGAGTGCAACTGCAACTGTCGCTGCCACTCAGCACCGACGCCAGCAAGGCGCGAGTGCTTATCCTGGACGTGTTCCGCCACCATCCGGCGACGTTGGAAACGCCCTCGCCCAGCGTCACGCTGGACAATCTCGACGGCGGCACGATGACCTTCATCTGCACGGGCTACGTAAAAAGCCCGCGCGATGCGAGCGGCGTAAAGAGCGATATCCTGTTCGAACTGCTGAGCAAGCTGCGCGATGCAGCGATACCGTTGAGCAGCCCGCAGGATATGGTGATCCACACCGTACAACAGACTGTTGCCAAGTCCGAAGCCTCCACCATCGTCGGTACCGACGATGTCGGTGAAGGCGCTCCAGTAGAAAAGAAACCTTGACGGTCCAAACGGGAGTGTGCCAATGACAATCCAAGGCAGCACCATTATTCCTTCACTGCGCTACCGCGACGCACGCGGCATGATCGATTGGCTGTGCAAGGCATTCGGCTTCGAGAAAAACGCCGTCCATGAAGAAAACGGAATCATCGTGCATGCTCAGCTTGTTTACCGCGGAGGCATGATCATGCTCGGCGAAGTGCGCGACAACGATTTCGGTCGCTATATGGCACAACCTGATGAAGTGGCGGGGCGGGAAACGCAATGCGCGTATGTGATCGTCGAGGACGTCAAGTCACACTACGAACAGGCGAGGTCGGCGGGCGCGATCGTCATCGACGAATACGCGGAGAAGGAATACGGCGGCGCCGGTTATGGCTGCAGCGACCCGGAAGGCCATGTGTGGTGGTTCGGTAGTTACAATCCCTGGCGGAGTCAGTGACAGGGCGTAAAGTCGGTCACTGCGTGACCTGTGAAGTCGCGCCTTCGGCGCTGTAAAGGGTAAATAGGGAAAAGCCGGTAGGTAGCGGCCGACTTTCTTCTGCCTATTTCAGGAAATTTTGTACGGGGCCGGCAATTTGTGCCGGCCCCGTACATTCAATCAGCTACAAGCCTTCCCATGATCGGCATGATAGCCCTTGGCCTTCGCGTCCGACTCGCTCATGTACTCACCCTTCTTGGTGCGCCCGTACCACTTGTCGCTGGGACAGTGGTAGACCTTGCTGCTGTCGTTGGCCCAGACCATGCCCGGGCCACCGCCCGGTGCGGCCGCACCGGCAGGAGCTGCCGGGGCGTGCGGCGTCGCAGCCGCCTTGGGAGCGGGTGCCGGCGTGGGGGCCGGCGCGGGTGTTGGTGCAGGCGCGGCGGTCGGTGCGGGAGCCGCGGCTGCCGGAGCTGCTGCTGCGGCGGCTGTGTACCACTCCTTGACGCCCTTATGGCCGGCGCAGGCACCGCGCTTGCCGTTGTGATCCGTGTAGGTGCCATCGTTGCATTGGCCGGTAGAACCGGCGGGCGCCGAATCATGATAGGCAAAAGCAGGAGCGCCGGCCAAAGCGCATACAAGCAAGCTGGCCATCCATCCGAACGATTTCATGTCGACTCCCTCCAAACGCATTCGTCTGTCGTGCCAACGCTGTCGACGCAGCCTGCCGCGTTCGAAGCGAGGGCACACTCAAGCGTTGTCTGATGCACGCTTGCGGCGGCGACTATGCCTGTAAAGCACGCATGCCGTCACGACGGCGCAAGAAGCCATTCAACCACCAGACGGCCATTTCGCAATTTCGTGCGAATGGCCGTCTGCGAACTCAAGGCGCTTCGGGCTTCACCGGCTCCAGGCGCAGGTCCTGGAAGTCGAAGCTGAAGTCGGTCAACGGCGAAATCGGCTCCATGCGCACGTCGCGGATCGAGCCGTCGGCGTCGAGCGAGTAGGTCACGAAAGCATCGGCATTCAAGGCGCGATCGTCCCAGCGCACGATAAAGCTGTCGTGCTGCCACGGCGTCATCGTGCCGACCAGTTGCCCGGTCTTGGAGAAACGCATGCGCAGTTTGCCGCCTTCGTTGCTGACGATCACATCGCCGTACCAGCGGTCACGAAAGGTGCCCGCATATTTAGCCAGCGCGAGCGACGGCTTGCCGTTCTTGTCGCGCTCCTTTTCGTGTTTCTTCCAGCTGTCGTCCGCGTTGCCTTCGGCCTTCTTGACGGCCTTGTCGTAGGCTGCGACCCAGTCGGTCTTGCTGCTGCCCATATACGCGTCGAGCGCGCGATAGGTGACCGCGTTGAACGCCGCACCTGACTCCTGGTTGGTCAGTACCACGATGCCCAGATGCAACTCGGGCACCAGGGTCACGCGCGACACCATTCCCGGCCAACCGCCGGTATGCCAGACCAGGCGCTGACCGTGGTAGTCGGACAGAAACCAGCCTTCGCCGTAGCCGGCAAAGTTCGGCTTGAGGCCTTCCAGTTCGGGCACTTGTGGCTTGGTGACCTTCATCGGCGTCAGCATCGACCACATCTGGTCCTGGCTGCTTTGCTTGAACAGGCGCTGCTCCTTGCCATCGCCCGACGGCAATACGCCACCAGCCAATTGCACGTTCATCCACTTGGCCAGATCGTGCACGCTGGAATAGATGCCGCCCGCACCGGGATTATTCGACCAGGCCATCGGCGGGACCGGCTTCAGGTCCTTGAAGTCGAACTTGGCATGGCCCATGGCCACATCCATGCCCGGTTTGAGATAGGTCATGTCGACCAGCGTCTCGTCCATGCCGACCGGCTTGAAGATATTGTTGCGCAGGAAATCCGCATAGCTTTGGCCAGAGACGTTTTCGATCACCAGCGTCGCTACAGCGAACAAAATATTGTCGTACGCATAGGCACTGCGAAAGCTGGTCGCCAGCGGTACGTTGCGCAAACGCTCGACCACTTCCTTGGTCGTGTACGAGGTCGGCGGCCAATACAGCAAGTCACCCGCACCCAATCCCAAGCCGCTGCGATGGGCGAGAAGATCGCGAATGCGCATCTCGTGCGTGACATAGGGGTCGGACATCTGGAACCAGGGCAGATGATCGGTCACCCGATCGTCCATCTTCAGCTTGCCCTGCTCTGCCAGCATCTGCAGCGAGGCGGCAGTAAATGCTTTCGTGTTCGATGCAATCGCAAACAGTGTATGGGCGTCCACAGGCTCCGGCTTGCCGACTTCGCGCACACCGAAGCCCTGCTCCATCACCACCTTGCCGTCCTTGACGATCGCCACGGCAATGCCCGGCACCTCGAAGGTCTTGCGTGCGCTATCCACATAGGCACCAAAATCCTGCAACTGTGCCGGCAACGCTGCCGACGCATCGCTTCCGGCTGCCGGCATTGCCGGCTGAGCGACTGGCGTCTGCGCAAAGACGTTCGTGGCAAACACGAACAAGGCACAACAGCCAAGCACGCGCGGGGACAAGGTTCGGTAAAGCATCGCCAGCTCCAGGGTGGGGCAAAGCCGGAACTATCGCGGTAAACGCGTCGCGACGCCAGCGCAAAAAGTCAACTTCTCGAATGCGGGGCATCCAGCCAGGGCGCGAGCGACACCGACCACAGGTTGTCGTTGCCGTCGTCCCAGCTCTGCATGCGCGAAAGGTCTTGCGCGGCCTGGCCTGCGGCACGCGGATAGACGGTACGCGTGGTGCGTGGACTGCTGAAATACAGCGTGCGATGGTCGGCGCCCAGATGCGAGCCCCATGGCGAACCACGATTGATCTCGTCACCCAGGTCGACCGGCTTGCTCCAGCCGTCGCCATCGCGGAAGGCGATGTAAAGGCGATCGGCAGCGTCCTTGTTCGCATAGTTGGCATCGAACACGATAAACGACTGATCCGGCGCAATGGCCGGGTCGAGCTCATGCGAATCGCTGCTGCCAAGTTTCAACGGCTCTGCCTCTTGATATGTGCCGTCCCGATAAGCGGACCGATAGAGCTTGAAAGCGCCCTGCCCGCCACCTGCAATCGGCCGTTGAAAATACAGGCTGCCATCGGCGGCAATGCTGGGCGAGTACGTGCGCGTGCCCTGATTGACCGTGGCCGGCAACAACACCGGCTCGCCCCAGCGATCACCGTGCCGTTCGACTTTCCACAAGCGTCCACCCCAACCCGGCGACACCTTGCCGTTGGGCAGCTGTGCGTCCAGGGCCTTGCCGTCCGGCGTATCGGGCCGATTGGAACTGAATACCAGGAAGCTGCCGTCCGGCGACATGGCTGGATCGTGGTCGAGCCAGCGCCCGGAGAATGGGGCGATCTGCGGGGTCTGCCATTGGCCATGCACCCGTCGGGCGATCAGGATCACCTGGTTCTGGCCCGTGCTGCGATCGAAAACCAGGGTGTTGCCATCCGGCGAGAAAGCTGCCGAATCCTCGCTCGCCGGCCCCGAGATGACGCCCGGAGCGAACACTTCCGGCGTCGCGGTCTGCGCGGCAACCGCTGCGCTGCTACATGCCAAGACGGCCAACAACACACCCCTGATGCGCTGCATGATCGATCCTCGTTCTGGATGGGGAATGGCGAGCCCGGCATACGCTGCGCCCGCGATGGCGGTCGCTGCGCGTGCTTGAAGTCACGCCGGGCCGGGCGTGGCATCATGGTGCGCCGCGATCACGACCTGTCCGATGCCTACCCGTGCCCCCAAAGGCGATCTGTTCGCCGCCGTCACCGCCAATCACCCGATACGCACCGGTATCGGCGGCTGGACCTATGCGCCCTGGCGCAAAAATTTCTATCCGGACGGCCTGACGCAAAAGCGCGAGCTGGAGTACGCCAGCCGCCATCTGCGCGCCATCGAAATCAACGGCACGTTCTACGGTGCGCAGAAGCCGGCCACCTATGCGCGCTGGGCATCGGAGACGCCGGAAGGCTTTGTGTTTTCGCTCAAGGCACCGCGCTATGTGACCGAGGGCAAGCGCCTGGCCGATACGGAGAAAGGCATTCGCGGCTTTGTCGAAGGCGGCCTGTCGGAAATGGGCGATCGCCTGGGGCCGATCCTGTGGCAGTTGCCGCCTTCTCGCCCCTTTGATGCCGATGACCTGGATGCTTTTCTGGCGTTGCTTCCGGCCAAGCTCGAAGGCAAACCGCTTCGCCATGTACTGGAAGTGCGCCACCCCAGCTTTCTCAGCGACGACTACGTCGCGCTGGCGCGCAAGCACCGCATTCCTACCGTGTTTACCGATTCGCCCGATTATCCTTCGCTGGCCGATATCACCGGGGACTTCACCTATGCACGGCTGATGCGCAGCGAAGACAAGATCGCTACCGGCTACATCGACAAGGACCTCGATGCATGGGCATCCCGCGCCGAGCGCTGGGCCGGCGGCGAAGACAACCCCGATTTGCCGCACGTTGCAGTGGCTGCGCCGAAAACCTCGCCGCGCGATGTCTTCGTGTTTTTCATCAGCGCAGCAAAACATCGAAATCCCGCGGCAGCGATGGCGTTGCAGAAACGCATCGATGCAACGCATAAGTCATCACGATAAGGATCATCCATGCGCCTCAATCGTATTCTTCCCCTGATCATCCTGGCGTTGGTCGTCGGCTGGCTTTATCTCCAACCGAGGCAACAGCCCAGCCAGCTCGATACCGCACAGCCACGAACCAGCAGCGCCACTAGCGGCGGAACAGCCGGCGAGACAGGGGGCACCTGCCCCATCCTGCCTTCGTTCCTGCCGCAGGAGGCATTCCAGACGATCAAGCTGATCGAGAGCGACGGCCCGTTCCCGCATCGCCAGGATGGCGTGGTTTTCGGCAACCGGGAAAACCTGTTGCCGCAACAGGCGAACGGCTACTACCACGAGTACACGGTGGAAACACCCGGCAGCCCCGATCGTGGCGCGCGACGCATCATCACCGGTGGCACGCCACCGACGATTTACTATTACACCGACGATCATTACCGCAGCTTCCGCTGCTTCAGGGTGCACCCATGAGCGCTTCGTTCGACATCGACCTGAACGACCCCGCGCGCGGCGGCGTTTTTTTCGTCACCCAGGATGACATTGCGGCGCTGGATGCAGCAGCCGGCAAGTATCCGCTGCGTACGCTGCATATCGACTTGCACGGCTGCACCGACAAAGCCTCGCTGATGAGCCATCTCAACGATGCGCTGCATTTCCCCGAAAGTTTCGGCGGCAACTGGGACGCACTCGCCGATAGTCTGCGCGACCTGTCGTGGCTGAAAGCCTCCGGTTACTTGCTGCTGGTCGTGCATGGCGAAACCCTGCGCGATGCCAGCGAAGAAGATTTCGACACCTTGCTCGACGTGCTCGACGAGGCGGCGGAGAGCTGGTTCGACAACCAGGTGCCATTCTTTGCCTTTGTCGCACTGCCCGAAAGCGCTTTTGACGAGGCCGACGCCTGATGGAACTGGATTTCGAACTGGACCGCGACTACGTGGAACTCAACCAGTTGCTCAAGCTCAGCGGCCTGTGCGACAGCGGCGGCGCCGGCAAGGCGATCGTCGCCAGTGGGGCCGTGAGCGTGGATGGCGAGCAGGAACTGCGCAAGGCCTGCAAGATCTACGCGGGCCAGGTCGTGAAGGTCGGCGACGTCACGATCTACGTAGTGGAAGAGGCGTAACCTTCCCGGCGTGCCAGGCGAATAGCCGGTACAGGGATCGCCCTGCCACCGTCCCCAGCCGGAGTGCGCTTATGTCGTTCACGCTCAAACCCCTGGCCGCGCTGCTGATCGCCGCTGGCGTCGCGGCCTGCAGTACGCCCGCCATCAGCCATGAATCGGGCGCGCTGCCGGCCCCCAAGGCCGACACGCCTTTAGCCAAGACGCATAGCGAAGAAGTTGCCGTACTGTCCGGCGGCTGCTTCTGGGGCGTCGAGGCGGTGTTCGAACACGTCAAAGGCGTAAAGCGTGTGTGGGCCGGCTATTCCGGCGGCAGCGCCGCCACCGCTACCTATGACCAGGTCAGCGACGGCGATACTGGCCACGCCGAGTCGGTGAAGATCATCTACGATCCGGCTCAAGTGAGCTACGGCGAACTGCTGAGGGTGTTCTTCTCCGTCGCCACCGACCCCACCCTGCTCAATCGCCAGGGTCCGGACGTAGGCACGCAGTATCGTTCGGCGATCTTCGTCAACACGCCTGAACAGGAACGCGTGGCCAAGGCCTATATCGCGCAGCTTGGCGCCGAAAAGGCCTTCGACGATCCTATCGTGACCCAGGTCGTGCCGTTGAAAGCCTTCTATCCGGCCGAGGCCTACCACCAGGATTATGCGCGCCTGCATCCGGATGACCGCTATATCGTGGTCAACGATGCGCCGAAGGTGGTGAACCTGCAGCGTTATTTTCCGGACGTATATCGCACGCAGGAGCAGGTTGTGAGCGTGCAGTTGCATTGATTCCGCGTTGCCCGGCTACCGTCGGCGTCCGCGAAGAACCTCAGTCCTCACCGTCGCCCCGGCGTTCGCCGGGGCGACGGTGAGGAGATGCCTGCGACAGGCGGCCAGTCACGCAAACTGCCCACGCATAAACGCAATATATCCCTCCTCGCTCATCTCGCGCCGCGCCTTCACGAACCCACGCGCGTCGTCGCCCACCAGATAGCGCAACCGATCCGTGCCATCGGTTACAGCATCGTAGACAACACCTGCGACATCGTCCGAGCTCATCATCCGTGCCGCGCGCATCGCGCCGAAGGCTTCGTTGGCATGCTCGACGAATGCATCGTAGTCACCGATCTTTTCATTCTGCGAAAACTCCTGCCCGGAACGCTCACCGAATCTGGTACTGCTGACGCCGCCGTGCGGTATCACCAACTTCACCGCGATCCCCTGCGAGGCAAGCTCATAGGATAGCGACTCGGAAAAACCTTCCAGCGCGAACTTGCTCGCGCAATAAAGGGAAATCATTGGCAACGTGAACATGCCGGCACCAGAGCTGACATTGACGATGCTGCCCGATCGGCGCGAACGAAAATGCGGCAGGATGGCGCGGATCGTATCCATTACGCCGAAGACGTTCACATCGAATTGCTCGGCGATCTTTTCGCGCGGTGTCGATTCGAACACCCCGAACTGACCAAAGCCGGCGTTGTTCACCAAGGCATCGATCGCACCGAAACGCTCGATACCGCCCTCGATCGCCCTGGCGATGCTCGCGCGATCCTGCACGTCCAGGCGCGTCTCCCAGACATGCTCCGCGTTCAACGCGCCCGATGGCGTACGCAAGGTGGCAATAACGTTCCAGCCATGGTCGGCAAAGCGACGCACGGCCGCGGCACCGATACCTGAAGAGGCGCCTGTAACAAGGACAGTCTTGGTCATGGGAGAAACTCGCTGCAAGGGAAGTACTCAACATAGACCCGGCCAATTGATGTAACAATTAGTGCTATGCCGCATGCCCTGATGCAGGAAACCGAACAATGAGCCGAGCCGGCCTGGCGGATCTGAATGCCGTTGTCGCGGTGGCAGCACAGCGCAGCTTTCGTGCAGCGGCTATCGAACTGGGCATGTCGCCATCCGCGCTAAGCCATGCCATCAGCGCGCTGGAAAAGCGCATGGGTGTACGGTTGTTCAACCGCACCACTCGCAGCGTCTCGCTCACTGCAGCGGGCGAGCGTTTCTTGTCGCGCGTACAACCGGCATTGCGCGATATCGCCGAGGCGATGGACGTAGTCAATGAATTCCGCGACAAGCCGGCCGGCACTTTACGCCTCAATACATCGAGCGTCGCCGCGCAGATGATCCTGACGCCGATCGTGCTGCGCTTTCTCGAACACTATCCGGACATGCAGGTCGATCTGGTTACCGAAGGCCGCATGGTCGATATCGTTGCCGAGGGCTTCGATGCCGGCCTGCGGCTGGCCGAATCGGTGCCGCAGGACATGATCTCGGTTCCATGCGGCCCGCCACTGCGGCATGTCGTGGTGGGTTCCCCGGGCTACCTGAAAGCGCATGGTGTGCCACGCGTGCCGACGGACCTGACCAAGCATCGGTGCATCCGTTTTCGCCTTCCCAGCGGCACGCTCTATCGCTGGGAATTCGAAAAGCATGGCCGCCAGGTTCTGCAGGAAGTCGATGGCCGGCTTACCCTTGACCACCCCGACCTGATGATCGAGGCCGCGTTGAAGGGGGTCGGCCTGACCTATGTCACCGAATGGATGGCCGCCGCGCACATCGCCAGCGGACGGCTGGTGATCGTGCTGGAGGACTGGACGCCGCCGTTCCCGGGCCTTTGCCTTTACTACCCTGGTCATCGCCACGTTCCAGCTGGCTTGCGCGCTTTTATCGACGTGGCCCGCGAGATGGCCGACGAGTTGCAGCCTTATCAAAAGCACACAGCGAAACGCCCGGCCGCCAAGGCGACCGGGCGTCGAGGCAAACCCAGGACTTAGCGCAGGCCGGTTTCGGCGCGCGCGATCACCATGCGCTGGATTTCACTGGTGCCCTCGTAGATCTCGGTGATTTTCGCGTCGCGGAAATAGCGCTCGAGCGGCATTTCCTTCGAGTAGCCCATACCACCATGGATCTGCACGGCCTGGTGCGCAATCCACATCGCCGCTTCCGACGCAACCAGCTTTGCGACCGACGCCTCGGTACCGAAACGGCCACCGTTCTTTTCCGCTTCGCCCTTGGCCCATGCCGCGCGCAAGGTCAACAAGGTCGCAGCGTCAAGCTTGCACTTCATGTCGGCGATCTTCGCCTGGGTCATCTGGAAGGTGCCAATCGGCTGGCCGAACGCCTTGCGATCGCGCGACCACTGCAGCGTGGCCTCATAGGCTGCACGTGCAATGCCGACGGACTGCGAAGCGATACCGATACGACCGGCATCGAGCACACCCATGGCAATAGAGAAGCCCTTGCCCTCTTCGCCCAGCAGGTTTTCCTTCGGCAGAACGTAATCGGAAAATTCGATTTCACAGGTAGCCGACGCGCGGATGCCCAGCTTCGGCTCAGTCTTGCCGGCGTGAAAGCCCGGCAGCTGCGTGTCGACGATGAAAGCGGACACGCCCTTGGCGCCGATACCCGGTGTAGTGATGGCGAACAGCACGATGTATCGAGCCACCGGGCCAGAGGTGATCCAGCTCTTCTTGCCGTTGATCACCCAGTCGCCCTGGGCGTTCTTGGTAGCGCGCGTATGCATGGCCGAAGCATCCGAGCCCGACTGAGGTTCGGTCAACGCGTAGGCGCCGATGGCCTCACCCGAAGCGATCGCGCGGACATACTTCTGCTTCTGCTCCTCGTTACCGTGCTTGAGGATGCCGTTGCAGAACAGCGAATTGTTTACCGACATGACCGTCGAGGTAGCTGCGTCGGCCGCGGCGATCTCGATCATCGCCAGCACGTAGGCAATGGGGCCCATGCCCGCACCGCCGTACTCCTCAGGCACCTCGATCCCCATCAAGCCCAGCTGGCCCATCTCACGGATGTTGTCGAGGGGAAACTCGCCCTTGGCATCCAGTTCCGCCGCCACGGGTGCGATCCGCTTCTGCGCGAAATCGCGGGCAATGGACTGAATCGATAGTTGGTCTTCGGTAAAGCTGAAATCCATGAGGGTGGCTCCAGGGAATACATCAATGGGTAGCCGCTCATTTTAGCGGGATTGGCATCGCGCTTTTTGTGCAAGTGCAGCACGAGGGCAGCGTCATCCCGTTGCCGCCCCCGCAATATGCTACGGCTGCGGTCGCCTGAGGCATACTTGCTCCCGGCCGCAATGGCCACGAAAAGGGGGAAATACAGTGAATCGATTGCAGCTCCGGCGCGCATCGTGCGCGCTTGCATTAGTCATTCCGCTGGCTGTCGCGGCCGCCACCAGCGGCAAACTGGAGGCCCGATTGATCGTATCCGGGCACATTACCGTCGACGCTCGTGGCAATGTCAGTTCGTACACTCTGGACAACCCCGAAAAACTTCCCGGCGGTATCGACAGCCTGGTCCGCCAAGCTTCGCAGACATGGCGCTTCTCGCCAGTCACCGTTGGTAGTGCTGCGCAAAATGTCCAAGCGTGCATGTCGCTGACGTTGGTGGCACAAAAAATTGACGGCAACCTGCAAGTACACCTGGATAAGGCCACGTTTTCCAGCGAAAAAGCCGATTTGAAGGGGAGCGGAAGCAAGCGCGTTCCGCCGCGCTACCCGGATGTCGCTGTGCGTTACCGGACCGCGGCAAATACGTATGTCGCGATACACGTGGCGGCCGACGGCCACGTGATAGAAACGTTTACGGAGCAGGTGAATTTCAAGAACGATGTTGACCCGGTCAATCGGGAACTGTTGCGCAACGCCTTCGCCAAAGCTTCGGAGCAGGCCGCTGCGCAATGGACTTTCGATCCACCGGCTTCGAAACCCGCCTCGGCCGACGGCTCGTGGACGATCGAGGTACCGTTCAACTTCAACCTCAGTGTGAATGGTCAGGACACCAACCCCGAGCACGACGGATGGCAAAGCTACCTGGCCGGGGCCAAAGCGACGCCTCCGTGGCTGCATGCTCATAGGGATGATCTTCCACAGGGCGGCCTTTATGTCATCGATGCGGGCCAGATCCTGAACGAGCCGCCACCGACCTGAGCTGCCCGCCTCTAGCTTGCGGCGACCCACGTTCCCGCCCTTGACGCTGCGCGCCAACCGGCCTAGCCTTATATCTCTCCATCGAGATATAAGGATGCCTAATGGACCTGGCCACAGCGTCGAGCGTACTGCGCCTACTGGCGGACCCTACTCGGGTTCGCCTACTTGCGCTGCTCGAACGCGAGGAATTGACCGTGGCCGAACTCGCCGCTGTGCTTCACTTGGCTCAGCCGCGTGTATCCACCCATCTGGCCAAGCTCAAGGAAGCCAACCTGGTGCGCGATCGCCGTGCCGGGGTTTCCGCCTATTACCGCGCCAATAGCGAAGGTGACGAAAAACAGCATGAGCTGCTCAAGTCGCTGCGTGAAAGTATCGACGATGCGCTCCTGCGCGACGATGCAGCCCGCCTTCCCGCCGTGCTGGCCAACCGTGCCCGCGAGCAAGGCTGGGCCGATACGGTCGCCGGCGACATGGAACGGCATTACTCGCCTGGCCGCACCTGGGAAACCGTCGCCCGTGCGTTGATGCAACTGCTGGAAACCGGCGACGTTCTCGATATCGCCTCAGGTGACGGCCTGACCGCCGAGCTGCTGGCGCCGCATGCTCGCTCTATCGTGTGTATCGATAGCAGCGACCGCGTGGTCGAGGCCGCCAAGATGCGCCTCAAGGCCTTCGAGCACGTGCAGGTACAGCAAGGCGACATGCAGCAACTGCAGCTGAAGGACGCCAGCTTCGACCTGGTTTTGATGCTGCACGCCCTCACCTATACGGAACAGCCCGCGCAAGCAGTGGCCGAGGCTTCGCGCGTGCTGCGCCCCGGCGGTCGTCTGCTCGCGGTGACGTTGGGCAAGCACGACCACCGCGCTGTGGTCGAGCCGTTCGATCATCGCAACCTGGGTTTTTCCAGCGACGAACTGGAAGGCTTTGCCAAGAGTGCCAAGCTGGATGTGATCAGTTGCATCCGTCTCAGCCGCGAGCGCAAGGCGCCGCATTTCGAAGTCATCAGCCTGCTGGCCCGTAAACCAGCGAGGAAGTGAAGCATGAGCCAACTACCCTGGCGCAATCCCGAGCGCGTCGCCAAACTCGAAGCGGCGTTGCGCGAACGTATCCTGATTATCGACGGCGGCATGGGAACCATGTTGCAGGGTCATCAGCTGGACGAGTCGAGCTTTCGCGGCGATCGCTTCGCCGCAGGCCACGACAGCCATCACCAGCATGACCACCCCGGCAGCTGCGACCTCAAGGGCAATAATGACCTGCTGACGCTGACCAAGCCGGAGATTATTCGCGGCGTGCACGAAGCCTACCTGCAAGCCGGCGCCGACCTGGTCGAAACCAACACCTTCAATTCCACGCGCATCAGCCAGGCCGATTACCACCTGGAACATCTTGCCTACGAGTTGAACCGCGAAGGTGCCGCGCTGGCGCGCGCTGCGTGCGACGCTGTCGAGACAGCGGAGCGTCCACGCTTTGTTATCGGCGTGCTTGGTCCTACCAGCCGCACCGCGTCGCTGTCGCCGGACGTCAATGATCCGGGTTTCCGCAACGTGACCTTCGAAGAACTGGTCAGCAACTACATGGAGTCGACCAGCGGCCTGATCGATGGCGGTGCCGACCTCATCATGGTCGAAACCATCTTCGATACGCTCAACGCGAAAGCCGCGTTGTTCGCAATCAGCGAAGTGTTTCGCGAGCGCGGTTATCGGCTGCCGATCATGATCTCCGGCACCATTACCGACCGCTCCGGCCGCACACTGTCAGGCCAGACGGCGGAAGCCTTCTACTACTCGGTCAACCATGCACGCCCGCTATCGGTGGGCCTCAACTGCGCGCTGGGTGCCGCCGATCTGCGCCCGCACGTGCAGACGCTGGCCAATAGCGCCAGTTGTTTCATCAGCACGCACCCGAATGCCGGCTTGCCGAATGCCTTTGGCGAATACGACGAAACGCCCGAGCAAATGGCTTCGGTAATCGGCGGCTTTGCCCGCGATGGCTTGCTCAATATGGTCGGCGGTTGCTGCGGCACGACACCCGCGCATATCCGTGCGATTGCCGAAGCCGTGCGCGACTACGCGCCACGCGCGCTCCCCACCGCGGAACAGCAAGCGGCATGACTGAGGGCCGCGTGAAAAAAACGAGCTCTCGCTCCTGGCTCTGCCGGGGGCGAGGGTTGGGTGAAGGAGTCTGCGCTCCTTTTGCCATCAAGCAACTATGTGAGCCCCGTTACACATGAGCGTCACCCGCCACACCCGTCTTTCCGGCCTCGAACCGCTGGTACTCACTCCCGACCTGCTTTTCGTCAACGTCGGCGAGCGTACCAATGTCACCGGCTCGGCCCAGTTCAAGAAACTGATCAAGGAAGATCGCTACGAAGAAGCCGTCGACGTCGCTCGCCAGCAGGTTGCCAGCGGCGCGCAGATCATCGACGTTAACATGGACGAAGGCCTGATCGATTCGGAAGCGGCGATGACGCGCTTCCTGAATCTGATCGCGGCCGAACCCGATATTGCCCGCGTACCGGTGATGGTCGATTCCTCGAAATGGACCGTGATCGAAGCGGGCCTGCGTTGCCTGCAGGGCAAGGGCATCGTCAACTCCATTTCGATGAAGGAAGGCGAGGCGCTGTTTCTCGAACACGCGCGCAAGGTCCAGCAATACGGCGCCGCCGTCGTGGTCATGGCCTTCGACGAGCAAGGTCAGGCCGATACGTGCGAGCGCAAGGTCGAGATTTGTTCGCGCGCCTACGAGCTGCTGACGCGCGAACTCGATTTCCCACCGGAAGACATCATTTTCGATCCAAACATCTTCGCCATCGCCACCGGCATCGAAGAGCACAACAACTATGCCGTGGATTTCATCGAAGCCACGCGCGAAATCAAGCGCCGTTTCCCTGCCACGCATGTATCGGGCGGCGTATCGAACGTATCGTTTTCGTTCCGCGGCAACAACACCGTGCGCGAAGCGATCCATTCGGTGTTCCTGTACCACGCGATCCGGGCGGGCATGGACATGGGCATCGTCAATGCCGGCGCACTGATGATCTATGACGACGTGCCCGCAGAATTGCGCGAACGCGTCGAGGACGTCGTGCTCAATCGTCGTTCCGATGCGACCGAGCGCCTGCTGGAAATCGCAGAGAGCTTCCGGGCGAAGAAAGGCGAAGTGATCGTCGAAAACCTCGCCTGGCGCGAAAAGCCGGTGCGCGAGCGCCTGAGCCACGCTCTGGTACACGGCATCGATCAGTATGTCGTTGAAGATACCGAAGAAGCCCGCAAGGAATCCACGCGCCCGCTGGACGTGATCGAAGGGCCACTCATGGATGGCATGAACGTCGTCGGCGACCTGTTCGGCGCTGGCAAGATGTTTCTGCCCCAGGTCGTGAAATCCGCGCGCGTGATGAAGCGCGCCGTCGCCCACTTGATTCCGTATATCGAAGAAGAAAAGCTACGCACCGGCGATGCCGGCAAGAACAACGGCAAGATCGTCATGGCGACGGTCAAGGGCGACGTGCACGACATCGGCAAGAACATCGTCGGTGTAGTGTTGCAGTGTAATAATTTCGAGGTGATCGACCTCGGCGTCATGGTTTCCGCACAAAAGATCCTCGACACCGCGCGTGCCGAGAACGCCGACATCATCGGCCTGTCCGGCCTGATCACGCCGTCGCTCGAAGAGATGAGCCAGGTCGCGCGCGAAATGCAGCGACAGGATTTCCAGATACCGCTAATGATTGGCGGTGCAACCACATCGCGTGCGCATACCGCGCTGAAGATCGAACCGCACTACAAATCGCCGACCGTATGGGTCAAGGATGCCTCGCGCGCCGTGGGCGTGGCGCAGTCGTTGGTCAGCAAGGAGCTGGTCGATAACTTCATGGCGAAGATTCGCGGCGAGTACGAAGAAATTCGCGAACGCCACAAGCAACGCGGCCCCGGCAAGCAACTTGTGCCGCTGGAGAAAGCCCGTGCGCAGCGTTGGCGCTGCGACTGGGCTAACTACACGCCACCCGCGCCCAACACATCCGGCCTGACCGTCTTCGACGATTACGACCTGGCCGAGTTGCGCGAATACATCGACTGGACGCCGTTCTTCAACGCCTGGGAATTAGCCGGCCGCTATCCGGCCATTCTTACCGACGATGTCGTCGGCAAGCAGGCCACGGAATTGTTTGCCGATGCACAGGCCATGCTGGACAAGCTGATCGCCGAGCACTGGCTGACCGCGCGTGGCGTGATCGGCTTCTGGCCGGCACGCGGCGTCGACGACGACATCGTCGTCACCCAGGACAATGGCAAAACCACTCGCCTGCATCACCTGCGCCAGCAGGTGGACAAGCCCGTCGAGCGGCCGGATTTTTGCCTGAGCGATTTTATTGCGCCCAAGGACACCGGCAAGCAGGACTGGTTGGGCGGCTTTGCCGTTACCGCCGGCATCGGGATCGAAGAGCATATCGCCCGCTTCGAAGCTGTTCACGACGACTATTCGTCCATCTTGCTCAAGGCATTGGCCGATCGTCTCGCCGAAGCTTTTGCCGAGCGCATCCACGAACGTGTACGCCGCGAGTTCTGGGGCTACGTACCGCAGGAAACCCTGGATAACCACGCGCTGATCGAGGAAAAGTACCAGGGCATTCGCCCTGCCCCCGGTTACCCGGCCTGCCCCGATCACACCGAAAAAGCCACCTTGTTCCAGTTGCTGGATACCACACGCAATACCGGCATCGAGCTGACCGACGGCTTCGCCATGTATCCCACGGCGGCCGTCTCGGGCTGGTACTTCTCACACCCGGAAAGCCAGTACTTCGTCGTTGGCCGCCTGACTCGCGAACAAGTCGACGACTATGCCAAGCGCAAGGGCTGGACGCGGGAACAGGCTGAGCGCTGGTTGGCGCCGAATCTCGACTACGACCCTGAGTAGCGCTGTCACGTTGCGGTCGCGACTGAAGTCGCTCCTACAAGCTAGCCATGCCTATCTGACCTTGTAGGAGCGACTTCAGTCGCGACCGCTCCGCCACACCCTTTCCGTGCAAACGCCCCCTAAACCTCACTCTCCACCAACGCCTTGCGTCGCTTCACCTCGCGCAGGTGCACCCATAGGTTGTAGACCGAAACAAAGGTCGGGAAGAAGTTGGAAAGAATGCCGACCGAGTCGTTCTTGCCGATGATGAAGTAAGCCAGCAGCAATACGCTGCCGCACACCGACAACCACCAGAACGCCAACGGCATGACCACCCTTTTCAACTTGCGGGTGTAGTAGAGCTGTACGAACCAGCGGCTGGTAAACATGATCGAGCCGGCATAGCCCACCGCCTTCCAGGGGGTCAGATGGAAGCGATTCAGCGCCTCGATGATGTGATTGAGTTCGTGCTGAAGGAAGTCCATAAGCGGGCCGGATGCAGGAAGGGAAACGGGACATTCTATCAAGCCACACCGGCCTTCCCGGCAGCTTTCAGCCCGGAAACCTGCCCTGGCAGGCATTGACGCCGCTCCCGAAGTCCCTATAATGGCGCGTTCTCGGCGGGCGGTTAGCTCAGCGGTAGAGCACTGCCTTCACACGGCAGGTGTCACAAGTTCGATCCTTGTACCGCCCACCACCGATTCAGAAACCGGCCCTAAGCGGCCGGTTTCGTCGTTATGGGAACAGGAAAAGCGGAGCGTGCGTGTAGCAGCGGGCGCTTCACGCGGTAGGTGTCACACGTTCGATCCTTGTACCGCCCACCACCGATTTAGAAACCGGCCCTAAGCGGCCGGTTTCGTCGTTCTGGGAACAGGAAAAGCGGAGCGTGCGTGTAGCAGCGGGCGCTTCACACGGCAGGTGTCACAAGTTCGATCCTTGTACCGCCCACCACCGATTCAGAAACCGGCCCTAAGCGGCCGGTTTCGTCGTTCTGGGAACAGGAAAAGCGGAGCGTGCGTGTAGCAGCGGGCGCTTCACACGGCAGGTGTCACGAGGTTGATTCTCGCAACGAGTCATAAACGATTCTCTCAGAACGACGAGAACCGACTGAAGGAGCTTCGAATGACCTCAGCTTCCATCGTCGCCCCGGCGAACGCCGGGGCCCAGCGTCTTCCGCGCCGTGAGGCGTAAGGCACCGGGCCCGGGCCCAGGCGCCTCTCAGAAGGTTGCAGGGACGGCGGATAGGAGGGGATTTTTAGAAGCTCCCTGAAGACCTTCGAAGGCGTTCTGCCTCTAAAGAAAAATCCACGGCAAAGGACGCGATTGAAGCGAAGGCCTGAGGTCCACATGGCCATATATTCAGGATGCTATTCCATCGTGGTTTGCTTACGATGCCCTCATTGGAAACAGAGAGATCCTCTACTGTCCGTGTCCCTATGACCGAATACAGCCGACCATGGAAAATCAGCACACTGCTCGTCGGGATTTCCTTGCTCGTCGCCGGATCCTACTTTTATCAAGCCCCAGATTGGGATATTCCGATCAGTTTTATCATGGCGTTTCTCGCTTACTTCGCCGCACCGTGGAGCCTGCGAGTCTTTCTCGAGCGCAAATGGAAACTCTGGCCAGTCGCGCTTTTCGCAACGTGGTTCACCGTTGACGGCTGCTATGCCATCTACTGGCATTTCAAGAACCCTATTGCGCTTGAACAAATGCGAGACGCGAACTTTCCGGCCTCACTCGCGCTCTATGGCATATGCGGCGTTATTTGGCTTTACCGAGGCAGCCTTTCTCAATTACGGTCCGAATTGCTGGCGCACCTATCCGCGATAAGTGCACGCAAGCAATGAACTCGAGGGCAAAGTCAGCTTTCCCGACCCATCAGGACGATCCCTTCGACCCAGGCCCGATCCGCTGGGCATAGGTCTTCCCCAGCGACGTCAAGAGCCATCCCCCCATAAGGTATTGGGCTAGGCCTTTGGCTTCCAATCCGGCCAAGGCCTCCTTGTCGCTCACGAGCAGGCCGACGTATCCCATATACAGAAACCGAAGCACCGCGGCTTCGTGCGACGTCAGCGTGACCTGATCGTCCACGCGTAGTTCTGTGGGGGCCGCTCCGGTGTTTTCTTGAACAGGCTTTTTTTTCTTGGGTGGCACCATGCTGTCCTCGTGGCGCACGAGGGGGCGGCTCAACAAGCCCCCTGTGCCGGACACAAGGTACAACGAAAAACCTGGCAGCGACTCCCCGCCTTCACCGAGCCCGGGCTACGAGGGCATCTTTGGCGTGCCGCTTGATCACCCCGGCAGCAAAACGAAGCGCTGGGCGCGGGTCGTCCAAGCGGAACGAATGATAGTAGGCATGGGCCCATTGACGGACGACGGCGCTCCAGTGAAGTGGCACGGTGCGTCGTTGCGCCCACAGGGTTCCAAAATCCCTATAGAAGTCGACGCAACCCGCACCGACGGCATACCGAGGGGACGCCGGCTGGACTTCACGACCGAGTGCGTCCTGCCACGCCATTTCACATACATTGACGCCGCAACGCGCAGCGAACTCGACATAGGTCCACGCGCGTGAATTGATTTCGAGAATACGGAATGCGCCATCGCGTGCATCACGCTTGAACTCCGCACTGAATATTCCACGATAGTCCAACGCCGCCAACAACGCCTGGAGATGCTGCAAAGCCACTCCGACGTCGACCAGGGCGATGCTTTCGCAATACGAGCTGTTGCCGAAATCAGGTGGCGATATTCGATAGCGTCTGCGCGCAAACAAGCCGGTCAGAGTTCCATGGCGATCACGAAAGCCATCGATGAAGTAATGATCAGCAGCCGTACCAGGAACGTACTCCTGTGCCATTAGCTTGAATCCCCTTTCATGCAGGGATTGCCAACGGGCAAGCAGCTCGGCACGGCTGGACACCCAGACACCCTTGACGCCCACCACGTCGCTGAACTGTTGAGAATTGATCGGCTTGAGGAACACACGATCGAGTTCGTCAAAGGGCACGGCTGCTACGTCGTCTGCGCTTTCGAGATAAAACGTTCTCGGATACGGCATGCTGGTGCCGGACAAGAACTGCGCGAACTTCGACTTGTCCTGCAGCAGCGCCTGAGTCGCCCACGAGGCCGTGCTTACGGCAAACTTCGATCCCGGTGGCAATTCACTCATCCACAGCGCCGCATCGTCCGCGCCGGCAATAAGCACTGCTTTCTCTAGCGGCATGCGGTCGAGGGCATCATGACCGGTCGCACCCAACGTGCCGTCCCAACGAATACCCGGTGTCGGTCGATACCATCGCGATGCGGCCACATGGTCGTCTTTCGGGCAGGCTACGTAGCTATCGATTCCCGCCATGCGCAGGCATCGCAAAATACCAAGCGCTGTCGGTCCGCGACCGACAACGATGGCCGGCACACCAGTACATACTGCGCTTCGCATTGGATTCCCCTGCCAGTCATCGATAACGATGCCTTGCGGCGATCCTAGCACCGGCATTTACCGGCGAAAGCGCAAAACAGGCGGCTCTAACTTAAGGCCTATAAGTCGCGTTGCGCGCTGTTTCCCACGCACGAAATTACGTAAATCCAGGTGCCGCGTGAGCACGCAACATACCCACGCCCGAATTTCATCCCCGGCGAAAGCTCCGCGAAGGCTTAGCGCAAGAAAACGCCCTTGGCGCAGCTATAAATCCCGCCTGAAACTCACCCGGCAGCATGGATTCCTGCCGCGACCTAAGCCTTTTGAATGACCCTGCAGCACATTGCTACGGCTTGCAAAGGCGGGGCAGCGGATGCGACACCCAATAGAATCACGGCTAGTCATGGCTGAAGCGAACCTCAAATAGCCTCAGCCTCCAGCGTCATCCCGGTCCTCATCGTCATCCCGGCGAAGGCCGGGATCCATTCCTCAGCACTCGCTCGTCAGATACCGCTTCATAGGCATCCAGGCTGAAGAGCGGATCCCTGCCGACGGGTAGAAGGTGGCTCCCAGGAGTTCCCTTGGGTCGCTCATACAAAAATCGCATGAGCGCCCAAGAAGTACTCAGATACGCACTTCAGTCGGCTTGCCTCGTTGCAGCGACAACAGAAACAGCACGATCGCCAACGCGACATACGCCCCGACGAACTGCCACACCATCGATTGTGTGCCGGCACTCAATTGCCAGGGGAGATAGATGCCGCCGGCAGGATCGACCGAATGAATCAGGCCAAATACTGTAAGCACCGCGCCAAGCAGCACAATGGCAGCAGCACGCGCAACGCGGCCATCGATAAGCGCTACGACAAAGCTGGCCCAGATCATCGAGGTGATGATGAAGCCGTTACCCAGTATGGCAATTACCGCAAGCTCGGAAATACCATGCGCACTGTCGTTGAACAATGCGGCGAAATGATCAGGCGCCACATAGGTGGGATCGCTTAGCTTGATGGTCACCATGCGCGCGATCGCCGGGAAGAAACTGAAGACGACCGCGGCGGCATAGTGCATCGGAGTCGCCTCGAACGCCTGCACGGTGATGCCGATGGCCACGAAGACAAGGATCGGCGCGAGTACCGACAAGGGCACCAGCTCGACGATGTTCGATACGTAACCGAAAATACCACCCAGGCCGATCACCAGGCCCGTCAGCAAGGTATAGCCACTACGCGCACCCATGGCTTTATATGAGGGCTGGCCAATGTATGGCGTGGTCTGCGCAACGCCACCGCAGAAACCGGCAACCAGTGTCGCCAGGGCTTCTACCAAGAGAATATCGCGCGTGGAGTAGTCATCCCCTGCAGCGCGCGCGCTTTCGGTCACGTTGATGCCACCGACAACCATCAACAAGCCGAACGGAAGAATCAGGGGTAGATAAGGCAGCGTGTACGCCAGGCCGTGCATCCATTCGAGCGTAGGCAGCGGTAACGCAAAACGCCATTCCCATGCGGGCGGAACGTGATAGCCGTTCCCCAAGAGCCCCAACGGGCCAAGTACGAAATAGAGCAATGCGGCAACGATAAAGGCCACCAGCACGCCCGGCAGACCGAAAGGTAAACGCCCGCGTGCCACGAGCGCATAGAGCACGATGCCCAGCCCGGCAAAGCCGACCACGGGCACTTTCAGAATCTCTACCAAGGGCAGGAAGCCCATCAGCACCAATGCAATGCCGGCTATCGATCCAAGCAACCCGGCGCGCGGTACATGTCGCTGCACCATCGCGCCGAAGAACGACAACACCGTCTTCAACACACCCATGACCACCAAAGACGCCATGCCTAACTGCCACGTCGCGATGGCAGCCGCATGCGGGTCCATCCCGCCCTGCTTGAAGCTCAGGAAAGCGGGCCCCAGCACCAGCAGCGCCATGCCGATGCTGGTGGGGGCGTCCAGGCCGAGCGGCATGGCGGTAACGTCTTCCCGGCCCGTGCGACTGGCCAGGCGCCGTGCCATCACCGTATAGGCGATATTGCCGAGCAGCACGCCAAGCGCCGTACCGGGAAACATGCGCAGGAAGACGATATCCGCGGGAAACCCGAAAATATGGATGAGCGCCATGGACAGAAAGCCCATGATCGACAGGTTGTCGACCACCAGCCCAAGAAAGCCATTGAGGTCGCCGGATGCGAGCCAGCGACGGGAAGCAGTTTGCACGGAGTATTCCTGCGAATGTGGCAGAGAAGGACTTTAGAACGAAACGTCGGCCGGCTGGGTAACCCGCAGTACCGATTGATCACCGGTCTTTTGCTTCCATGCGGCGCGAATGGCCTCGACCTTGGCGCGGTTTTCGACCGTGTCGGGATAGTCGATCACCAGCATTTTCGAGCGCAGCCGTTCGGGCGAGGTTTGCTGTTTGCCCTGCCATTGGCCGTACACATCGATCACGCTCAAGCCGTCAGGAAAGCGCGATGTGACTTCGCGGTCGAGAAATGCACGCCAATCCTGCTCGCTGACGCCGCTCTTCGTATCGTCGGCCAGCCCAAGCCCGAAGTAGAGACGGGTATCGACCCAGCCCTGCGCCTGCGACGGATGTGCCGCGTCGCCATGCAGCGTCGAGCCCGGCATCGTCGATTGCACCGCACATGCCGCCAGCGGAAGAAGCAAAGCAAACGTCATAAGCATATGACGCGCGGTTTTATAGAAATGCATTTGGACATCCAGACGTATAGATTGAAATCGCAAGAAGTATTGACAACCCTTCACCGCAATGCAACAAATACCTCGCCTGCCCGTCAGGCCCGTGCCCACTGCCAAAGCACGCTTTTAGTTTTCCAGGGAACCCGCTGCATCGTGATTCGCATTGTTTCCACCTGCACTCTGTCGCACGCGCCGATCGCGATGCGGCGATGTTACCGCCGCTAGGGGTTACCTGCTCGCGGCGCCCAGGCGCCCCTCTTTTCATCCTCGCTCATCGTCAGAGCGAAGGCATCCGTTTGTCCGAGGACTATCGATGTTGCTCTTTACTCCACGCTTGCGGCATAGCCGTCTGTATCTCGCCCTCGGCCTGGGCTTCGCGATAACCCCGCTGCACGCCCAGCAAGCAGCCGACGGCACACAGGCGAAAACCCTCGAACAGGTCGTCGTCACAGGCGTTCGCGCCAGTGGCCGCACGGCGCTGGAATCGCCCGTCCCAATCGACGTGCTGACGCAACAGGACCTGCGCGCAGCCGGAGCCGTCAACGGCGAGCTGGGCCAGGCATTGGCAACACTGCTGCCATCGTTCAATTTTCCGCGGCAGTCCAACTCCGGCGGGTCCGACCACGTGCGTGCGGCCCAGTTGCGTGGGCTTTCGCCGGACCAGGTCCTGGTGCTGGTCAACGGCAAGCGCTTTCATACCTCGGCGCTGGTCAATACGGATACGAAGATCGGACGCGGCACCACGCCAGTGGACTTCAACGCGATCCCGATCAGCGCGATCAAACGTATCGAAGTGCTACGCGATGGTGCCGGCGCGCAATATGGTTCGGATGCGATCGCCGGTGTAGTCAATATCATCCTGGACGACTCGCACGAAGGCGGTGAAGTGGCGGCCAACTACGGCGCCAATCACACGCATTTCAGCCCAACGAACCGCGATATCACTGATGGACAAAGCACGTTTGCAAGCGCGAAATTCGGCACGCGACTGGCCGGCACCGGCTTCTTCGACGGTGGTATCGAGGTCAGCCATCACAACGCCACCAACCGCGCAGGCCTGGATACGGTACCCGACTTCATCGCCGATCCCACCCCGGCCAATCTGGCACTGCAAGGTCACCGCAACTACATCGCGGGCGATCCTGAGAGCGAGAGCTACAACGGCTGGTTCAACGGCGAGCTGCCGTTGACTGAGACGACCAAGCTGTACAGCTTCGGTACCTATACCCAACGCCACACGATCGGCGACAACTATTTTCGTTATCCCGACAGCAGCGCCAATGTTCCGTCGATCTATCCGGACGGCTATTTGCCTCAGTCGATCGGTCACAATCGCGATGCCCAGGTGGCCGGCGGCGTGCGCGGACACTGGGGTGACTGGAGTTACGACGGCAGCCTGAACTGGGGTAGCAACGCTTTCGACTATGACTTGCGCGATTCGCTGAATGCATCGTTGGGCGCGGACAGTCCCACCTCGTTCCATATTGCCGACTATAGATTCGACCAGACGAGCGCCAACCTCGACACCAGTCGCGACTTCAGTATCGGCAGCCGCTTTCTTACCCTGGCGCTGGGTGGTGAATTCCGTCATGAAAGTTTCCAGACCAAGCCCGGCGACCCGGCCTCGTACGCCGTCGGCCCCATCGTCGACGCGCCCGCGGGCGCACAGGCAGGCGGCGGCCTGCAACCTCAGGACGCGGCCCACCTGACACGACAGGTCAAGGCGTTGTATGCGGAAGCATCCAGCGACATCACCGACCATGTCTTTGTCGATGCAGCCACACGCTACGAGCACTACAGCGATTTCGGCGGCAACTGGAGCGGCAAGCTCAGCGGCCATTGGGAGTTCGTACCAGGCTTTGCATTGCGTGGCGCGGTATCGAACAACTTCCGCGCGCCTTCGTTGAGCCAGATCGGCTTCGAGTCCACCACCAGCGGCTACGGCGCAGACGGCAAGCTAGTAACCGGTCGTATTCTTTCGGTCAACAACCCATTGGCACGCGGCCTGGGTGCGACCTCGTTGAAACCGGAAAAGTCGCGCAATATCAGCGTGGGCCTCACCGGCCAGATCGGCAGCCAGTTCGATTTCAGCCTGGATGTCTATCAGATCCACATCGACAACCGGGTCACGCTTTCCGAAACCGTTGATAGCCCGGGCCTTGAAGATTACATTCTGCAGCACTTCGGCGTGCCGGGCGTGCAGAGCGTGGCATTCTTCACCAATGCGGTGGACACGCGCACGCGCGGTGCCGAACTGGTCGGCAACTATCATGTGCCGTGGGCCGGCGGACAACTGTTGTTGACGGCAGCCTATAGCCACAACAACACCGACATCCTGCGCGTTCGCGCTACGCCTGAGCAACTGGCAGCCACAGGTGCGTGTTATTCGGCGACGAGGAGCGCAACACCCTGACCGACGCCGCCCCCAGGCAACGCGGGTCGTTTACGGCCAAATGGGACAATGCGCGCTGGAGCCTGCTCACTCGCGTGACACGCCAGGGTTCCACGGTGCGTGTATTCGACTTCGGCGGCGGCTTCGAACCCGAGCAACGCTACGCTGCTCGCTGGCAGCTCGATACGGAAGCGGAATACCACGTGACCAGGCAGCTGAGCCTGGCCCTTGGCGGCTACAACATCACCAACCAGTACCCTACCCGTTCCAACAACGACATCAATTACGGCGGCAATTTTCCGTATGACGTGATTTCGCCTATCGGCACGAATGGGGCGTATTGGTATGGACGGGTGCGTTATACGTTCTAGAAGGGCCGGAGACAGGTTATTTATGTTTTTGTGTAATGACAAAGTCGCTAATAAAAAATGCTCGCCGTTATGCCAAAAATATTACATTGTTAAGTCGTACTGGCGGCGCAATTAAGAAAACTCATTAAAAATTACACGTTTCATGCAAACCTATGATTTGCACAACCCAAAAAAACCGGGAGGCATCCTGCCCCCCGGTTTTTTATCTTATCCAGCGTCAGACAATTACGCTGCGGTGCACTGCGACACCTTGATCGAGGTAACGCCCGAGTTGGTCAGGAACGAGAAACCCGTGCCCGCGCCCATGGTGACCACACCAGTGTGAGTGGTGCTGTAGGGCAGGCCAAGCAGCGTACGCAGAGCCGGCAAGTCGGTGGAATTGCCCGAATGACCAGCCATCAAATAGCTGACGGCAACGATCGGATAGGCACCGGTCTGAGCCGTGTTGCCCGGCTTGGAATAGTAGTTCGGGTCAACCATGACCATACAGCCCTTCGCAGCAGCCGGCACCGCGGTCGTCGGCGTAACCAGCTTCGCCGTACCATCGGCATTCCACTGGGTGCTGCTGACAATCAGGTCGGTCACGATCGGGGTCGGGAACACCGCAGTGGCGGCGACCGAGTAGTTGCCAGGCAGGTCGGCAATCGGATCCTTGCCATTCACCAACGCGAACTTCACCGCCGAACCATTCGGCAGACCCGTCGAGAAGTTGTGGGTAAGCGTATTGGCGCCTTCGGCATAACCGATAGAGAAGTCGTTGGCGACAATGTTGGAAACCACAGCCGGGTTGCCATTGGACGCAAGCACATGGACCTGAGGTACGGCGACAATGCGAGCGTTAATAGGCAGCGTGGCTACGGCGGTCGCGAACGTCTGGTTTGCCTGGAACTGCGGATTCGGGGCAATCAGACCGCAATTGGCAGCCAGATGGTTAGTCATGTTGAACGACGTGCCGCTGCCATCGGAACGATAGGCCACCGTGATGGGATTGGCCGACAGGCGGCTGTCCACTTGGTTCCACGTGGTGAACGCACCGGAGAAGATGCTGCACACGGTGGACTCGGACAGGTTCAGTGTGATACCCAGGGTGTCAGCTTCACTATTGTGATAAGCGATGGCAATCGAGCCAACTATTGCCGGAAGCTGTATCGGAGCGACCTTTGCCGGCTTGTTGCCGATGAACGCGGTGTACTCGCTGTCAGAAAACGGCGCGTCCGAGGCCGCGAAGTCCGGCTGAACCAGAGCTCCGGAGGGGATGGAGAAGCCGTTGGTCGCCACGGTGCCGCTGAAGTTACCGCAAACGCCGGTAACCGTGAACACTGGCGTGGTGGTGGTATCGCCATTGAGCACGCGCTTGCCGCCGCCGCTACCGGTCTGGCAGTACTGCACAGTGTTCGCCGCGCCCTTACCCGCGCCGAACAGCGAGCCCGCAAACAGCTGGGGGTTGGTGGCAGCGTCCGTCGTCAGGCGGTCATGGTTCGCGTCATAGTTCGAAGCGGCAGTATTGAGGAAGTTCCAACCGACATACGCGCCGGCCGGCAGGGTGGCGCCGCCACCGTTCAAATCGGTGGCGATGGCGCTGCTGGCCATGGCAGCACCAACGCAGAGCATTACCGCGCCAGCCAACAGCTTTACGCGGGCATTTCCCATCTTCGTTCCAAACATGGTGTATCCCCTTGCCTTTTATTGACCTCCGACATTGGAGGCAGGGGTTTTATAATTGACTGCAATGACGCAGCTATTAAGAAAAAATGTCCGCCCTTATGCCACAAATATTACCGCGTTAAGCGCCAGTGAATATCGTGGAACTAAATCGAAACACACTATGAAATAAAACATCCGCACAATAAATTTCAGCGATTAATATCACAATACCGCTAATGAAATTATTTTCATGGAGCACTCTTTCCTCGAAACCTCATGTCTTCGTGTTGGAAATTTCGGCAAATTTTCCCGCAAATGCGAACGGGTTCTCAGGTCCAAGCAAAATGGGCAAAATAAATGACTTTGTGAAGCCTGAACACTTCTTGGCGAAGCAATCACCCTGCTATTTCCGCCAGATTTTTAACTGTCATTACGGAACAGTTGCAACATGGAAAATACTTCCGGATCCAACTCCGGGCTTTTTCCAAGAGCATCCAGATCGTCCGGATCGAGCTCACCCAGTACCAGTCTAATGGCTGCTCTACGTCCCTCGCGACACCAGACATTCAACACATGAGGCAAGTTCTCCACCAAGCCGGTAAAAGCTCCATATGTACCGCGACGCTTCAGGCTTTTCCTTATCACATAGTCAATTCGCAGCGTAATGAGGCCATTTCCAGATGCTGCCAGCCTTTCCAGCAACCCCCTGTCGCTGTGGTCGATAAAACGCTCTGCCGATCGGTACTGCCCAGCCTCGAACAGCTGATGCAATACTTCTGCCATCGCATTGAGATTGTTCATGCTCGCCCTCCGGGCAAGCCAATACCGCAGCCGCCAAGCGGCTGGTAATTAGCCATCATGATTTTCCTCTACCTTCCTTGAAGCAGAATGGAAATTCTTTTTTTCGGCCTCCGGTGCGTGGGGACACCGGAGGCCGCTTGAAACTATTGCGAAAGGTGTTGTTGCTCGGTGGCAGTCAACAATTTGCGCTTGGCTGTCTCCAGATGTCCGGCGCCCAATACCTGTACGGGGCTGTTCGGATCGTAACCAGTGCTTGGACTGACCTGCGCACCGCTATTGTCCTGCGTGCCGTACCCGAGCACATGCACGGAAATCACCGACGGCTGTTGGTTGCGCGCGTCATCTCGTTGCCGATTTGCCATATCCTCAGCCACGTGGCTGACAGCGCCAGCTGCCGCACTGGCCGCACTGAGCGCACCTATGTTGACGCTCTGTGCAATGGGAACGCCGATCTTTTCACCCTGTACCTGAATGTTGTCGGCATTCGCCACCTGTGCGGCGGCAATGACCAAGTTGCCCGATACGCGAATACCAGCGTCACCCGCGTCCACGGTACCGCGCGGCGCCATCAGGAAGGCGTTACCAGTGGCGGCACCAGCGATCGTCTGCAACGTGGCAATACCTGCACCGCTGACTTCTCCGGATGGATTGATGAGGCAATATGCATCCAGGTCGCATTGGAAACTCAAGGGCGGAATCTCCGTCGTTGTCTTGGCGCCCTTGCCGGCGTTGATATCGCCGTTCGAGCTCCAGGCGACGATGTCACCACCCTGTTCGGTGAAGATTCGGCTTTGTGCAAGCTGAACACTGCGGTCGGTGAAGATATTGATGTCGCCTTCGCGCAAGGTAAGCACGCCCATCGTGTTGGGACCAGCAATGATCTGGCCCTGCCCATTAACGATCACCGGCGGTGCCGAACTACTGCCTAGCAGGGCTTGACCGCCAGGCGCGAGAATGTTCACGTTGCCGCCTTGCTGCGTCTGAATCGTGGTATTGCGTATATCAAGATCGCCGGTATCGACGGTTTGCTGTGCGCCGTTGATACCACCCTGGCCGCTGCCATTGTCCGTATACCCGAGTGTCGCTGGGAACAAGGTCGACAGTGCCGCGTAACCCCTGGCGTATTGACCATGGAACGGACTTGACGCGTCGTTATAGTCGCTGCCGACGATAGCGAGCATCTTGAACAGCGCTTTCTGTACGAAGATACCTTGTACGTTGGCCGGCAACGCCTGGAACTGTGCCCAAGCTTGGTCGACCGACAGATTGACCGTCGGTACGTCCTTTATCAGGCCAGTATCGATCGCCTGCCCAGCGACATAGCTGTCCATGAATGTCACCAGGTCGGGAGCAAGGCTGGGCAGGTCTGCTTCCGAAGTCGATGGATCAATGTATTTGGCAATGAAAGCTGCCTGGTCCATACCGGGCGCGACACCATACAGAACCTGTACGGCCGCGCCCTGTGTCGGAAGATAGGGATTGAATGCGTTGCCGACCGTTTCGATACCGGTCTGCACGTCGCTACCAATGAGAATCTGATGAAACGCGCCCGACGTTCCCCCGTTGAATGGCGGCTGCAGAGCCGCCAGATCGACCTGATTGGTGAGCGCACCGATATCGCGCCCTGCCTGTACCTGAAAGTATCCCGGCCCTCCTAGCAGGAGAACGGGCGATACTGCATTGACGCTGTCATCGTGGGTAAATCCGTTCAATAACGACAGCGACGTATCGTAGATGTCATGGCCGGCGATAATCGATGTGATATCGGAGGCATGAGTTTGTTGGCCGACGAAGGCGAGATCGACGATATCCCCACCTGCCTGGATGCGCGCAGGCTTGTTCGGCACAATGTACATGGCGCCGATCCCGCCACCAGTTCCATTGACGATATCGCCATTTAGCGCATAGATGCGAACAGGCTGGTCGTCGTCTCCATGCAGCGGCTCCTGCTGATGCACTACCGCCTCCGCGGCTGCGCCGAAGTTGGTGAGATAATCGCCTTGACCCAAGATCGAGACTACAGCAGACGAGTCGGGGGACAGAGGCGAAGGCAGCAACGAGGTCGGAGCATCGATCAACCCCCAGGCATAGTGCCGATTGCTGAAACCCGCGCCATCGACGACGTAGTCGAACTGAACGTTGCCACTCGCCAACAGGCTCAGGTTTCCAGTGGGCGAAGGAAACAGTTCGCCCCCCGTCAACAGATCCAGGTCTCCATTCAACGCCGTCATGGAGACCGTCGCCGGCAAGACAAAGTTTGCTTTGCCCACCGGGCTACCCGACGCTACCGCAGGTATGAACAGGCTATTGGAATTGGACAGCGTCCCGTAATTGACGTCTCCGCCTATCGAGAGGGCGGATACCGACGAAGCCGCACTGAAGTTCTGCGAATCGGCATGACTGGCAGGGAATTGGCCAGGCACCAGATTAACGATAGTCGACGGGTCATAGATACCACCGATATCCAGATCGCCGCCTGCCTGCACGTTCAACTGTGCATCCTGCAGGGCCAGCACAATCGATACCGGCGTGCTGCCCTCGACAATGGATCCCTGACTTCCTACGACTTGAGAGGAGAAACTGAAGTCACTACCGATGCGTCCACCTGCGTCGATGCTGCCGGTACCGCGGGCGACAAAGTACGCACCGCTGAGAATGTCTCCACCAGCGCGCACGTTGAGATTCCCACCACCGACAGTGTTGACCGTTTGATTGTTGGCTGTTCCGCTCAAGTACCAAGTGGTCGGCAGGGAAACCGATAACTGACGGATGTCACCTCCGGCTACTACGTCAACATTGCCGCCCACGCTCATGACACCCTGATCGAAAGCGCTGAAGTTGATTGAGGAACGCGAGCTGTCGGCACTATTGTTGGTCTGCATCCACTGCCACCAATACTGTGCCAGTGAGGTGCCAGCCACACCTGTCGCGCTGCCATCCGTATCGATTGGCTGTTGGATGCCTACGATATTGCCACCGGCGTGGAGCGAAATATCGCCACCGTTCACCGGCGTCACGGTATTGGCGGCAATTAGTTCGGCATATCCCGTCGCTCCCGGGAGGAAGGCGATGGAAGACGGCGTCTCGCTACCCGCAAGCGGCACACCCGCGGTATAGATAGCGGCCGGCGCGGTCTGGTCAAGCCAGCGGATGTCGCCCGCGGCAACCATGTCGATGCTACCGTCGCCCGTGCGGATCAAGGTCGGCGTGTACACCACACGCTGGGTGTTGCCATCCAAGTAATCCGTGTGACCATCCAGGTTGATTTGGCCAGTCAACGCCTGTGACTGCACGAGACTGAGCGCCTGCACCGCCAGCGGGTTGCTACTTGTCACGTTCGCACCGGCAACCAGCCTGTAGGAACTGCTGTTGCCGCCAGCTAGCGTCTCACTCAACAGCGGCAGCGGATTTCCAACCGCCTGCTGCGGTGATGGGCTGTTATCCAGAGGCGGGGGTGGCGGCGTAATCAGGTCGCCAGTGGTCGGCGGAGGTGCAAGTACCTGGAAGTTGTCGGTAATCCCGCCGGGGAAGCCACCGGCGGCAGCGGACGCTAGCAGATAGGGTTTATAGCTGCTGAGATAGCTCGGGTAATCATTGAGGTCGTTCGGCAACGTAGGCGCAGTCGGCCCATCGGTTCCAGACAAGACCCCAAAGGCGAAGAAGACTGACGGTGCCAGAGGTGCGAAAGAATTGATGGGTGAACCATCGGTGCTGTCCTTGACATCAAGGTAGTGAGCATAGGCGACATATTGGGTGTAGTACTCCCCATTGGCCTGCTCGTTGGTACCGGTCATTTCGGTGGGCGCAAAGAATGTCCCCGGGATGTCATCGGGGCTTACACTGAATTCCGCGACAAGCTCATTCTTCAGGCTCTGCCACTCCGACAGGGCTTCCTCATAGCTAGTATCCGACTTCACGGCCCCCGATCCCAGCAGGTTGCTATCCTGGGAAAAGCCATCCGTGATGCTGGCGCGGATATCCAGATTGTTGACCGCTCGCAAGTTTAATACCGGCGCCTGGTCGCCATAGCGATAATCCAGCGTTAGGCTTCCATCACCATTGCGAGTGCCGGAACCGAGATTCCAGTTCGTCAGCACGGCGATGTCGCCCCCATTGACCGACGTGTCCGGGTTGACCAGGTCGATGCCTGGGCGTATGTGGAAGTTCGCGATCGAACCGAATCGCGAGGCAGAGGAAATCCCGGGGTTTTGTACAAACCCCATCAGAGTTCCTGGCCCGTTTGCCGGATCGCCGCCAACGTAACCATAGAAACTCTGATGCGCTGCGTTGGCTGTATCCGGCACAAATGTATATTTGGCCATGTAGTCGGCCATCTGTTGCGCATTCGTCGGATCGGGATCGGATTGCACCGTGCCCGTGGCATCGACAAAGTGCCCCGGCAGCAGTTGCGGGGCACCAGTTCCCGCCGCAGATTGATACCAGCCGGCGGGGTCGATCAGCCCGTCAAATTGTTGTGCCGGGACGGCAGCATGATCGGTGGTGCTCCATGTGGCGTAGGCTTCCAGCGTTACATTGTTGGCATCGACAATATTTGCGCCCGGCGCGATGTTGACGTTGACATCGCCCCCAAGTAACAACGGCGCCCGAAGTGAAAGGTTGCCATTTCCACCGTTGCCACTCAGGCGTAGCTGCGCAGCGTTTCCGATGATGATCGATCCCGAACCGGCAGATGTCACTTCCTCATAGCCATAGGTGGGATTGAGGTTACCGTCACTGCTGCCGCTCGTACCGATACTGATGTCACCGCCCTTCTGACCATTCCCGCTCGCGAAACTCAGCAGCGACCCCTCGACGTCGACACCTGCTTTGCCATACAGCTCGATCGAGCCACCAAAGTCGCCAGAAGCATCGACGGTTCCGTCGATGTGAACCCAGCCACCTCCTGCCGGATCGCCGTCGGCAGTCAGCACCACTTGATGGGCAGTCAGTGTCTTGCCCGCATTCAGATCAAGATTACCGGCACCGCTCTGCACGATGATCGAACCGGTAAGGCCACCAGCCGTGGTGCGATCAGCGATGGCATTCAGGTCGACAGCACCGCCGGCATCCAGCATCAGGTTGCCGCCGAGGTAACCCTTTGCGGCACTTCCCAGCAGTTGCCCTTGCAAGTCCGCCTGCTGCCCAGCTCGCACAATCAACTGACCGGCGCTACCACCGGAAGTGGCACCCGCAAAATCCACGACCGATCCACTAGCAAGTGACACATTGTTGGAAGCGGTCAGCACGATGTCGCCCGCCGATGCGTACTGCTGCACGTCATTGAACGTCTTGGCGACACCCGATACGTCCAGCGTGGCATTATCACCGACGGAAAGATCGCCATTGGACGCAGTGATCGACATCTGGCCAGCTTGCGCTGAGAGCAACGTGTCCAACTCGACCGTACCACCGGACAGATTCAGCTTGCCACCCTGTCCGGAGGCCGCGGAGGCCATTCCCGAAGTGCCGTCGATGGAAAGATCGGCACTCGTCTTGAGGCTCACCGAAGCGCCGGTACCAGCCACCACCGACGGCGCATGAATAGCGACATCGAGGTTGCCGAAATCGAAAATGCCCGTACCGAGTGCCTGAACCCCCTGGGCTGCAGTGACGTCAGCGTGACCAAACCCCTGCAGCGTCCAATTGCCGTCGCCCAAGTCCCATTCGCCCGCGTGAACGGCCAACTGCCCCGTGCCCGCCGCGAAACTGGCCGAGTGCCCCGTATCGTTGCTCAGCGTCAGCTGACCGGCAGTGATATCCACGCTGCCACCATCACTGGTCAGCGCGGCAGCGTCGAGAGTCAGGTCCTGCGACAGATCTACATCGACGTTACCGAGGAAATCGATAGTGCCGCGGCTGCGCAAGGCGATGCTCTGGGCCTGACTGAACTGCTGCAGGGTCGCACTTCCTATCAGCATTCCCGACGTATCTTGCGCGGTCGTGCCGTCCCCCACAAAAGCTATGCGATTGGCGGTGACACTGATGTCTTTCGCGCCAAGCACCGCCTGCGCGTCGATATGCGTGTTGCCGGTAGCATCGATGGTCAGCGCGTTGTCACCAGTGACGAATGCACCCTGATCGATATTGATCGCGCCCTTGGCGGTTCCGGCTGGCCCATCCACGCCAGTGACATTCTCGCGTACGACGGAGCTGACGGGTCCGGAAGATACCTGCAGCAGTGCACCATCGCCACTGACCGCCGGCTGCCCGTCGGCTGCCAACTGACCGACGACGAGCGACGTACCATTCAGGCCGATAGTGCTGCCGCTGCCGCGAATGACACTGCCCGCGGCGATGTCAATGCCATCACCAGCAGCATTGGTGGCCAGGATGATTTCCGGTGCGGTAAGCGGGTCGGAAGCGTCGTTGGATACCAACACACTCTGCGCCTGCACGTTCAGGATTTCGCCGTCCGCGCCATCGCTTCGCGTGCCTCCGATCAGCAAGCTCGATGCTCCCAGCGTGCTCAGCCCGCCGGCATCGATCGCCAGATAGCCATCGCGCGCCTGATCGCCCGCGCCAAGTATCTCGATAGCCTGGCCGGTGATATCGACCTCGGCGCCACGACCACCACTGCCTACTTTCCCGGTCAGGGTGACGCCAAGATTAAGCTGATCGCCAGCCTGAAGCACCAGACGCCCCGCATCTTGCGGAAGAGACGGGGCAGCCTGCCCCGCGTGAGCAGCCAGATTGCTGAAGAACGTATCGGCTGAAGTCAAGGTGTATTGCGAATACTGCTGCCAGACCGACGACGATTGCACATCGAAGCTGGTGGTACGCGCACTATGCGCGCCTGTAAGTGCATCGACGAAATAGCCCGAGACGACCTGCGTACCGTCGGGCAACGTCGTATTGCGACCGAGCACGGTGTCTTGCGAACCGGTGTTCTGCACGACACGGAACGCGCCCGGAAGCGTCGCGTAGCGCGCGGGCAACAGCGTGTAGACGCCGGGAGGCAGGCCCGGTACACCGGACAGATAAACGGCCTGACCGACCGACGGGCCCGTGCCAGCGCCATTCTCCAACGCGGCATCATGCGCGCCTACTGGCGCGTTATAGCCCGGGATAACCGCATAGATCGGCCGATTGTCCGGATACTGCGGCTGAGATTGGCCCGTACTGCTCTGGGCATAGCTTGTCTGCGACTGAACCAATACATCACGTGAGCCGCCGGTACCGGCGACCCATTCGTAGGCCTGCAGTTCGCCACCACCGGAAAGATCAACCGTCGCACCTTGCTGCAACGACACGTCGTTGCCCTGGATAACGATCTGCTTGGATGGGGGTGCGGTGAGATCCCCGCTTGCCAGATTGGGATCGCCGTCGTAGCGCCACTCCTTGCCGTCGATCGTGCTGCCATAAGGAACGATTGCATTGCCGAGAGAGACACTGGTTACGCTACCCGGATCCAGTTGTACGCTCTGCGTCGGTGCCAATGCGAAGTTCGGCGCCAGGCCAAGAGCTGTTCGCGTATCGGCCACGTCGCCCACGCCCAGCACGATGCTACCCGACGGTACCCATAGCGTTCCACCCTGGTCGATATGCGTGGCTGCAACAGTGAGGCCACCACCGGCCGAGAGCGGCGTACTTGGATCGGTATTGCCATTACCGCTAAAACTGATCGTAGTCTCCTGCCCCGCGCTTTGCGGTACCGCATCGATCAGGAATTGATAATTCGTATCGGGGTAAGTACGTGTCGCCGAGAATCCAAGGTCACCTGTGCTGAATAACCAACCGGTCTGGACCGCACCATTGCGATAGGCATATTGAGCCGGTAGATAAAATCTCAGGTCGCCCGTCGAATTGAAATTGGCGTCGTCAAACCCGGCCAGCGATATCCGGCCACCGATGTCGAGAAAGTTTGCTTGCACCGTCAATGCGCCATCGCCGACAACCGATACCGGTGTACTGGTCGTCGAGACCGTATTTGCCAGTTCGACGTAAGGCGCGCTGATGGATACCTGTCCCGCTTGACCAGAGCTGCCGCCGTTCACGGGCAGACTTGTCACACCCGTACCGACGGCCGCCAGTTCGGGCGAATTTATCACCACGCTACGGCCCAGATTGATATCGACATTGCCGGCAAAAAGCACAGGCACTGCGATTCCGCTTGCCGGCTGGTCGCCTACCTGCGGACCGATCTGCAGATTGTCGATACCTGTCCCATCAAGGTGGTCGATGCTGAAGTGAAGCAGGCCGGACGGTTTGGTCAGCCCCGGCTCGACGACTTGTCCTACCTGCAGCTGATCCGGCAGCAGGTCACCGCTCTGCTGCAAGACGACCGCTACCGGTTGTGGCAGCGTACTTTGCAGCGACAGGCCACTGATGGACAAACTGCCACCCAGCCCTTGCGCGGCGCCCGCATGGCCCTCCAGCGAGGCGTCGAACAACATTCCGCCGCCAGCCGCCAGATTGATCTGACCCGCATCGCTCCACACCGGAGTGGGCGTATATCCGGCTACCGGTGCACCCAGAACTTGCTGTGCGCTGGGCAGATCGTATACATCGCTACTTCCGGAGACATCGATGAGTGCGCCAGCGCGTGCGAGTACGTATTGGTCTGCCGAAAGATTGACTTGACCGCCATCCAGCACCGTGCCGGTATGGGGAATAAAGCCATCACCCAGCCCGTTGCCAGCCACCGATGCGATGGGATTGATCAGTGATATGCCACTGGCATCGAGCACGCTATCTTCGCCCAGCCACAACTCGCTGCCGGCGAGACCTAGCCGCGTGCCGCCACTGTAGGCATCGATCACGCCGCCCGGAGCGCGGACCTGGCCAAACAGCAACACCTGATTCTTCGCCTGCAGATCGACCGTAGCGCCAGCATCGACTTGCAACGATGCGCCCTGACCCAACTCCAACGAACCTTGATAGCCGCTGTAATTCGCCAATGGACCGAAGGATCCCCACGTCAGATAGTCGCCGGCACTTATCGACAATCCGGCGGCGGCGCCGCTTCCGGCACCCAGGAGCCAACGATGATAGTCGTCGAGATAACCAACCTGCGTCAGGCCACCAGCGTAGATGTTCGAACCAGTAGGCGCCGCAGCGAGCGCCGTGTAATCGGGCAGCAAGTTCGCCGGCTTGACCAACACCTGTGTTCCGGCGGTGACGTCGACGTCCGTAACCGATGACAGGTTGTATTTGTAGAAGCCCTGCCCGGCAAAAAACGATGCCGGCAGATAAAGCACGGAAGCGTCTTCGCCCGGATCCCCTCCAACCTGAATCTTTAAAGCCTGCAGACTGAGGGTGCCCCCACCGGCGAATCCGTAACCGAGCAGGCTGCCGTCCAATACCAGGCTGCCGTTGCCAAGCTGCTGAGGCACGCTCACGTCGAAGCCAGAGCCGTTTGGTGGCAATACATAGGTGCCGATGGAAATATCACCACCACGCCCCAACGGAACGTCGTTGGCAACCGCTACCAAACCATCTTGCTGTACGTAGCCGCCGCCTGAAACATCAAGCACACTGCCCTTATCGAGCTCGATACCCGAGGTTCCACCCTGCGACTGCCAAACCGCCAAGCTAATGTTGCCACCATCAATGTATTGGGAGCCTGACTGGTCGTCGACGCCCTTGCCACTGTCGTTGATCCATAGGCCACGCGTGTCCAGTTGGCCCTGAGCGCCGACATGGATGCCCGCGTCGGTATCTGACTGGCTGCCGAAAGCGATCAAATTTATTGTGCCGCTGCTTGCCCGCACCGTGCCATCGACCTGTATCCCTTTGGCCGCTACGTCAATTTCGCCACCTGGCGCCACCGCAAACTCGTTGGCCTCATCCTTGAAGTTGCCGTTGGATAGCGACAGATTGAATTTTGAGATACCACTGCGATCGAGCATATCGGCCGACAGTAGATACCAGTTTTGCGATGGATCGCCGGGTGAGCGTGGATCGCCGCCAAGTGGCGTATTAGCATCGAACTGAGGATTGATCGTTTCCAGCGGAGGGACGCTATCGTCCAGCTCGTAATTGATCTCGGTACTGGTGCGGATGTTGTGAGAAATGTCACCGCTAATAATGGACAAGGTGCCACCCAGTGGCGCAGCGGCCTGGGCTACCTGATTGCGTCCGCGATAGGCTTGCGCCGAGATATCACCATCCAGTACGGCGGCGCCCTCATTGACGTTACCTATGGTCAGGCTGCCACCGTCGGCTCCTTGAATGAAGCCATTGTCATAGCGAAACATGCCGGACAACAATGGATTGGTGTATGTATCGCTTACGCCCCATCGTGCATGGTTATCTGCATACTGACCTGCAAATCCCACGTACGACATATTGGGGTCCGCATTGTCGATGTTGTAGATGCGGCCATCGGCGCCGAGCAGATTGGGGGTCTGAACCCAGCCAGGCAGGTAGTTGAGATAGCCGCCATCGAGGCGTAACTGTGAGCCCGTCCGTGTGATGGTCTGGTCCGCAGTCAGCGTGATCGTTCCACCCTTGAGCATCAACTGGTCGATGGAACGTGGCACGTTCTGCACGTAGCCTGCAACATTCAGCACCGGGCTACCAACCCAATCCAGGCCGTCGGCACGTACGCCACTTTGCGAGCTGTCCACCACTATATTCTGTTGCGTATACAGGAAGCTGTTGCGTAGCAGCGGTGAATCGGCCAACTCGTTCTGACCAATGCGAGCGATGCTTACCAGCAAGGCCGACATGGGAAGCTCGACGTCGCTCAAGCCGGATACATCGATGATTGCCCCGTGATCGAGATAGATGCGGCTTGCAACGTTGAGCGCGCTCAGTGTGACGTTTCCACTGGGCGCTTCGATCAACGCGTTCTGGTCCAGGACGATGGAATCGTTCGCGGTAATCGATATCGAGCTGGTCTGAAACGCTTGGTCAGCCGCGGGACTCGATGAGGTGGTCTGACCGTCTTTTTCCGGAAGGATCGTGGTTACCGAGCCTACACCTAGCTCGACACTGGACGTTGTCGTACCAATCAGTTGCCCATCCAGAGCGATCGTTCCCGGACGATCGATACTGGTGGAAGCCACCAGCACGCCATTTTGCAGTAGCGAAGATCCCAGCCACTGGATATTGCCCTGGCGGGCTTCCATCAAGCCATCGTTTTCTATCGAACCCGACCATTGCTGTGATGTGGCACCGGCGCTCAATCCGACTGAAAAGGAGCCGTTGGCGTTCGCCGCCGATACATAGCTGAGGCCAGGCGCCGAAGCCAGGATTGCCGTACCCTGATCCGCGTTGATCGAACCGCTCTGGTGGATCGTGGGTGCTGCGATCAGCGCGTAACCATTGGGCTGAACCTGGATCAACGCACCTTTCTCGATCGTGATGCCGCCAGACGTCGTTGCTGCGCCAGTGCTGTCAGTACCGCTGCCATTAACCAAAAAGGCATTTACCTGACTGCCCAAGCCCAGGATGTTGCTCACATCCGTCGTTTGCGCAATACCGTACTGCAGGAAGAACGCGTTACTCCTATTGACGTCGCTGGTAAAAAGGTCCATCGACGTCGCAAGCAGCGAATGCGTATTCACCTGGCTGCCGGCGCCAAACAAAATGCCGTTGCGATTGATCAGGTAGACCGAACCCTCGGCCTTTATCTGCCCAAAGATCTTGCTGGGACCTGTGGTGTCGTTGATGCGATTGAGCGCAATCCAGTTGTTGCTACCGTCGGTTTGCGTGCCGCCGGTCTGATCAAAGTGAAGCGTGGTATGCCGGCCGACGTTGAAGCTGTCCCAGGTCAGGATAGCCTTTTGGGCGGTCTGCTTGATCTCGACATCGGTCTGGCCGCCACTGACGCTTTGCGTCGGCGCGTTGGCGTTTTGCCATAGCGCGGGATTCTTGGCGATACCGGCAGCGACCTGGAGGCCGCCTGCGGCGATACCGTCGGGTACAGGTGAGCCTGCTAGCGCCTGCGCGGCCTGCTGTGCCGCCTGCTGGTTGCTTATCTGCGCTGCAACGGCCTGTGCGGCGCTGTTGAGGTTCTGCAGAGCCTGCTGCACGCTCTGCTGTTGCTGTGCTTGCACTGCCGTCATTGGCGACAGGCCTGGGATGCCGGCCGAACCTGGCGTGCCCTGGGCATTTGCGCCGGCGGCACTCTGGCGCTGCGAAGCCAGCCACGACTGGCTCAGCGGCGGTCCGCCAGCGTGCGCGTGCATCGCGCTCATGGCGAATGCTGCGGCAATCCATTGCGCCAGCGGGCGACGATGTATCGGGGCCCTGTTGCTCGCGCCCTGCGGCGCCTGTTTCTTGCTGGTCGGATGCAATGGCTTGATCACGCGAACCTCTTCCCCTGGTGTGCTTTATCGATATGCGCAGCACGACCGCCGCGACTTGAAAAGCCATCGACGATCGTGTTCGCCAGGGCGTCCCTGCCCGCCCGCTGTCCCTATCTCTTAACTAGACCGGCCGGTCACTGGCCGACTGAACCACTGTCACTGAAATTTCATCTACCTGGCCAAACCGGGCCGTTTAAGCCCCGACTGCAATGCAAACGTCATCGACCCGGCACCAAAAGAGGCGGTGGCACGGGTGGCGGCGGGCGCTGCGGATGCACGGACTTGCCGAGCTGGTCGCCCATCCGGTTGCTGAATGCGGAAAAGTTGAATTGCCCCACCTGCCGGTTCGAGGGCTCGTTCGCCACCGCGGCAGTAAGCCCTGGCGCCGGCGGCGCCGATGGATCGGGAGCGAGCTGATGATTGAGGCATGCGTAGGCCAGCACCGGATGATCGTTGATGCTGACGTCGACGCAGGTATCGGGATGGGGCGTCCCGCGGGTAGTGCTCTTGCCGTCTTGGGCATGTGTGGCCGCCACGGCGACGACGCACAGCATGCCGAACAGGCTGTTGAATACCAGGCTTCTTACGCTCGCGCGTAACGGGCTCATGGGCTGCGCTGACCACCGTTGGCTGGCAGGTTTTCACGCTCGAAGCTGATCGTGGTGACGCTCGCGTCAAGCCCCTGCACCACGGCGGCGGTGAGGTCGTTGCTCATGTTGCCGCCGAGTACCGCATTGCGATCGAGCAGCAGGCCGCAGCCCCTGCTCTTGTACACATTGGCAATCACTGGCTGTGCCAGCTCGGCGATACGCGCCGTCGCTTTTTCGCGCGTGACTTCTATCTCTCGCGAACGCTGCGTATTGAGTTGCTGGACCTGCCGCATGCGTACCGCCAGCGCCTGCTCCTGCTTCACGCGATCATCGGGTTTCAGACTCGATGCTTGTGCGCGCAACTTCTGCACGTCGGCTTCGACCGGCTTGCGTTGCGCATCGATCTCCGCCTGCGCCTGCTGGGTAAGTTGCGTGAGGCGGGTGGATGCCGCCATGCCAACCTTGGCATGTGCCACGATAGCTTCGCGCGAGAGCAGGCATACACCGGCAACCGCCGGCCCATCGAGTGGTGCCGCCTTGGGCGATGCCGGCGGCTGTGCCGCCGACACCGCTGCCGCACTCAGTGCCACGGCAACGCCAAGCACGACTCGTTTCAGACCTTGCGCGCTCATGGCTGCTTCGCCGGTGTAGTGCGCGGGTCGTAGCGCTGTTCATACATCCGATCGCCATAGGCTTGCGCGGCATTGTCGAGCTTGACGCGCGCCGACGCGGCGAACGGCTGGCGCGCGGACATCATGGTGTGCATATCCATATGCGAGTAGGCATCGAGCACTTCCAGCCCGACTTTGTAGAGCTGTTCGTTCTTTGCCGTGCACGCTTCGATCTGCTTTTGCGAATCGCCCAGCTGGGTCGTCAAGGCTGTATTGCGCGCATCCTGTTGCTTGGCCTGGTTCGATGCCTGGGCAAACGCCGCTTGAGCCTGCTTGGCTTCTTCTTGTGCCTTCTCCCGACCCGCCTTTTCGGCGGCTGTCTGAGCAGCCAGCGCGGGCGATGTCCCGCGCGTCTTGGCCAACTCGGCCTGAGCTTGTTCCAGCGCCTTCTTGGCCTGGTCGCGCTCCTGCTCCAGTGCCGTCTTCTGTCCTTGCCACTGTGCTTGCTGATTCTGCAGGTCCTGCAGCTGGCTGCGCGTGTCGCGCAGCTGTGCACGCAATTGTTCTTCCAGGCTCTGCTGTTGTGCATGCAGCCCGGACGCGCTTGCGCAAAGTCCGATCCACATGGCTATAGCTACGATGCGTTTCATCGGCGTGAGCCCTCCTTAGAACTTGCTGCTGATTTCAAGCTGCATCACATCGATGGACAGCGGCGGACCGAACACTTCCTTGGAGTTGAAGTAACGTGCGGAGATCCAGGTGTTCGGCGCGATGCCGTAGTCGGCGGTCAGGATGAAGCCCTTGGCATTGGTGCCACCCAGATGGAAGTTCTGGTCGGTCAGGCCGTCGAGCACGGCGTCGGGCTGCAAGTACTTGTAGCCGAGCGACACGTTCCACTCGTTGGCCGCCATCGGGGTCGGGTTGCCGACCACGCCGCGAATCATCCAGCCGACCGGGCCGCTCTTGTACGGGCCGGCGACATTGGGATCGCTGCTGCTCTCGAAGTTGTTCACCGGCTGGCCAAGGCCATTGGGATAACGAAATGCAGTGCTCTCGTGGTAAGCCATGTTGCGTACATAGTCCGCCTGCAGGCGAACCGGCGTCTGGCCGATCTTGAAATCGAACTGGCTGGTCGCGTTGGCCAGGTGATAGTTGTAGGCCAGGCCGACCAGCTGCGGCTGCGCGTAGTTGCTCGGGTTGGTCGGGTCCGGAATGATGTCGCGCAGCAGGAATACCGTATTGCCCTTCTGCATGTACTGCGGCGCAGTGTCGTCGGTGCTGCAGAAGTTGATACCGGTGTACAGCGCACACGGCTGGGACAACTGGCCCTGCATGCGGTTGAAGTAGTAGTACGCCACCGCGACCTTCAACTGCGTATCCTGGTCGAACTTCCAGGTTGCGCCGATCTGCGCGGCGGTCAGCCACTTGTCGAAACTGGTGTTCTTCTCGGTGCCCAGCGCCTGCGAAGGCGTGTCGTTGCCGGTGAATTCGATCGGGAACGCACCGATCGTGGCGAACGTGTCGAGACTGTCATTGAACGGCACCTTGAACTGGCCGGCGATACCGTCGAAGTTCAATTCGTTCGAGTAGATCAGGTCGGTGGCCAGGAACGGATTGGAGAAACGACCCGCAGAGACCTTGGCCCAGTCGGTGGGCTTCCAGGCAATCCAGGCACGGTCCAGCCAGATGTTCTTCTTGATCAGGCCGCCGCCGAGGGTCTGGGTGGTCGAGACCGGGTTGTTGTCATTGCCCGACCCCAAGCGAATGCCGGCGGTGATCGTGTCGCCCAGCTTCACGTCCATGCCGATATGCGCCTGCAGGCGCAGCATGTTCAAGCGGTTCTGTTGGGTGTTGAAGATCGGCGGCGTCACACCCTGGGTGATCTTGCTCAGGTCAAACGGGCCGGTACGATTGAGCGTGGCGTAGTCGATAAAGAACGGCGAGTTGCTGCGGCTGAACAGCCACGACTCGTCACGCACGTGGATGTCGCCCGACCAGCTGATGCGATCCAGCCATTCCGGCAAGGCATTGGGTTCGGCCCAGTGCTCGCTCTTGGCCTGCGCGATCACTTCTTCCTTGACCTGGTCGCGGATCTGGTTGCGTACGCTTTGCGGCACATACGGCACGCGCACGTCGCCCGGCTGGGCGCCATCGTTGGCGGTCGGGTTGGCCTGCGCGGTCTGGCGTGCGGCCTGGGCCGCCTCGGACTGCGCCTGCGCGAGCAAACCGTCGGCATCGGCCTGGGTGATCAGACCTTTCTTCACCATCAGGCGAATCAGGTTGATCGTTGCATTGGTCGACGGGGCTGCATCCTGCGCTAGCACACTGACGCTCGCTCCACCCAGCAACAGGCTGACGGCCAGGCACAACGCGCGACGATGCAGTCGCGTGGAACCTAGTTTGGCGATCGATGACTTCATGAGTTTCTCCGCTGCGGCTTGTCGCCGTGGCTGGGTGGATAGATAGAGTGGTGTCAGCTGGGTCGCCGTCCGCGCATCGATGCGCGTATGGGCATGGATAATTTGGGTGGCGGCGCGGTATCGATATGCAGCCCTTGCAGCGCATCGATCAGCGCCTGATCGGTGGTGGGCGAACCACTGGAACCCTGGAGCACGATGCGGCTGATGGTGCCGTCCGGGCTGATCCAGAGATTGGCTTGCACATCGAACACCAACCGGCGCGTGCGTTCGTCGCGCTGGATTGCCTGCTGCAGCTCGTAGCCGAGATACTGCTCGTAGGAACCGCCACCCAGGCCGCTACCGCCGCCCGAGCCGACCATGCCGCCGCCCTCACCCGCACCGATGTTGAACGAGTCGTTGCCAGCCTGCGCCGGGCCATCGATGGTGATCTGCTTGGGCGAATCGGGCGCCTGCTTGGGTGCTTCGACCGGTTTGACCGGCTCGTTCGGCTTGGCAATTTCCTGCTTGGTTTCCTCGACCTTCTTCGGCTCCGGTGGCTTCTCTTTCGGCGGCGGTGGTGGTGGCGGCAGCGGCGTGATGGTGGCGATGCGCGGCGCCGAGCGACGCACACCGACCTGGTGTCCGGCGAATTGCCAGACCGCCAGCGCCACCAGCACGACTACCACCAACGCGATCAGACGACCGCGCCAGCGCTGCCAGGGAGTTTTCTGATCGAAATCGTCCATCGACTCGCGCCCGGTCAGTTACTTTGCTGCCGGCCGGTCACCAGACCGACCTGCGACAGATCCAGACGACGAAGCAGATCGAGAATGTCCACCACCTTTTGGTATTGCACGTTGGAGTCGCCCTTGACGATCACCGGGAAGTCCGGCGAGATCGCCTTTTGCGTGCGCAACCGCTGCTCGAGCTCGCCCAGGGTCACCGGGAATGCATCGAGGAAAATCTGCCCGCTATCGGACACGGTGATCGCCTTGGTCTGCGGCTTGGCCAAACTGACCGAGGCGCTGGCCTTGGGCAGGTTGACCTTGACGCCCTGCACCGAGGCGGTGGTCATGATGATGAAGATCACCAACAGCACATAGGCCAGATCGAGCATCGGCGTAATGTTGATGTCGTCATACGGCTTGTCGTCGTCCTGTACTTGCATGGCGTCGCGCTCCCTTAACCGACTACGGCACGTTCGGGTTCTTTCTGGTCGACGTCGCGATGCAACTCGGCCAGGCGCGTAACAAATTCATCGACGAACACCTGCATGTTTGCCGTCACTGCCTTGTTGCGTGTCAACAGGTAGTTGTAGCCAAACAGAGCGGGAATCGCGACGAACAGACCAGCAACCGTCGCCAGCAACGCAGCCGAGATACCCGGCGCGATCGCGTTGACGTTGACGTCGCCCGCCGCAGCAATCGCGGCGAAGGTAATCATCACGCCGACCACCGTACCGAGCAGGCCAAGGAATGGGCCGCCGGAAATGGCGATCGTCAGCAACACCATCGAGCGCGCCAGGCGCTGGTTCTCGCGCACCAGGGTCGAGTCCATCACGGCGCGAATCGCTTCGATCGATTCGGAGGCGATGACCAGACGACCGTGGCTATCGCGTCGGCGCCACACTTCCTTGGCACCCACTTCGTAAAGCCGGAACAGCGACGACTTGCCCAGTTCACGCAACAAGGCCGGCTGGCTGTCGGGTGCCGCCATGGCGAGCAGATTCGTACCCTGCGCACGGAAGCGATCGAGAAAGCGGTCATTGGCGCGGGTGACTTCGCTGACATAGCGGCCACGCGTCCACATCACCACCCACGACAGCACCGCCATGATCATCAGGATGCCGATGACCACCCAGGCGTCGACAGTGACAGACTTGACGATGATGCCGAAGTAGCCGAAACCGAAACCGGATTTCTTTTCGTCTTCGCCATAGGCGATCAGCTTGGACTCGGCGCCTTGTGCCAGCACGTCGGCCTGGATCAGCGTGGCCGGACGCGCGCTGCGCGAAAGGCGCAACTCGTCCATCTCGCCGGTGAAGTTGGCCATCGCCTGCGCGGCATCCGCACCGGCTGCCTCACCACCGATGGTTGCCGCGCTGGTCAGCGCCGGTAGCGAAGCGGCAACCTGTGCATACGACTTGCCATCGACATAGAGCGTGACCTGGCCGGAACTGGCGACCACGGCGATATGCGTCCACTGCCCCGCCTTGAGCGGTTCGCCAGCCTGGCTGCGCTGCGGCTGGTCTCCATCGACTTCCACAAACGGCACCGCACCGTTCAGGCCAATCAGCAAAGCCTTGCCATCCTGGCGATGCGCATACAGCAGGGTCGGCGCTGTCGGCAGCGCATCGAGCTTGATCCAGCTGCTGAAAGTAAATGCACCGCCGGCCGTCGTGGCGAGCGAAGCACTGGCCGGCAGCGTCACTGCCGTCTTGCCATCGAAACTGGCGGCCTTGCCGATCACACCACCATCGACCATGCGCAACATGCCGGCCTGGGCATTGTTGTTATACGCAGTCGCGTCGTGCGGCGGCGCACCTGCGTTGTCGTCGAAGTGATAGACCAGCGCGTAATCCGGGTCGAAGGTCGCCGCACCGTTGCTTTGCGCAGGCGCCTTGCTGTTGCCGTAGTACATCCACACCGTCTGCTGCGCACTGGCCGGCAAGTCGGTCACGTCCAGCCAGATCTGCGCCACGCCAAGTACCGGATCGAAGCTCTCGATCTGGTAGTTGAGCGGCGTCTTGCCGTCCGAACCGATAAAGCGCAGGTCATTGCCGTTCTGCGCAACGCCGTCGAACTGGAAATTGCCCGAGTGCAGGCGGATCAGCAGCGGTACACGGCCTGCCCCCTGCGACAGGTTCGCGCCCTTGGCACTCGTATCCAGGGTAATTTCCTTGCGGAACGACCAGTCATCGTTCCACCAGCCCGCATCGGCGGCGAGCGTGATGCGCGGCAGCCAGGCTAGGCATAGCGCACAGACCAGGATCAGGAATCGCATGACCTTTGAACCTCTATCCGAAATGAAGTGATGTGCCATCGCCCGGTGCCTCACAGACCGGCCTTGACGTTGAACAGCCATTGGCCGTCATGTGCTTTGGTGCGTACGCCATCCTTGAGTGGGAAGGCGTATTCGACTTCACCCTTGACGCTGCCGAACAAGGCGAAACGCGTGCCTATACCGGTGCTGAGCAAGGTGAAGCGACTTTTCTGTTCCGGCAGCGGGCTGATCAGCAGCAGGCGCGAACCGTCGAGGAAAACATGGAAGCGCCACTCGTCGATCGGCTTGCCAAGCCAGGACGCGACGGAGGGGCTGCGCAGCTCGACCGAACCGATCGCACCGTTGTCCGCGGTGTTTTCGGCTGAGAGATACCCACGCACGCTACCCGCGCCACCGGCTGCGAACTGCTCGCTCGACACCAGCGGTGAATCGGATCCCTGCGCGTCGGCACGGAATGCGATGGAATAATCACCGGCGAACTGATGCGTATAGTTGAAACTCGCACGCAGGTATGCGAAGTCCGAATGCGACTTGAAGCGCTGGTTGTCGAATTCGCCGCGGCTGCTGCCGACGCCACGCGCACCGAAGTTGCCGGCCACGCTGAAGCCCATCGTCGTCTTGTCCGTCACATGCTGGCCGTTATAGGTCAGCGAGAACGGCAGATAGGTCACCGGCGACTCCAGGGTGTCGCTACCGAGGGTGGTGTTCTGATCGAAATGCTTGCGGCTGACACCGAAGGACACGCTCTGCGTGTATTGACCCAGGGTCGGCAGCTGGCGCGTCGCCATCAGGCTGTACGCGTGGCCGCGCCCGAGCACGGTAGTGCCGCCGACGATGTTAGCGTTGCTGTTGGACTTGTAGCCCGAAGCAAGCAGGCTCCAGTCCTGATTGAGCGGCGCAAGATACGAAAGTGCATAGACCTCGGCGGCGTTGCGGTCCTGCGGCGCCACGATGTACGTCAGCGATACCGAATGGCCGGCCTGCCACAGGTTGTCGTAACCCACCGTAGCGATCGTGCGCAGTTCCGGCGTGTCCTGGCTGTGGTCGTTGTTGACCTCGACACTTGCATGCAACGGATAGGTATCGTTGACCTTGAGCGTGACGTCCATCGTTTGCGGCAACGCGCCGGGCTTGAGCAATGGCACGACCTGCTGCCCTGCCTGGCGGTTCACCTGCGAAAGCTCGTTCTGCGCGTTACCGAAGTTGGGCACGCTTCCTTCGGCAAGCGACGGCACCGCGTCGCGGATCTCCTGTGGCGAGTGATACTTCGCACCTTCCACGCGCACGTGACCGATGCGGTTCTCGACGACCTGCAACAGGACTACGCCACCTTTCACCTGCTGCGGCGGCACGTCTACCACGATCGACTGATAGCCCTTGTCCTGATAGGCCTTTTGCAGGGCATCGCGTGCGCCATGCACATCGTCCATGCTCCGATCCGGCCCGAGGAAAGGCTCGACGATCGATTCGATATCGATGGCATCGAGCACCGTGTTGCCACGCACCAGATATTCGTTGACGTCGAATTTCGACGGCGCCTGCGCTGGCGCCTGAGGCGCCTGCTGCGCGTGCACAACCGGCAACACCGACATGGCGAGGGCCATCCCAAGCGAACGGCGCAGCAACGCCGCTCCCGCTTTAATCCTTATGCTCATCCGATCACCCGCTGTAGCGCCAGCACCATTCCATGCCGGCCGGCAGGCCACGCTAGCGCGCCATCGATAACCGAATGGCGACAGACAGATGTCGCACCGTCGACGCTGTCCAGCCACGACGTGCCGATCGTGGACAGGCCACCATGGGCACTATCCGAGTCCGCCTGATAAACCATCCGCTCGTCCCCCTGCCCGTCGCTATCGCGGCGGGCCTATCGATGAATGGACATCCATGTCGCTATGTTCAATGCCTTTGCCTGGGAAGACGGCTGTCTGTCGGCACGACTGAACACTTGTCACGAAAAATTCACTGAGTGGGCCCAATGAGCAGCCAAACGTATGGGCATGACATCAAAGCGTCATAAGAAAAAGACAATGTTCACGCCTGCCGCGACTGCAACGACGTCCGCGCCCTGACCTCCCCGGGCGGTGCGGACGTTGCAGTCGCGGCTCGGCGGGTTGCGGCTGAATGGAATTTCTGGAAGCGTAAAGTCGGCCACTGTGCGGCCTGTCAAGTCGCGCCTTCGGCGCTGTAAAGGGTAAAAGGGAAAAAGCCAGCGTGCGGTGACGCGCAGCGTTTTGCTCCCTCCCTTTACTCTTTCCTCTTTACAGGCCACGCAGTGGCCGGCTTCCCACTGCGTGACAGGCGGTCGTAACGAAGCCGTCCACGCAAAAAGAAAAAGCTTCAGCTCAGCAAAACAATCCCGCCCGGCAGCGAAGTCACATTCGCTCCATACGCGTCATGAATCAGCGCAGCCACATCGGTCAATTGATTGAGCATGAAACGGGCATGCACCTTGCGTGCAGCCAGTTGCTTGTCCATCAGCACGATCCTGCCCGGGCGATAACGATTGATCTCGTCGACCACCTGGGCGAGCGGCTGATTGTCGAAGACCAGCACGCGTTGACGCCATGCCACGGCATTCTGGGGATCGACCGCGATGGCTTCACGCACGCCACGCGTCCCGTAGTTCACCTCGTGTGCCACCTGTACCGCGACATGTTCATCGCCGCAATCCAATGAGGTTTCGCCGCCCAGGCAGATCACCTGCACCTGCGGACCGGTGCAGCGCACATTGCATTGGCTGGCTGCGGCAACGCGCACGCTGCCCGCACCGGCAAATACCGTAAAGGGATGGATGAGCTGCGCATCGGTGAGGATCTGCGCTTCGCCGGACACCAGCTCCATCGCCACATGACCGCTGGCGGTCTTGCGCATATTGATCGTGGTCTGGGTGTTCATCTGCACGGTCACGCCGGGCGCTACATCGACCTGGCGCTGCTCGCCCGTGGCGGTGCGGTAATCGGCGGTCAGCTCGCCCAGTGCAGGCCACAAATGCCCTGGCGGATTCAGGCTGAGAAAGCAGACCGCAGCGGCCGAAGCGGTCAATACGCCCCCCAGGAAGGCACGCCGGCTCATCCGTGGGCCACGCACTATGCGTTGCGGCTGGCGCCGGGTTCCATGCGCCTCGCGCTGCCGCTTCGAATTGGCAGCCGCACCCAGGCCATCCCATAACAAGCGGGCTTCGACAAGCCCGCTCGTGTTCTTCGCTACGCGCGAGCCACAAACGAAATGCCTCGGCGTCGGCCGGGGTGGCCTGGCCGGAGGTCAAATGCAATAGCCAGGCCTGCGCTTCGCTGCGCGGCTCGGGTGCTGGGCGGGGTGAAAGTTCGACTGCCATGCTCTTAAGACTCGTCTCCGGCCCCGGGACCGAACCGCTGAAATACCTTCCGATCGAGACGCTCGCCACAAAATTCCAATGCTTTGCGCAATTCTTTGCCTACCATGCGTACCGAAATGCCGTAACGCGCGGCAATTTCCAGGTGTGGTGCCTCTTCGACACGTGCCGCCAGCAGGATTTCCCGTTGACGTGCGGTGAGCTCGCTCAGCGCCTGTTCGAGCACCTCTACCTCCAGCCGCGCATGCACGACACGCGCCGGATCGAGGGCGTCATCGGCCAGATGCAACAACTCTTCGACTTCGCTGCCGGTCAGGAAACGGCTGTCCGTTTGCCGCTGATCGGCCGCTACATTGAGCGCCATGCGAAACAGGTAGCTGTCGGGATTACGCGCCTGACCGCCGGCTTCGTCCATGCGCTCGACGCGCAGGTAGGTCTCCTGCAGAACATCGTCGACCAGGTCGTCCGACCCAAGCCGGCGTTTCAGGCGACGGCGCAGATCCTGCTGCCGCTGCATGAAAAGACCCAGCATGGTCACCGAAGTAGAGTTCATCGCAGCCATCACCCGACTCGCTGGTAGGGACTGCAGTCGAACGGATGCTCGGCCGGGCGTTGCACTAAAAGGATAGTGACCGGTTGCGGCATGCCGTCCGGCATCTCGCCGACGACCAGGCCGCTGGCCAGCGTCTCGATCTGCGTGTCCCGCGCCGCGTTGCCGGTGGAGCTGAGCAGCTGGGTGCGGGTCACCGTACCGGTGGTGTCCAGCCACAATTGCATGGCCAGTCGATAGCGCCCTGGGTGTGTCCGCTCCGATCCGCACAAGCTACGCACCAGGCTCGCCTGCAAGCGACCGGCGAAATGCTCGACGATAGCCGAATCGACAGCATCGTCTGGCTGATCGGCGACTGCAGGAGCTTCGTCCGGCATCAGGGTGAAAGCCATCGGTGAGGCGTAGTGCGCCGCCAGCCCGGTGCCATCGAGCAGGCGCTGCAGTGCGTCAGGCGCACTGTAGCGGCCGGTCACGCCAGGTGAGCGACGGTTGCGGACCAGGCTGTCGTCGAACAATACCGACACCCCGGTCTGCTCACTGTAGGCACGTAATGCCGTCATGAGCGTCTGCGCGGGGATGTCGAAACTGCTGCGCTCGTCGGAGCGCTCGCTTGCAATCGCTGCATCGGAAACATCCTGGGAGACTTCAGCCTGAAAGATTTCCGCAACACATGACGTGCTGGCCAGCACCGTGCACCCGATCAATACAAGCACACCGCGTGGCACCGCCATTCCCCAGCCCGCCCGATCAAAAAAGGAGGTACACACTACTAAAGGAGGTACGCACCGAGCTGCCGCAACCGCGACCGGGAGGCATAGCGCTCGGTAAGGCGACTAGCCTAGGCAGGGTTTGTGACAAACAGATAACCGTCTTGCGGGACATTGACGCCCCGAGCGGCCACAATAGAGCCTTGAAGCGACTGCGAGCCTGCCGCACCCGTGAGTACGACCCTCGAGCTGCCCCTGGGCGTCCCGATCGAACCCGGCCTGATGGTCATCCACGGCAATCGCCTGGAAGATCTGCGCGACCTGCTGACCGCCTGGCTGGCACGCACCCCCCTGCGCCCGCTGGAAAACGAGCTGATGCTGGTGCAAAGCAACGGCATTGCGCAGTGGCTGAAGCTAGCCCTGGCCCGTACGCCGACCGAGGGAGGCCTGGGGATCAGCGCTGCCGTGGACATGCAGCTGCCGGGTCGATTCTTATGGACCGCCTACCGTACGGTCCTGGGCCCTACGGCCGTGCCGGCCACCTCGCCATTCGACAAGTCGCGCCTGACCTGGCGTTTGCTGCGCCTGCTACCCGGCCTGCTCCATGAACCCGACTTCAAGCCGCTGGCGGACTTCCTGGGCACAGAGGACTGGAACAAGCGCTTCCAGCTGGCCGAACGCATCGCCGACCTGTTCGACCAATACCAGGTCTATCGAGCTGACTGGCTAGGCGACTGGGAAGCCGGGCACCTGATCCTGCGCGACGAGCTGCGTGGTCGCAGCCTGCCGCTGCCGGCGGGGCAACGCTGGCAGGCGCACCTGTGGCGGCTGCTTATCGACGATGTCGCTCCCCCAGATCGGGAAAGTCATCGTGCGGCCGTACATCAGGCCTTTATCGAGCGCCTGCGGGCGACCACGACGCGGCCGGCCGGGTTGCCGCGACGCATCGTCGTATTCGGCATGTCGTCACTGCCGCAGCAGACGCTTGAAGCACTGACCGCGCTGGCACGTTTCGTCCAGATCTTCCTGGTGGTCGCCAACCCTTGCCGTCACTACTGGGCCGATATCATCGAAGAGCGCGAACTGTTCCGGGCCGATCGTCGTCGCCACGCGATCAAACCCGGCCAGCCCGCCGAGCCGCGTTTTGAAGACCTGCATCTGCATGCCCACCCGCTGCTTGCAGCGTGGGGCAAACAGGGACGAGACTTTATTCGCCTGCTCGACGCGTTCGACCAACCCGAGCGCTACCGCGACCAGTTTGTCGCCTGGAGCCGAGGCATCGACCTGTTTGCCGATGTCGCCGCCCCCGGACATCCGCAGCTGCTTTCGCAGGTACAGCAGGCGATTCTCGATCTTCAACCGCTGCCGTTGTCGCCCGACCGGCGCCAGCTCTGGCACCAGGGCGATGAATCGCTGCGCTTTCATATAACGCATAACCGCCAGCGCGAAGTCGAAGTGCTGCATGACCGCTTGCTTGCCCTTTTCGAGCAAGCCACCAAAGCCGGCAAGCCGCTAGCACCGCGCGACGTGATGGTGATGGTGCCCGATATCCAGAACTACGCGCCGCATATCCAGGCGGTGTTCGGGCGCATCCCGCGGGATGACCCGCGCCACCTGCCCTATTCGGTGGCCGACCAGCGCAGCCGCGGCGCGGTGCCGTTGCTGGTCGCACTGGAACATCTCCTCACGTTGCCGGATTCGCGTTTTGCGGTGAGTGAAGTGCTCGACCTGCTCGATGTGCCGGCGCTGCAACGTCGCTTCGATGTCGACGAAGCGGCATTGCCCATGCTGCGCCGCTGGATCGAAGGTGCGGGCGTACGCTGGGGGCTCGACGCCGCACAGATAAGCAGCCTCGACCTTCCCGCGATCGAGCAGAACAGCTGGCTGACCGGCCTGCGCCGCATGCTGCTGGGCTACGCCGTGGGCGACGGCGAGGTATGGAACGGCATCGCGCCCTATGGCGAAGTGGGCGGCCTGGATGCGGTCACGGTCGGGCCGCTGCAAAGGCTGCTGGAAAAACTCGCGACGTATTGGCGCGCCCTGCGCGAACCAGCCACACCCGACGAATGGGTCGAGCGCCTGCGCGCGTTGACGATCGAATTCTTCGATACGGGCAAGGATAGCGACGACAGCGACCTGCTTGGACGCCTGGACGATGCCTTGAGCGCATGGCAGCAAGCGTGTGCCGAAGCACAGTTCAACGACCGTGTACCGCTGCAGATCGTACGCGAGCATTGGTTGGCGGCGATCGACGAAAGCCGGCTGACCCAGCGCTTCATGGGTGGGGCGATCAGCTTCGGCACCCTGATGCCGATGCGTGCGATTCCCTTTCGCGTCATCTGCCTGCTCGGCATGAACGACGGTGACTATCCGCGGCGACAGACACCGGCGGATTTCGACCTGATGGCCTTGCCGGCATTGAGTCGCCCAGGCGACCGTTCGCGCCGCGAAGACGACCGCTATCTTTTTCTCGAAGCGCTGCTCTCCGCACGCGAAACCCTGCATATAAGCTGGGTAGGCCTGAGTGAGCGCGACAACAGCGTCATGCCGCCGTCCGTACTGGTTGGCCAACTGCGCGACTATCTCGCAGCGGGCTGGTCTGCGCCGAACGACACACCTCTGCTTTGCGCACTCACTACCACTCACCCCCTGCAAGCTTTCAGTCGGCGCTATTTCGACGCCAACGATCCTGCAATGCTCACGACCTATGCTGGCGAATGGGAGCATGCGCGTCGCGATGTTGTGGCGACAGATAGCTTCGATGCACTGCCCGACATGGTGCCGGCATCAGCGCTGAATATCGCGCAGCTGCAAAACTTTCTTGCGCGCCCGGTTCGTTATTTCTTCAACCAGCGCCTGAAAGTGTATTTCGATGACAGCGACACCGAAGTCGTCGATGACGAGCCCTTTGCACTCGGCGGGCTGGATCGTTATCAGGCCGAACAGGAACTGCTCATGGCGGCCCTCGGCACTGCCGCTCCACGCGAAGCGATCATGGCGGCTACCGAACGCTTACGTGCACAGGGGGCATTGCCGCCTGGCGGCTTCGGCAGCCTGGCGCAGGCCGAGCTTGATGAGAGTGTGGGCGACCTGGCTGCGCTGTGGCAGTTTATGGACGAGCTCTATCCCGAACGACTGGCTCCTGTCGAACTCCAGCTCTCCGTCGGAGGCTGGACGATCGAGGACTGGTTGAACGACCTGCGCGTCGGCGATGGCGATCAGCGCCTTCGCATTACACTGGTCCAGGGCGGCCTGCGCGACGGCAAGGCACTGCGTTACGACAAGCTCATCGCTCCCTGGATCGTTCACTTGCTGGCCAATGCGCAAGGCTTGTCGATGCGCACGCATATCGTTGCAGCCGACGCACAGCTCAGGCTGGAGATCGTCGACACGGCGCAGGCGTTGGCATGGCTGGCGCAGCTGATCGCCGCAATGGACCAGGGCTTGACACAACCGCTTGCCGCATCGTCACGTACGGCGTTCGCATGGTTGCAGGCGGAGCGGAACGAAAAGCCTCCCTACGAGGCAGCAAGGCTTTGCTACGAAGGTAGCGACTTCGGCATGGCAGCCGAATTGCAGCGCGATCCCTACCTGAGCCGTGCATGGCCAAGCTTTGCCGCACTTCATCGCGGCGGCTTCGAAGCCAGCTTGCCACTTTATCGCCCGCTGATGGATACCTTGATCGACGAGGCGGCGACGTGAGTACGCTGACCCTACAACCGTTGACCATGCCACTGCATGGTATCCGCTTGATCGAGGCCAGTGCCGGCACCGGCAAGACCTGGACCATCGCCGCGCTGTATCTGCGCCTGGTACTCGGCCACGGCACGCCCGCCCGCGAACCTCTGTTGCCTTCGCAAATCCTGGTCCTGACCTTCACCAAGGCGGCAACCGCAGAATTGCGCGAACGCATCCGCGCGCGACTTGCCGACGCTGCGCTGGCGTTCCGCGCAACCGCTACACCGGACGACGACTTTCTCGCCGACCTGATCGCCGCCTATCCGGACGCAGAAGCGCGTGCCGGTGCAGCTCGACGCCTGGAGTATGCCGGGCAGTGGATGGATGAAGCGGCGATCCATACCATTCATGGCTGGTGCCAGCGCATGCTGCAACAGCACGCCTTTGATAGTGGCCATCCATTTGCACAAGACACGCAAGCCGACGAAAGCCTGTTACAGGCCGAAGCGGCTCGCGACTATTGGCGCGCGCACTTTTTCCCGCTGGATCGCTACGGCGCGGCACGCATCCGGGCCTACTGGAAAACGCCGCGCGATCTGCATCGTACGCTCCGGTCACTATTGAGCCAGCCCATCGGTTACCTGCGCCTGGACGGTGTTGCGTTACCGGCGATCGCCGATCTTGGGCAGCAAATCGACGCCGCGCTCGCCCCGGAGCTTGCCGCGCTCAAGCTGGCACAACGCTTGTGGCGTGAGCAGGTCGATACGATCGATTCGACGCTTACCGATATCCTGCAAAGTGGTGGCTTCAAGGCCAACATGATGAAGCCCGACGCAGTAGCGAACGATCTGTTGCTGCTACGTCGCTGGAGCGAAGGCGGCGCGATCGACGAAAAAATCCTGCTTCGTTACACCCAGGCTCGCCTGATCAGCGCGACAAAGAAGGGAACGAAGCCGCCGGCATCCGGCGCTTTCGATGCGATCGAGGCGTGGCAGGCAGCGCAAGTCAGTGCTCCGCCGCTGAAACCCGTGATACTGGCGCATGCCGTGCCGTGGATTCACCGACGCATCGATGCGATCAAACTACAGCGCGCACAGATCGGCTTCGACGACATGCTGCGTCGCCTGGAGGGCGCCTTGCGTGGCCCCAGTGGCGATCGGCTGGCGCAAACGCTTGCCGAGCAGTATCCCGCGGCGTTGATCGACGAGTTTCAGGATACCGACCCGCTGCAATGGCAGATCTTCGAACGCGTCTATGCGACGCGGCCACAACAGGCGTTGCTGCTGATCGGCGATCCCAAGCAGGCTATCTACAGCTTCCGCGGCGCGGATATTCATACCTACCTTCATGCACGCGATGCCGCGTTGGCGCCGACCTGGACGCTCTCCACCAACTACCGCTCAACCCACGGCATGGTCCATGCCGCCAATCGCCTGTTCGAGCTGGGTGATACGCGTGAGAGCGGTGCCTTTGGATTCGGCCAGGCGCTTCCCTTTCATCCGGTAGAGGCACATGGCCGCGCCGAAACGCTCACGTACGAAGATCGGCCCGTAGCCTCGCTGACCTTCGCGTTGCAGGGTGGCGAGCAAGCCGTGGGTATCCAATCGTATCGCCATGCCATGGCCGAACATGCCGCGGCGACGTTGGTCGAGCTGCTTGACGCCGCGCAGCGCCAACGCTGCGGCTTTGTCGACCCACAGGGTGTGTTGACGCCACTGCGCGAGGGCGATATCGCCATCCTCGTGCGCGGGCGTACCGAGGCCTCACTGATTCGCGATGCGCTGCGGCGACGCGGCCTGAAAAGTGTATTTCTCTCCGATCGCGATTCGGTCTTCGCCTCACCCCAGGCCGATGACATGTTGCGCTGGCTGCGAGCCTGTGCCGAGCCCGGTTTCGACCGTGCCATGCGCGGCGCCATGGCCACGCCATCGATGTGCCGGCACTACGACGAACTGGAGCGACTCAATACCGATGAGCGCTACTGGGAAACCAGCGGCGATTATTTTCGCAGGCTCCACGACACCTGGCTTCGCCATGGTGTCCTGGCGATGGTGCACGACCTGCTGCACCTGTTCGATCTCCCTGCCCGCCTGCTCTCGCTTCCCGACGGCGAGCGCAGCCTCACCAATATCCTGCACCTGGCCGAACTGCTGCAGCATGCCGCTGCATCGCTCGACGGCGAACGTGCGCTGATCCGTTATTTCGCCGCACGCATTACCGAGGCGCATGATGCGCAAGTGGATGCCAGCGAGGAGCAGATCGTTCGCCTTGAAAGCGAAGATGCGCTGATCAAAGTCATCACCATCCATAAATCCAAGGGGCTGGAATATCCGTATGTCATGCTGCCATTTGCTGCCGCGACACGTACGCGCAGCGATGGCGATGGCGATGTGGTTGTATGGCACACGGAAGATGGCACACCCATCGCCGATCTCGCAGCTGGCGACCTGGCACGCGCGGCGTCGGCGCGCGAACAATGGCAGGAAGACCTGCGACTGCTCTACGTCGCCCTGACGCGTGCACGCCATGCCTGCTGGGTGGGTATTGCCTGCTATCGCATCGGCAACGCGAAAGCACCGATGTTGCATCGTTCGGCCCTGGGGTATCTGTTGTCCGGCGGCGAGCCGATTGAACCAGCCGATCTGCCGAAACGACTTGAGATTCTCAGGCATGGTGTTGCTGACATCGCTGTGACCACGTTGGCCGATGAAGCCAACACGCGTATCTATCGCCCGGACCGTATCCAGGCCGCATCAAGCCGCCACGCATTGCGCTATAGCGGCTCATTCGTCGAGCCCTGGCGCATTGCCAGTTATAGCGGCCTCAAATACGCCGAAGCCGCAACGGAGTCAGCACATCCTGCACCGGAAACACCGGCGCAGGATGTGCTTACCGAGGCCATGAGCGAAACGACGCTGCCGGCCACCGTCGCGCAAGGCCACCAGAGCGATATCCACGCGTTTCATCGTGGTGCGATGGCGGGCACGTTCCTGCACGAGCTGTTCGAATGGGCCGCTGAAAAAGGCTTCGCGAATACCAAGGCAGGGCATGAAGAACTTGTCACGTGGGTCACGCAACGCGCGCAACGCCATGAGTGGCAACGTCATGCAGGCATGCTTTCGGCATGGCTGGTGCAATTGCTCGATACTCCGCTGGAACTGCCCACCGGCGACACCCTTTCGCTGGCAAGCCTTGACGTCCAGCAGTACTACGCGGAACTGGAATTCTGGATCGAAGCAGACCGGGTAGACACACAGCGGCTCGACCAGCTCGTTGTGAAGCATACGCTTGGCGGAGCACCGCGTCAGCCTCTGGCGCGGGAGATCATCAATGGCATGCTCAAGGGCTTTATCGATCTGGTATTCGAGCATCAGGGCCGCTATTACATTGTCGACTACAAATCCAATCAGCTCGGTCTCGATGCCTCCGCCTATACGCACGATGCCATGCGGCAGTCCGTATTGAACGAGCGCTACGACCTGCAGTACGCGTTGTACACGCTTGCGTTGCATCGCCAACTGCGTGCGCGGCTGCCGGGCTATCAATATGGGCGCCATATGGGCGGCGTGATGTATCTATACCTGCGCGGTGTCGATGGCAGCGGGCACGGCATCCACAACGAATGCCTGCCCTACGCGTTGATCGACGCGCTTGATCGCCTGTTCGAAAACAAAGGTCGCGCCGATGCCGCTTGATGCACTGCTACGGCAAATCGATCAGGCTGTCGACCAAGGTCGTTTGCGCCCGCTGGATGCTGCCTTTGCGCATTTCCTGGCCGAACAGGAGGGCACCGGCAGCGCCGTGGCGCCCATGCTCGGCGCGCTGGTCAGTCAACAATCCGGCGAAGGCCACCTTTGCCTGGACCTCAGTTCGCTGGACGCCCTGGCCGATCAACTGGAATTGCCGGAAAGCTGGCGCAAAGTGCTGCTGGATGCACCGGCACTCACCGAACAACTCAACGCCTCGGCCGTCGTTGCAGACGAAGCACAGCATTCCGCATCGCCACTCGTTCTGGATCAAGGTCGGCTTTACCTTCGGCGCTACTGGGACCACGAGCGCCTGGTCGCATCGGAAATACAGCAACGCCTGCTTACACCGGTCACCCCGCCGCCCGGGCTCAAGCAAGAATTGCTCCGACTGTTTCCCGACGATGGCAGCGGCGCCGTCCAATGGCCGCGTGTCGCCTGTGCGCTCGCTGCACGCGGTGCCTTCACCATCATCACCGGCGGCCCTGGCACGGGTAAAACCAGCGCAGTGGTACGCCTGCTCGGCCTGCTGCAGACGCTGCAGTTAGCCCAACACAGCCGCCCGTTGCGGATCCGCCTTGCCGCACCTACCGGAAAAGCTGCTGCGCGCCTGAATGCGTCCATTGCCTCGCAGGTCGCGGCCCTGGACGTCAGTGAAGCAGTACGCTCTGCCATTCCAACCGACGTTGTCACCCTGCATCGCCTGCTGGGTGCTCATCCCGAAAGTCGACGCTTCCATCATCAGACAAATAATCGGCTGCATCTGGATGTGCTTGTCATCGATGAAGCCTCGATGATCGATCTGGAGTTGATGTCGGCCGTGCTTGCGGCATTGCCGCCAGAAACTCGCCTGATCCTGATCGGCGACAAGGACCAGTTGTCCTCGGTGGAAGCAGGCGCCGTGCTCGGTGATCTTTGTTCGCGCGCGCAAGCGGGGCATTACAGCAACGACACGGTCCAATGGCTGCACCAGACCAGCGGTGACGACATCACGCCTTGGGCAAGCCAGGATGCTATTGCGCTGGATCAGCACGTCGCCATGCTTCGACTGAGCCATCGCTTCGATGCGGCCAGCGGCATCGGCCACCTCGCCATGTTGGTGAATCAGGGCGACGTCGACGAAGCGGTCGCATTGCTCGCTCAGCCGTCCCGTGATCTTCAATGGCATGCAACGTCGGGAACAGAGATACTCCGGCAGATCGTACTGGACGAGCGCACCGGCTATCGCCACTACCTGTCGGAACTACACGTACATCGCCCCGGTCTTCTTGCGTCGAGCGACGCCTATGATGCCTGGGCTCGTCATGTATTGAATGCGTTCACCCGGTTCCAGTTGCTTTGCGCCGTGCGTGGCGGCCCGCAGGGGACCATCGCGATGAATGCTCGCGTAGCGGAGCTTCTTCATTCGCACGGCGCGATCGAGGCCGAACACGGGTGGTATGAAGGCAAGCCCGTCATGGTCACCCGCAATGACTACAGCCTGGGCCTCATGAATGGCGATGTCGGCATTGCGTTGCGCATACCTGATGAGGGCGGGAACCTGGCATTACGCGTTGCGTTTCAGACCATGTCGATGGAACCGACCGGAGCCGGGCGTGTTCGTTTTATTCCGCCCTCGCGACTGACCGCGCTCGAACCCGTTTACGCCATGACCGTGCACAAGTCGCAAGGATCGGAATTCGACCATGCTGTCCTGATCCTGCCCGAGGACGTTGGCACCTGGCTTACCCGTGAGCTGATCTACACCGGAATCACTCGCGCCAGGACCCGTTTCGGCTGCTGCGCGTCGTTGGACGCGCTTCGTCAGGCTATCGGGCAAACCACCACCAGGCGCTCGGCCCTCAAGGAACGGTTGTCTCAGTGATCGAAGGGATCAGCGCATCAACCGCCGCAACCGGCACCCGTGGCTAGAGGTAGCGAACTGACGCCACCTGAACCGTTGATGGTCAGCTGATAGCCGGGTACTGATGACGTATTGGTCTTGTTGCCGCTGCCATCCATATAGCAGCTGGTGAAAACCGGCGTCGCCTTACCTGCTGCGAGCACCAACTGCCCCTGCTGGCCGAAACTGATGATGTCGGCGCTGCCCGCGATGACGGACGTGGAACCTTGCACACTGGCCGACCGCAACAGGATATCGGTGCCAGCCCCATTGTATGCCGTACCGGATTTGCCGCTGCCGGCTGGATAGGTATAGACCAGCCAGCCGCCGCTGTAGTTGCTGCTTGAGGCACAGGTTGCACCGTCAGTGCTGGCACACAGCGAAACGAAATTGCCGCGGCTGATCGCTTCGGTTCGCGCATACGACACGGCACCGAGCAGCGAATTGCTGGCCGTTGCAACCTGATTGCGTCGGGTCATATCACGAAAATTGGGAATAGCGATAGCTGCAAGGATGGCAATGATGACCATCGTAACGACCAGCTCGATCAGGCTGAACCCGCGCATACGTACCGGTAGCGTATTCATCGCGATCACCAGCAGTTGCCGTTGGTGTTCTTGGTCGTGTCCGTAGGGCTGGGCGTTTTGACCCCGGCACTAGTGATGGAGAGCGAACCGCAGACATCGGGCGCCTGTGTCGTCTGTGGCGTCGCCGTTGCCGTGAACGTGCTGCCTGTGGTTCCGATCGATGTGCCCAGCGATACCTTGTAGAAGCCCTTGTCGGAAGTCGCGGGGTCGCCGTTATAGCCGATATCGGTCAAGGCTCCGTAGCGATTGTTCGTCGCATAGTAACGCTCTTGCTGGTTGGCGATGCGCATCAGGATTTCCTGGCCATCGGCACGACGCGCACGGTAGCCGTACCGCGACCAGGCCGGAATGGCGATGGCCGCCAGTACCGCGATGATCATCACTACCACCAGCAATTCGATCAGGCTAAAACCGCGCTGTCGCAACATGATAAGTCCCCTGTTACTTGTCATTGAGTAGTTCGCGCCAGGAACGGCGACGCCAGATCGCATCGTCGATGCCTACGCCACCACCACCCACCAGGCTCAACCCCGGAATCAGCAATTGTCCACCGCCGATCCCCGCAGCTACCGGGAGGGAGCCGCCGGTCGGCGGATTGTTCACGCGGCCACCGACAACGCGGGTGGGGCTGCTGCCCGACCAGGCAGCCACGCCTGGATTGGACAAGCCACCTCCCGAGCCACCTGTGGCGGCATTGACGACCATGACTGCGCCCAGGATGCTGGCACTGCAAGGATCGTTCGTGCCTGGAATCAATGTGGTAATCAATGCGCGGTTGGTATCGAATAGTGCACCCGGCGTCACCACCACGCGCTCACCCTTGGCGGTGGTGAGATTCAGATCGATATACCACCCGTTGATGTTCGAACCGCTGGTCGATACAAGCGGCACCGGGTTGTCGGTCAATCCGCGAGCGGTATTGACGCCATCATCCGACTTTACTTCCGAGAGCGTCTGCGACACCAACGAGGTCTTGACGATATCCGTGCTGATGTCGCGGATGCCGTAGATCGACTGGACTACCGCGCCAACGCTCGTGTTGTCGCCCGCGCCCAGGTACTTACCCGTGCCGAACACCACGATAAAGCGATTGGTTGCCGGATCGGGGAAAAGACGCGGCATCGAGGTAATGGGCTGCGCACCCGGCGTTGCCGGCTTGAACAGCCGCGTCACCGTCCAGGATCCCGGATCGGAACTGGACAGATCGTAGCGCCACAGGTTACCCGCCAGGTCGCCCGCAAAGGCGACGTCGTCGACCTGATCGTTGTTGTAGTCGCCCAAGACGGGTGAAGACAAACCGTAACTCACCACGCCACCAGTCGTGGGCGTCTTGAGTTCCTTGATCAATGCACCGGTCTGCGCGTCAAGCACAAACAACGATGTGTACTTGTTGGATGCCGACGGGAAACCGGCAGTCGGACAATTGACCGGCTTATCGGGCTGGCTGCAATCGGGGAAATAGCCGCCCGGGACGAGGACCACCCATTTGCCGTTGGCCAGACGCCCGATATTGGGCTGACCAAAGGTATAGCCAAGATTGGCCACCGGATCGGTCTGCGCCGTCGCCGCTGCTGCGTTGAACTCCCACAGTACCTTGCTGGCCGCGTTGGCCTCAGTAACCTGGGTCGGATCGGTGATATCAAGCGCGTAGACGCCACGCCCACCGAGCCGCAAACCACCAACCAGGATGGTATGCCAGCCCTGGTTCGTTCCGGAGCTGAAGAACACATCGCGGGTCACTGGCGTCGCGTCCACGGTGGGACCGAAAACGAAGCCGGTTTTCACCGTCAGTTCGCCCAGCCCGTCGTAAACGCCGCGAGGAACATAGGCAAAGAGCTCATGTCCTGAGTTCGCAGTCGGAATGGTCTTGGGGGGAACGCTGGTGTCCTGGGTTTCGTTGGCGTCGAACGCATGCAGCATGCCGTCGTTCGCGCCGACATAGACCACCGGACGTCGATTCAGATTATCCGACACAAATTGTTCGTACGTGCTGCCGGAAGCCGCGGCGGTTGCCTCTGGTGAGCCCGCGGGCCACGTATTGAGGTAACCGCTTGCCGGGTAAGCGACGAAGACTGCTTGAGAATTGATGATCGCACCCAGCAGCGAGGTACGGCTACGCATGACACCGCTTGTTTCCAACGTACGCACGCCTCTCAACCAGTCGACTCGCGCCGCCTCGGTATCGGAGGTACCTGTACTGGCCGGCGTCATGATCGACGTATCGCCCTTGGCATCAAAATTACCGTACCGGAATGCCACGCCACCACCGAAGCTGCCGTCGGTGTTTCTCTTCGATGTGAGAATCTGCCTGTTCGCGGGTACCGTCTTGGTCGCGTCGCTGAGAATCACGCCCGCATCCCAGACCAGGCCCGACACCGTGCCGTCCAGATTAACCGATACGGCCTGCAGGATGCCGCTCCAGTCGCTGGCGCTGAAGCCCGTACTGAAACTCAATGCACCCTGTGTCAACACGCTGGCATTGAGCGCGCTCGTCGCTGCCGGTGCGCTACGCGCACTGATGTTGGTCAGAATGTTGGTGAGCTGATCGACCAGGTTCTGAGGGTTGCCCGCGTTGAAGTACGCGCCACGACTGTTGACCGCGGCATGCCAGGTATCGTCAATCGCCTCGGGAGCATTGTTTACTGGCTTTGGCCAGCCCCTGGAACCTGTCGAGTTGATCAGTCCCTTTCTCAGGTCGCACAAATCATTGGTGGGATCGATCTTGCAATCGCCGTCGCTGGAAAACTTGAGCCTACCGGGCACGCCCAGCGTAACCATGTACTGCACCAGATGCGGCCAATTGGCGGGGTCGTTCGCAGGATTGAAGTAGATCTCGCTGGCCGGATCGGCGCCTGTAATCACACCGGTTGTTGTATCCGTGACGAACGGATTGACGATTCGACCTGCAGACGGGTTGTAAAGGTCGGTACGCAGATTGGTGGACCAATAAGTAAAGGCAATATTGGCCAGTGAGGTCTTATAGGTAGGCACATCCCAATAAACCTGACTCACGCCGGCTGTGCTGCTGTAAGCCGTGCCGTCGGGGAGCGTAATCGAGTTTTGCACCTCATGTACCGTTGTACCCGACGGGATCGAGGGATCATTCTCGTTCCAGTAACCGTCGGTCACCAGCATATGGAAGTTCTGGCGACACACCAATTCAACGCCGTCTCCGCTATCGGTCGGCGGCTGCCAATATGGATCGGAGAGATCGCCGGTACCGCCAGTATTACCGTTGCCGCGCTTGAAAAATTCGCCAGCGCGGAATGTCGAAGCACGATTGGGCGTGGTTCCGCTGGGAGCGACCTGGAAAATCCAGTTGAAGAAAGCGCTGCGATAACAATTGGGTGGTGTCTTGACTGTGCCCGCGCGCTGTGTCGCCTTGGGATCGACTGCACTCGCATCGCAAGTCGTGCTGGCATTGAGATCCAAGAGGCTGGTGATAATCGAGGTGCCTGGCAACTGGAAGTTGCTGTCATCGATGTTCTGCCATGCAACACGAATGGAGCTACCGAAACCACCAGTGGATGTCGCATTACCCAGCGCGCCAAACACGCGCGACAGCGAGGTACGTGTCATCAGGTTACGCGTACGGTAATACGCATACCAGTTGGCCCAATTCTGATACTGGTTAACGCTCTGCCCGTTTATCGTCACCGTCGTGTTGGTGATAGCAACTGCCTCCCAGTTGCTTACGTTGTACAACGCACTCGTGTTTGGACTAGCTATCGTGCCGATATTTACGCCGCTCTTCAGCCGGTAATAATATGGGCCACCAGCAGTCAATGGGCTGGTTGAACGTTCTCCTGGGCAGAGCCAGCGGCTATCGGTTTTTTTCCCATTCGTGCCAGTGAAATTTGTAGTACTGGTCGAACCGGATGGGCTGCGCGGACGGTTTGCCGTGACGCCATCATTCCATACCGCAGTCAAGCTAATGTCCGCATTCGGCATGGATGTGCCATCGGCTTTGACCGGCGGCACATAGATCACATTCGGGTTGTAATACACACCATTCATCGCTACAGAGGCGAGTTTAGTGGTGTCCGTTATCCGCGGGTCGATGACGCCTGCGCAGTACCAGGGCGAGTTGTTCCTGCTACTGGTCCAACTGCCGCCGTCAAATGGTCGATTATCACCCATGAAGTCGCTGGCCATGGAGCCGGAGTCATCGAAGGTCACGACGATATTGGGTGCAACCGCCTGAGTCAGGTTGGGCGGCGTCGGGCTCAACTCGACCGCACCGTTTGTCGTGGCAGCGGTTGACGCTGCCGCGGGCGCTGCGGCAGCCAACGCAGCCCATTGCGGTGCGATCACCTCCGCATCCGCCAAGGGCGTAAATGGCGCGGATAGACCGCCGACCATGGTCAGCAGCGTGGCGAATGCCAGACCGTGCAATTTTCCGGAAAACCGCAGGCGAGTAGACATGGAGACGGGTCCCAAACTCAGTTACTTTTGGCGGCAAACGTGCTTTCAAGCACGCGCACGGTGTTTTCACTGCCACCCGTCGCACGGGCGGTAATGCGATAGATATGGCGCGTGCTGCTGGTGTAGCCCGTACCGCCGGTACCCGTGGTGCCGGACTCATGCAGGCCCCCGGTTATGCCGGGCGGTAGTTCCACACCAAGGTCTTCGATGATGTAGAGCGGGTTTTTTGCCAGCTTGGCGTTGGTGCTGAGCGTGGTGTAGTCCCGACTATCATCGGGCCCCAGATAAACGGCGGCGCCGTTTGTAACCCAGGCGGCACTGTTACGAAATGTGGTGACCAGGCCATTGGCCTGATAGATGGCGGTGGTCGGATCGTAGCGATAGCAATTACCTGCTAGCACACCGCTACCGCAATTGAGCGGTGCAGTCAGGTTGCTGGTGCTCATCCAGAGCTTCCATTCCGCTCCGCGCAGTGCTGTCTCTGCGGCCATTGAGGCCTGTTGCGCATTGCGCAGGCCACCGACCATGCGCTCCTGCAGCAACGAGCGGCCCGATGCACTGATCGCCAGAATGGTCAACAGCAACAGAAAGATCAGCGCAATGACCAGCACCATGCCGCGTTGACCGCGTGCGGGGAGAACTGAACGACGTGCTCGTGACAGCATCGACATAGACGACTCCAGAAACTGCATGGCGATCGCAGCGCGACCGCCATGGACATCAAGGATTGAAATTACGCACCGATACCACGGTATTGAATTCGCGACGAATCAATGGATTGACAAAACCCTGATCGCTGGGTTTGATCGTGTGAGCCGTAGGCGCCTGCAAACCAGTTACCGTGGGCGCCTCCGGCGAGTAGGTGTATTTCAACTCGTCCGCCGTAAGCGTGTTCAGTGGTACCTGGCCATCCATCAGAATGCTGACCTGGATGCTTTTGACAGCACGCCACATGCAACCAACGGTAGTAAGCGGATTGGGCTCGGACGGCGGGCAGTTGGTTGCAGCGTCGACCTGGGCCGCCGTCAAGTAACCGGTATTGCCGTTGGCATCTTCGACGCCATAGCTGAAATCCAGCCGCTCAATACCTCTCACGAGCTGATCCCGCGTGCCGTTTTTCGTAGCGTCGTTGCCATTGACCTGGCGCACCAGCGCACCGGTGGTCTGCCCATTGCCGTTGTCCACCACCTGCAGGTAGTAGGTCACCGTCACATAGTCGTGATTGAAATCGAACAGCTTCGGTGCGGACTGCGGCGTCTGTGCGGTCGGCGTACCCAGATTGTCCGATGCGTTCGGTGTCAGCACACCGCCGGAAACCGTCACCGAAAAGACCTGCGCGCCCGAGCAGTCGGCGAGCATGGCCAGATCGCCGCTAGCGAAGGTGCTGACATCAGGCTCGGTCGTCCCCGCCGCCTTGACCAGGGTGATGTTCGTAATCGTGCTGCCGCTGGCCGCACTACTGGATGTAATGGAAGAACTGTTTCCGATGGTCCAACCGCTCGACGAATCGACGTAGCGCACGGTCAGCACCGACGAGCCGGGTACGCGGCTGCCAACCGTCTTGCCCATGGCAGGAATGCTGGCCGCACTGGCATTCGGATCCACCGGGGTACACGTCGTCAAACCGCAATCGTAGCCACGCATCGAAAAAAACGACGGCAGACTGTACGGAGCAGCAGGAACCGACGGATAGCTGCCGACACCGAATTTCGTGGTCAGGTCAGACGACGACAGTGCTGTGGAGAAACTCTTGGAGTAGATGGTCGGGGCGCGAAGGCCATCCAGATAGGTTCCATTCGTCTGCAATTTGGCAGTGCCGCCGGTATTGGTGCAGTACTGACCGTTCGCCAGGCTGAGGTCCTGCGTCAAGCGGGTAATCGCAAAACGCCCCTCCTCCTGCAAATGGGCAAGCTGCGTCTGCACGCGGTTGCTGCTTGAGGTGGAAATGAACACGGTGACGATACCGCCGGCCACGATGAGGCCAAGTACCATCGCCACCATCAGCTCGATAAGCGATACGCCGGACTGATATCTGCTGCGGATGCGTGCCATCACGGCTGGAACTCCCAATTGAACGTTTGCGGCGCTGTCGCGCCGCTATCGGTCTTGTCACCCGCAATGCCGCGTTCGTCCCAGGTAATGGACATCGTGCAGGTGCCGCCAAAAGGCGGCCGCATACCAACCTGGTTGCTCGCCGGGGTGTAACCAGCCTGGGCGCTGTTACAGGCGATAGCCGCCGACGAATTGGGCAAGAACGTCTGCAGCTGGTCGTTCCACATCTGCAGGTCATGCGTAGCCAGCTGCGCCGGATTGCACGGCGTGCCTTGATCACAGGTCTGGGTATCGGTGATCGGCAGGGTCTTGTTATAGGCGTTGCTCCACACCCCTACCGGATTGGCACGCATGCGATCGGCCATATTGGTCGCCAGAAAAGTCGCTTGCGTGCGCAGATAAGCCGTGTGGTTCGACCGAGTAGCCATGACCATCAGGCCGGCCAAGCCGATCAAGCCAATGCTGAAGATCAGCACGGCCATCAAAACCTCGATCAACGAGACGCCTCGCTGACGCGATAAGACCCGCATGGTGATTCCCCTGATTGCCCTTGGGGCGAACTGTGAACCGGGGCCACCCGGCCGCCAAGAGGCCTACCGACAAGCGGTCAAAAATGGCCGACGAGCGGTTTAAGCGTCTCGGGCAAGAGTGACGGCCTTCACATGCCCTGGCGTGGGGCTTGGCCACAAAAAAGCCCGCACTAGGCGGGCTCTTTTGAATGATTGGTGCCGGAAATAGGAATCGAACCTACGACCTACGCATTACGAATGCGCCGCTCTACCAACTGAGCTATTCCGGCAGTGGATTTGGAATTTTACGGGGCCGCGCCAACAGGCGCAAGCCATCGGGCGTGATTAAAGGCTCGCCGAGGAGCTACCGACCAGGCGCAGTTCCTTGGGCAACGCAAAAGTGATGGTTTCCGCCTCACCGTCCAGTTCGTGCACCTCGCCACCGCCCCATGACTGCAGACGGGCGATGACATCCCGGACCAGCTTTTCCGGCGCGGAGGCGCCGGCAGTCAGGCCGATGCGCTTTACGCCATCGAGCCAACTGCGCTCGATATGCTCGGCGCCGTCGATCAGGTAAGAGGTTACGCCCTGCTTCTGGGCCAACTCGCGCAGGCGATTGGAGTTGGAGCTGTTGACCGAGCCCACGACCAATACCAGATCAACGGCGTCGGCAAGCCGGCGCACCGCGTCCTGGCGATTCTGCGTGGCGTAGCAGATGTCATCCTTGCGCGGGCCATCGATGTCCGGGAATTTCTCGCGCAGCGCAGCGATGATCGCCTTGGTGTCGTCGACCGAAAGCGTTGTCTGCGTGACGTAGGACAGTTCATGCGGAAACTTCGGTTGCAGTTTCGCCACGCAATCGACGGATTCGACCAGCAGGATTTCGCCCGGGTTGGCCGGGTTCCACTGCCCCATCGTGCCTTCGACTTCCGGATGACCGGCATGGCCAATCAACACCACGCTGCGGCCGCCGCGACCGAGCCGCGCCACCTCCATATGCACCTTGGTGACCAAGGGGCAGGTGGCGTCGAAAACGTTCAAGTTGCGGCTTTCGGCTTCTTCGCGCACGGCCTTGGATACGCCGTGGGCGCTGAAAATGACCGTGGAACCATCCGGCACTTCATCGAGCTCTTCGACGAACACCGCCCCACCCGCACGCAGCTTGTCGACCACGTAACGGTTATGCACCACCTCGTGGCGCACGTAGATCGGCGCGCCATACGATTCGAGCGCGCGCTCGACGATGGCAATGGCGCGATCGACACCGGCGCAGAAGCCACGGGGATTGGCGAGGAGGATGTCCATGGGTACGGGGACTCAGAGGCTTGTGCTTGGAGGGGATTATCGCACGTTGGCGCGTTCAGCTTTGTTAGGGGGTGAAGTCGGTCGCTGACGCGGCCTGTAAAGTCGCTCGCTTTGCGAGCTGTAAACAGTAAATGGGAAGAGCAGCGCCCGGTTGACGCCGGCTTCTAGGCTGTTCCCATTTACTATTTTCCATTTACAGCGAACGCCAGTGAGCGGCTTTACCGACCGCGTCAGCGGCCGGCTTCACTGTCGGCAGACTTCGTAAACATCCCGAACACAATCAACATCACCGCCCCGACCGTAATGGCGGAATCGGCCAGGTTGAAAACTGCAAAGTCCCAGCTGTCGTAGTAATGCACGTGAATAAAGTCGGTGACCTTGGCTTGGTGCAGGCGGTCGATGACGTTACCCCAGGCACCGCCGATAATCATGGCCAGCGGTACGGCCGTGCGCCAATCGCGACGCGAAATGCGCGATAGCCACACCACCAGGACCACGCCGATCACCAGCGCCAGGGCCACAAAAAACCAGCGCTGCCAGCCGGCACTATTGGCCAGAAAACTGAATGCCGCACCGGTATTGAAGGCCAGGGTCCAATTGAGCAGCCCCGGTATGACCGGGTGCGGCACGCCCGGCGGCTGCAACGCGCCCAGCGCCCAGAACTTGCTGAGCTGGTCGAGCACGATGACCACGGCGGTGAGCCACAGCCAGGAAAGGGCGGACGGTTTGGGTGACATGAACAAACTCGATCGAAAGCAGAAAAGCAGGCGCGCCCTCAAGGCGCGCCCGTCGCATCAGAAGTAGTGCCGATTCTCGCCGGGGCCGTCGACATTGCTCACGCAACGCCCGCAAAGCTCCGGGTGCTCTGCATGCGTGCCGACATCGTCGCGGCGATGCCAGCAACGAATGCACTTGGGTGCTTCGCTGACCGTGGCCGACACCCACACATCCGCGCCTTCGAGCTCGGTAAGCACCGCCGCCTCCGGCTGGCCGCCGGCAACATCCAGGCGCAGGTCGGAGGTGATGAAGAAGAAGCGCATTTCCTCCATTGCCGGCGCATAGCGTGAAACCACAGCCTGGTCGGCGTGGATGGCCAGCTTGGCTTCCAGCGACGCACCGATCTGGCCGCCCTTGCGCATTTCTTCTAGCACACGCGAGGCCGTGTCACGGATTGCCAGCAGATCAGACCAATAACGACGCTGTTCGGGTGAACCTTGCGTCGAGGTCAGGCCGTCGTACCAGGTTTCGAACATTACGCTTTCGCTGCGTTTGCCCGGCATGTGCTGCCAGATTTCCTCAGCCGTGAAAGTCAGCATCGGTGCGAGCCAGCGCACCAGCGCCTCGAGGATGCGATACATCGCACTCTGCGCGCTGCGGCGGCCATGGCTGTTTTCCGGCATCGTGTAGAGCCGGTCCTTGGTGATATCCAGGTACAGCGCGCCCATTTCGTTGGTGCAGAAGTTCTGTACGCGCTGCACGATTTCCGGGAAATCGTAACGATCGTATGCGGCTGCCACGGCCTGCTGCGTATCGTATGCCTGCTGCACAGCCCACTGGTCCAGCAGCACGCTGTCGGCAACTGGCAGCAACTGCGTCGCCGGATCGAAGCCGTCCAGGTTGCCGAGCAGGAAGCGCGCGGTGTTGCGGATACGGCGATAGGTATCGGCCACGCGCTTGAGGATTTCGTCCGACAAGGACATTTCGTTGCGGTAGTCGGTCGAGCAGATCCACAGGCGCAGGATGTCCGCACCCAGGTTCTTCATGATGTCCTGCGGCTCGATACCGTTGCCCAGCGACTTGGACATCTTGCGGCCCTGCGCATCCACGGTAAAGCCGTGGGTGAGCACTTCCTGATAAGGCGCGCGCGCATGGATCGCCGCAGAAGTCAGCAACGAAGAATGGAACCAGCCGCGATGTTGATCGCTGCCTTCCAGGTACATCACCTTGTATTCGTTGGCGGTACCGCGTTGCAGCTCGGGACGCTGGCCGACCACGGTAAAGTGGCTGGTACCCGAATCGAACCACACGTCGAGTACATCGGTAACTTTCTCGTAGTTGGCCGCGTCCGCGCCCAGCAGTTCGGCCGGATCGAGCGAGAACCACGCATCGATACCGCCCTTCTCTACCTTCTGCGCGACCTTTTCCAGCAGTGCGACGGAATCGGGATGCGGATCCTGCGTCGTCTTGTGCACGAACAACGCGATCGGCACGCCCCAGGTACGCTGACGCGAGATGCACCAGTCCGGACGGTCGGCGATCATGCCGTAGATGCGCTCCTCACCCCAGCCGGGGATCCAGCGCACGGTCTTGATCGCATCGAGCGAGGTCTTGCGCAGACCCTTCTGCTCCATGCTGATGAACCACTGCGGCGTCGCGCGGAAGATCACCGGCGTCTTGTGACGCCAGCAATTGGGATAGCTGTGTTCGATCTTCGCAAAGGCCAGCAGCACGCCGCGGGCGCGCAGCAGGTCGACGATCTGGTCGTTGGCCTTCCAGATGTGCTGCCCCACCAGCACGGTGTCGTCCGCGTTCGGCATGCTCACATTCGGCGTGTTGTCGCCGTAGGTGCCACGCGAACCGATGTAGTTGAGCGTGCCGATGCCATACGGCTTGGCAGCGACGAAATCTTCCGCGCCGTGATCGGGCGACGTATGCACCGCGCCGGTACCGTCCTCGTCCGATACGTGTTCGCCCAGGATGACCGGCACTTCGCGCGGATAGAACGGATGGCGCAACAGAACGCGATCGAGTTCCGCACCGGCCACCACGACGCTACCGGCAACCTGCTCGGCGTGTTCCTGCTGCAGGTAACGATGCGCGACCTTGTCGGCCAGCCGTTGCGCGACAACGACCCACACCGTGCGGCCGTCACGCTTGGGACCTTCGATCAACACATAGTCGATCTCCGCACCCAGCGCGACCGCCTGGCTTTCTGGCAACGTCCACGGCGTGGTGGTCCAGATCGGGACAGCAACGATCGCATCGCCTGCATCGACGCCGAACTTTGCTGCCAACGCTTTCGCGTCGACCGCGTCATAGGCAACATCAACCGCCGGCGACGTCTTGTCGCCGTACTCGATTTCCGCCTCGGCCAGCGCCGAGCCGCAATCGAAACACCAGTACACCGGCTTGGCGCCACGCACGACATGACCGTTCTCGACGATCTTGCCCAGCGCACGCAGCATGTCCGCTTCGTACTTGGCATCCATGGTGCGATAGGGATGCTGCCAGTCGCCCAGCACGCCAAGGCGCTTGAAGTCAGTACGCTGCAGATCGATCTGCTGCTGCGCATATTCACGACATTTCTGGCGGAAGGCATCGGCGTCGAGCTTGTCGCCGACGCGGCCGAATTTCTTCTCGATGGCGATTTCGATCGGCAAGCCGTGGCAATCCCAGCCGGGCACGTACGGCGAGCGATAGCCCGCCATCAGCTTGGACTTGACCACGACGTCCTTGAGCACCTTGTTGACCGCGTGGCCCAGGTGAATCATGCCGTTGGCATAGGGCGGGCCGTCATGTAGCACGAACATCTTGTCGCGGCCGGCGGTCTGCGCCTGAATCTGCGCGTAGCGATCCACTTTCTCCCATTCGGCCAGCCAAGTCGGCTCGCGCTTGGGCAGGTCGCCGCGCATCGGAAATTCCGTCTGCGGCAGATGGATGGTGCTCTTGTAATCCTTGCTCATTGTTTACGCTGCCATCGGGTAGTGGTCGGCGCCGGCTCGTTGTCGAAGGGCACCGCGCGATTCTTGAAAATGTGGGTTCACGCTTCGGCCAGGCGCGGGTTCATGCCCAGTGCCGCGCGCGCTTCACGCGCATCGCGATTCATCTGGGCCGTCAGCGCTTCCAGGCCATCGAACTTCTGCTCGTCACGCAACTTGGCGACAAACTCCACCGCCATGCGTCGACCGTACAGGTCGCCATCGAAGTCGAACAGATGGACTTCGAGCAAAGGCTCGGCCACCTCGTTCACCGTAGGCCGCACGCCCAGACTGGCGACGCCGGGCCAACTGCACTCGCTTTCGCCCAGCCCGACACGAACGGCAAAAATGCCCTGTACCGGCGTGACCCTCTCACGGAGATGGATGTTGGCGGTGGGGAAACCAAGGGTGCGGCCAAGCTGGTTGCCATACTCGACCTTGCCTTCGATCACGAAAGGCCGGCCCAGCAACGGCTCGGCCGCGGTAAATTGGCCGGCGGCGAGCAGGCTGCGCACGCGGGTAGCCGACACGCGCTCGCCTTCGAGCAATACCGGCGCCATGACGTGCGCCTCGAAGCCGCAAGCCGTGCCCATTTTTTCCAGCAGGGCTACGTCACCTGCCCGCTTGTGGCCGAAACGAAAATCGCCACCGACCCAGACTTCACGGGCGGCCAGGCGCTCGACCAGCACGCGCTGCACGAAGTCCTCGGCCGACATGGCGGTCAGGGCCTTATTGAAACGCAGCAACAAGGCCTGCTCGATCCCGGCCGCGCCAAAGCCCTTCAACTTTTCGCGCACGCCGGAAAGCCGTGGTACCGGCACCGGCGAGAAAAAAGCCCGCGGCAGCGGCTCGAAGCTCACCACCGTCGGCGTCCAGCCGCTGATCTGCGCACGCTCGCGCACCTGCGCCAATAGCGCCTGGTGCCCGCGGTGCAGGCCATCGAAGGCGCCAACGGCAACCACGCTACCGCCGGGGGCCAGACAAGGGCCCGCGACGTCCCTGGAAAGTCTCATCATCGGCCGAGTATAACGGCTGGGCCTGCGTTCTGGCCGTCCGAAATCGCCTTGACGGTTCAAGATACTGGGCCCCAGCGTTCGCCGGGGCGACGAGGTTTGCGCCCCATTCAATTTACCGCCGCGCCGGCGAACACCGGGGTCCAGCGCCATTACACGCCGCGCAGATCGCGCATCCGAAAGCCCGTCGCAAACAACGTGGCCGCATAGGCGCCACCACCGGCCGCTACCAGCGCACCCAGATGCCACACGCGTGTCCACCATGTCGTGGTGGACCAATCCGGCCAGAGCCATCGGCCCGCCAGCAAGACAAGGATCATCACCGCACACGATAGGCCCAGCCGCACCCAGTGCCGGCCCCATCCCGGCTGTCGCTCATAGACCCCGGCCTTGCCCAGCCAGCGCCACAGCAGCGCCAGGTTGATATAGCTCGCCGTGGCGCTGGCCATGCCCAACGCCATATGCAAGCCCGGCACCTTTACCAGCGCTTCCATCACCGGCAGTTGCTTGATTTCAGGCGACGCCCACCAACTGAATAGCAGCGCAAGGAACAGCAGGTTGAACACCATATTGGCGACCAGCGACGCCACGCCGGCGCGAACCGGGGTGCGCGTGTCCTGGCGCGCATAGAACGCCGGCAACACCACCTTGACCAGGGCGAATGCCGGTAACCCGAAGCTCAGTGCCGAAATCGACAAGGTCGCCATATGCGTGTCGAACGCGGTGAACCGGCCATGCTGGAACAGCGTCGCCACCAGGGGCTCGGCTAGCAGCATCAGTGCGAACATCGCCGGCACCGCGATCAGCAGCGTGGTGCGTAACCCCCAGTCGAGCGCCATCGAAAAGCCGGATCGATCGGTAGCCACGTGGTGACGCGACAGCGACGGCAGGATCACCGTACCCAGTGCCACGCCGAATACGCCCAGGGGCAACTCGAGGAATCGGTCTGCCTGGGATAGCCAGCTCTGCGAACCGTCGATCAGGTGCGCGGCGATCAAGGTGTCCAGCAACAGGTTGATCTGCGCCACCGAGGAACCGAACAGCGTCGGCACCATCAGCCGCATGATCCGGCGCACATCCGGATCTTTCCAGCCCCAGCGCGGCAGCGTCAGCAGGTCCAGCTGACGCAGCGCGGGAAGCTGGAACAGCAACTGCAGCAGGCCAGCCGCCAGCACCGCCCAGCCCATCGCCAGGATCGGCGTATGCAGGCGCGGCGACAGCCACAGCGCCCCGGCGATCATGCACAGGTTGAGGATCACCGGCGTCAGCGCCGGCACGCCGAAGCGATGAAAGCTGTTCAGTGCCCCGCCCGACAGCGCGGTCAGCGATACGAACAGCAAGAATGGGAAGGTGAGCCGCAGCAGGTCGACGGTCAGGTCGTACTTGCCTGCTTCGGCGGCCGCACCCGAATCGAACAGCGAGGCCACCTGCGGGGCAAAAATGATGCCCAGTGCCGTAATGATCAGCAGCACGCTGCCCAGAGTGCCCGAAACCCGCGACATCAGGCCTTTCAGGTCCGCATGCGGGCGCTTTTCCTTCACCTCGGTGAAGACCGGCACGAAGGCCGTGGAAAACGAGCCTTCGGCGAACAGCCGGCGCATGAAATTGGGGATCCGGAACGCCACCCAGAACGCGTCGGTGGCCGCATTGGCGCCGAATGCCATATTGATCGACATATCCCGGACCAGCCCAAGGACGCGCGAAACCATCGTCATGCTGCTGAACGAGAGCAGCCCGCGGAACATGCTGGGGGACTTCATGCGGTCGCCGAAACCTTCTCTTGGGGCGGGATGAGCGGCAAAAACCGCGTAAACTACGGCCTTGCCCGAAACGGCGCGTAGTTTGACAGCCCAACCGGGCAAGATGACAGGCCAGATATGGCAAAATGGCGATCCTCGCCTGCGTCGCCTCGAGCTAAGCTATTGACGTAGCGACGCAAAGACGTGATAATCGCCGTCTTTTTCCAACCCTAACGATTTCGGAGTTCTACCTTGGCCAACATCAAGTCCGCGAAGAAGCGTGCGCGCCAGTCCGAGCAGCGCCGCCTGCGCAACGTCAGCGCCCGTTCCATGGTGCGCAGCGCCCTCAAGAAGGTCGTCAAGGCCATTGAGGCCAAGGACAAGGCTGCCGCTGTTGAAGCCTTTGCCACCGCCCAGCCGGTGATGGATCGTTACGCCGCCCGCGGCCTGATCCACAAGAACAAGGCCGCTCGTCATAAGAGCCGCCTCAACGCGAAGATCCGCGAGCTGGCGTAAGCCAGCCTCGGATTACATTCGGGTTGGAAAAGAAAAGCCGGCGAAAGCCGGCTTTTTTGTTTGTCTGGTTTCAGAGCGCCCCCTCACACCCTGGCCCCATCCCCCGGTGAAACCAGGGAGAGGCGCTCTTGGCCCTACCCCACCACCTCAACCTCACGCGCCTTCTCCGGCAAGGCCAGTCGCTTTGCGTCCTCGTCGTACGAAATCAGCAACACGCCCGAATCATGGCGGCCGGTGATATCGACGAAACACGCGCCACCAATAAAGGGCTCCAGCGTCATCACCGACTTCAATGGCGTGGCCACCACCATCTGAAAGCCGAAGTTCTCGAAGATATTCATTGCCAGCGCGGTGAACTCGTTATCCGCCTTGTCGAAGGCCTCATCGAGTACTACTGGTGCATAACGCGGCAGATGACCGTCATCGCCACCCAGCTGGTAGCGCAGTGCGGCAGCCAGACACGTCGTGGCCAGCTTCTGTCGCTGACCACCGGACTTGCCCGCACCGCTGCGATACACCTCGATCTGCCGGCGTGTGTCGGCTTCCATTTCCACACCGACGAATTCGACATGCTGGCGCACGTCCAACACCTGCTCGCGCCAACGCTTGTGCTCCGGATCGTCTGCTCCGAGCCGAGCCACCAACTGGCGCAGTATCGCGAACTGCGCTTCGGCGCGCTCACGGTCTTCGGTCTGGTTGTGCGATAGCACGTCGCGCAGCTGTTGCTGGAAGTCACGCACCTCCTGCAGGCCACGATCGGAGAGATCGATCTGCAACAGCGTGCCTCGATTGAACGGCACACGCTCCAGGCTCTCGTTGACCTCATCCATGCGTTGGCCGATCGACTTGCGCGCTTCGGTCATATGTTTCTGCAGGACCAGCAGGTTCTGCTTGCTCTGGCTTTGCAGCAGCTCGAAAAAGCGCGCCTCGTGCTTGGGCAGGCCGTCGAGTTCCAGGCGGCGCAGGCGCGCGAGAAAGCCGTCGGCGGACTCCATGTTCGGCGTGAAGTCGCCGCCGTCCTGTGGCCAACGGCGGCAGAACGCGCGGAAACATTCTTCGATGGCCTGAACCAGTGCATTGTCTCGCGTGGCCTGATCTGCCAACGATTCGTTCAAGCCACGCTCGACCAGATTGATCTGCCCGTCGAGGTTGTCCAGCGTAAGCGGCGGATGGGCCGGCAGGCGCCCGGCAAGCCCTCCCGACTGCATGGGCGACAGCGGCATCGCGCTCGCCCTTGATGCGCAGCTCTCGCGACGCGCAGCGATCCGCTCACGCTCCTTGCCCAGGGCCAGCCGCTCGGCCATGGCATCTTCGTAGGTCTTGGCAGCACGGACGCGCAAGGCCCGCTCTTCGTCGAGCCGCTGCATGACGTCCTGCAGGCTCGCATCACCCTTTCGCAGCTGCTGCAGCTGGGTTTCGATATCGCCCAGGCGGCGCAGCTTGGGCGCCACGTCGATCTCTTCCCACTCGACGTGCAGCAGATTGGCCGCCGAAACGCGACGGTCACCATCGGCATCGCGCTCGGCTTTCAACGCATCGAGTGCAGCCACGCTTTGTGCGATGGCTTGCGCCAGCTCCTGCCCTTCCTGCTCGAAAACACCGAGCTTGTCACGATTATCGAAGCCGAGAATCCAGTGTCGACGATCGTCGACTGCGCGGCGGTCGTCTTTCTCGAAGCGATCGCCCGGATGCTTGACCTGGCCCTCACGGGTAATCGCTCGCTCCGCGTGCCGCAAAGCCGCCGCCGTGTCAGCACAGGTGTAGTCGAAACGGCGCGACAACTCCGCCGACAGCCAGTCATGATGAGCATGGTCGCGGATATCCAACCGGTGCACCATCGAGCGTGCATCCAGGGTACGGCCACGCAGAGCGTCGACATGACCCACACGGTAGTAGACCAGTTTGCCGCCCAGGTGAGTCTTGTTGATCCAGGCCGATACTTCGGCGTAATGCCGCTCGTCGACCAACAGCGAAAGCGCGAAGCCGTGCAGCACGCGCTCGATCGCACCGCGCCATGTCGCGTACTCGGTTTTGACTTGCAACAACTCGCCCACGAACGGCAAGGCGTTCTCGGACAAGCCAAGCTCCAGGCACAGCCGCGCGCGCATCGCCTGGACTGGGGCGGGGATGTTCGACGGATTGCGCTTCAAGGCATCGATTTCGGCACGAACCCCGGCAAAGCGCTGTTCGGCCTGAATGCGTTCACGCTTGATCGCATCCATCCGATCCTCGGCGCCCGCCGCACGGCTGCGCGCTCCATCGAGCAGCTCGCGCGCCTGGCCGACAATCTCGGCAAAGCCCTGCGCCGTACCCGGCATGGTCCAGGCGAGTTCGCGACAGGCCTGTTCGACCTTGCCGCGGCGACGCAGGCGATCGTCACGCTCGCGCGCGACCTGATCGTGTTCACGCTCAAGCGCATCGAGCGCGTCGCCACCCTGTTCGCGACGCTGGCTTTCAAGATCCGCCAGGCGCTGATCATGGTTTTCCACGGCTTGGCGGCGCTGTGCCACCTCGCCGGCGAGTGCCGTGTCCTGTATCTGAATCTCGCCCATGCGCGCATCCAGCAAGACCAGGCGGCGCTGTTCGCGGTAAGCGTCCACGCAAACATGCAGTTCGCGCAGTTCATTGGTTTGCCGGCGCAGCGTCAGCAGCTCTTCGTGCGCAGCGCGAGCGGGCGACAGCGTATCGACCTGCTCACGTGCGATAACTACCGCCTTGTGCGCGGCATCGAGTTCGGCAAAATCCGCAACCAGGCGCTGCGATGCGGCGAAGGTTTCCGGTTCGTCCAGCATGAAGCCACGCAGGAACTGGTTGAGATCACCCAGGTTCTTGGCCGACTGCGTCTTGTGCAGCAGCCTCAGCGCCATCTCGTTCTGGATGCCAAGCAGGCGACGGAAGCGCTCCGCGTAACCGGCAAAGGTATCGAAGTGATGCACGTCATCGCCCAGCCGGGCCTTCAGGCGCCGCAGGTCGAGATCGAAACCATCGAGCTCGGCAGCGATATCGAACGCCCGCTCGGTGACCATGTAATGCTTCTTGACGTCAGCGGCTGCCGAGCCGTTACCAGCGATCCAGAACATGCGGATCACACTGACGGTCTGGCCAAGGCGATTGCCATATTCCAGCGCCAGCGCCGTCCAGGTACTGCCCTTGCGTAGATACTGTGTGGCGATCTCGCCCGAATCGCTATCGTGCTGGTCGGCCCAGGCGCCACGGACATACGAGGCGAGATTGCGATCGCGACCGCTGCGCTCGGCTTCGCGCGCAGCGGCGTTGAAGTCGACCAGGTTCGGCGGCACCAGCAAGGCGGACATCGCATCGAGCAAGGTGGATTTACCCGACCCCGAACGGCCGACAAACAAAAAGCCGCGCTCGGCAATCGGCACTTCGACCAGGCCACTGAACGTGCCCCAGTTGAAAACCTGCAGGCGGCGCATGCGGAACTGCTCGTCGCGCGGATCGGGTAGATCGGACAGAAACAACGACGGCGCAACCGCACGAGCCGGCTTGGGCTTTTTCGGCGTGCTCTTTCGCGGCGCCTTGGGCTTGGTGCTCATACGCTCTCCTCGTCGCCGACATCGCGCAACTCGCGATAGACCTGCGCCAGCGCCTGCACGTCTTCGGCGGAAAACAACAGCTTCAATGCGGGCGAGACTTCGTAACGATCTTCACTGCCACGCAGTTTTTCCAGTACGTGATTTTCCTTCATCTTGGCGATCGACGAAGACACGCGTTTGGCGAAACCGGCCCGGTCGGTGGATAGATTCTTTTCGTAGACCGAGAGCGCATCGGATAAGGCGGCCTCTTCAACCACCGCGCGATGCCCACGGGCTTCCGCCTCGGCAAGCTGCTGGCGAAGATGCAGCAGTAGCACCGAATCGATAAAGGTCAACGGTGACGAGCGCAGCAGCACCGGCGTATCCAGCTCACCGGTATCGGCCTGACGCGTAAAGGCAACGCCAGCCTCGCGATCGATCACCAGTTCGAGAAACAACTCGCACAGATGCGAGCGCAACGGCGATTCGTAGCGCAGCAACACTGGCCACAAGGTGTCATGGCGAACGGCATCCAGGCTCGGCCCGCTCAACAACTGACAAAGCGCGCGGCGTGCATCGATCGGCAGGCTACCCGTATCGCCATCGAAGAGTGCACCGGATTTTGCTGGCGCCATCCTCGCTTCCTCGATGGGGAGTTCGTCCTCAAGCAAATTCATTGCGCTTCTCTTTCAGGAACCACACCAGGGGTACGCGAGCATGCCGCCAACTGCCATCGCCGCCGAGCCAACTGATCGCTTCCCACTCGCCTTCGGCAACTACGCCATGACGCGTGGCCAGCGACAGATAGCCAATGACGCTGCCCAGGCCTTGTTCGGCCGGCTTCTGCAGCAGCACTTGTCCAATGGAAAGCTGCTCGTGCGTATCCAGCAGCTCGTGCAGGTCGCGGCGCAGGCCGCGGAAATTGATTTCAGACTGCGCAACCAGCTCACCGACGCTGTCGAGCGAAATCGCCGCGCCTCCGCTGCGATCGATGCGTCCGTCGATGCGTGCGCTACGCGGATCGTGCAGCTTCCATTGTGACAGCGAACGCAACCGGCTGGTCGTCAATTGCAAGGTATAGGACGTGCGCTGACGGGTGTGCACAGAGTCGCGCAGCTGCAATGCTTCGGCCTGTGCCTGCTTGAGCAATTGGTTGAGCCGCCGTTGTTCAAGATAACCGCGACTCTGCACGAAACCGCGCAGGCTACGGGCGAAGTTCTGCAGCACGTCGTGCACTTCGCCGCCGCGCTCAAGCATGACACCGGTAATGCCGCGCAGGAACTGCCTTTCGTTGCGCTGCAACTTGCGTGCAAAATTGCGCGAAAGCACCTCTTCCAACGCCGCATCGAGCTGTGCGCTCTGCTCGACATCATTGAGCAGGCTCCAGAACGCATTGAAGCTTCGGCCCGCCTCGCTTTCGCCGATGACATCCACACCTTCGAACAGGCGATCGAGCACGTCGCCGCGTTCGCCTTCGTCATCGATGATACGTTCACGGAAATCGCGATTGAGCCGCTCGAAATCATCGCGCACGCGACGGAAGTCTTCGGCGAGCTCGTCGGCCAGCTGAATGATTTCGCGGGTGCGTTCGAGTGCACGCTTGCCGTCGATGGCGGCCACCTTGCCTGTACCGATGCGCGTTATTTCCGCATCGATGCGATCGCGCTCCGCATACAACGCGGACAGGCGCGCGGCTGGATCGGTTTCGGTCTGCTCGGCCAGGCGAACCAACTGCTCGATCACCAGGGCCAGGCGGCTTTCGGTGGCGGCGCTACGCTGCGCGTCGAGGCCACCGATAAAACGAATCGCCTGTGCCGCTTGTGCCGATAGCTCGTATTCCTCTTCCAGCGCGTCATCGGGCAGACGACGCTCCAGGATGCCCTTGGACAGCCAGTCGGCGACATAGGCCTGGGCGGTACGTGGCAGTTCGCGAGGCAGTTCGGACGCGTTGAGCGTGTCCAACTGGTATTGCAGGCGCTCCAGCAATATCGATGCGCCGAGCTTGCGCTCGCCATCCATTAAAGCCGTCTGCAGCAGACCGATGATTTCCGGCGCGTGATCCGCGGCCAGCAGCCGCCATAGGGCCTGTTCGCGCAGCCGCCGATAACCGGCGATACGAGCTTGCAACTTCATGCTTCGAGCAGCGCCCCCGCGACGATCCTTCGCTGATCCAATCTGGCGAGCTGCTTACTCGCCAGACACTTCGCCGCGCAGGCGCACATCGCCCGGCAGCATGTCGTTGCGGCTTTCCCGCGCCTCGCGCTGCGACTCGAAGAAGCGCTGTATCTGCTGGCAGACGGCCATGGTGTTTTCGCGGGCGATCGCCGACACCAGGAACCAGGGATCCTTCCACTCCAGACGTGCGACGATGTCTTCGGCAACCGCCTGACGCTCATCTTCCGGCAACACGTCGGCCTTGTTGAGCACCAGCCAGCGCGGACGCTCCAGCAATTCCGGGTCGAACTTCAGCAGTTCCTGCTCGATCGCACGCACCTGCTCGACCGGGTCGGTGCCGTCGATCGGCGCGATATCCACCAGATGCAGCAAAATGCGCGTACGCGACACGTGACGCAGGAACTGGATGCCCAGGCCCGCACCATCGGCGGCGCCTTCGATCAGGCCGGGAATATCGGCGATGACGAAGCTCTGGTCGGTGCCGAGGCTGACCACACCCAGGTTGGGATGCAACGTCGTGAACGGGTAATCGGCCACGCGCGGCGTAGCTGCCGAGACGGCACGGATAAACGTGGACTTGCCGGCATTGGGGAAGCCCAGCAGGCCGACGTCGGCCAGCAGCTTCAACTCCATCTTGAGCTCGCGCACTTCACCGGGCGTACCGGGCGTCGATTTACGCGGCGCGCGGTTTACCGAGCTCTTGAAGTGGATATTGCCCAGGCCGCCCTTGCCACCCTGCGCTACCAGCAGGCGTTGGCCATGCACGGTGAGGTCGCCGATGATCTCGTCGGTGTCGACATTGGTCACCACGGTGCCGATCGGCACGCGAACGGTGGTGTCTTCGCCGCCCTTGCCGTACATATCGCTGCCCATGCCGTTCTGGCCGCGCTGCGCCTTGAAGCTGCGCTGGTGGCGGAAGTCGATCAGCGTATTGAGGCCTTCGTCGGCAATCAGCCAAACCGAGCCACCGCTGCCGCCATCGCCGCCATCGGGGCCGCCGAACGGGATGAACTTCTCGCGACGGAAGCTGATGCAGCCGTTGCCGCCGTCACC
>Ga0207695_10000381_pt1 | contig 100821 bp, 107 predicted proteins | sample KBSC54metaG_FD_184354 | JGI IMG/M metagenome (GOLD analysis project Ga0207695, IMG submission 184354) | Corn rhizosphere microbial communities from Kellogg Biological Station, Michigan, USA - KBS C5-4 metaG (SPAdes) (version 2) | ecosystem: Host-associated > Plants > Roots > Rhizosphere >... | reverse complement strand
TCTGGAAAGGATTGGATGATTCCGACGTTGAGATGATCCGTCAAAAGGAAATTCTTGGCGACGACCTGGCATATGTTTTCGAGCTGAGGTGATTGAGCCTCTGCCACGGCTGGCGGCAACAGGAGGGTGGCCGCCACGATCAACGTCTTCAATGCTTTTTCTCCGATGTTCGGGAGTTCGGTCATTCTCTGGCGGGGCCAAAAATCACTGCTAGTGCCTTGAATAGTACCCATGGATGATGGCCTTTCCGCAGTTCTAAAATGACTGCATATCGACGTTGAGCGCGCATTTTATAGTCTTTTCAAATGTCTGCTGTTGGAGCAGCTGTGCCGGTGATTGCGTTCAATGGTAATTGATGAGCGTCACCACTCCCGGAGATTCGCCTATGAACCGATGAAAGAACGATCCAACGTTCTTTCGGTTCCGGAGAAGCGGACGAAGACCGGGTTCTTTTCGCCCTTCCGCTGGAACAGATCGGCCGATGATCTCGTCAGAGGTGTCGCCATCAGGACATCCCTCCAAATACAGCATGTCTGCGCCAGTCGTCCGCGGAGTGAGCGAAAGCTTTTGGGGTCGGCGAGCACAATCGGAACAATGCTCCACAAATTGAGTTAGTCACGAGGCAACGGCACCAAGCAAGAGAAGTTGCGAAACACGTTCAATCCTTGCGGTGCGCGAATTGCCAATTGGGTCACGGGGAATTATGGCTACTGACAAACATGAACAAATCCGCCGCCGCGCTCACGAAATCTGGGAGAACGAGGGTCGCCCCGATGGCGCTGCGTTGCGCCATTGGCTGCAAGCCTGCGATGAACTGGAGGAGGACAATGAGCACGAGACATTGCAAGACCTGCTAGATGCGGACGATCATGACGCTGAAGCCCTTCTTCATGCCTCCGGCGAAGCGTCGTCAAACCGGACGCGTAAAAAGACCGCAGGGCATTGATCGTCATGCAACATCTTGACCACGCGATCCAAATCGCACTCGAGGCCCATGAGGGACAGGTCGACAAGACAGGCCGGCCGTTCTTTGAGCATTGTCAGCGGATCGCGCTTGTCGTTTCCGGCAGTGAAGCTCGGACGGTCGCATATCTTCATGACGTCGTCGAGAAGGGAAGAGGTTGGACGCTCGACCGCCTGAGGGAAGAAGGCTTTCCGCCAACGATTGTGTCGGCTGTAGATGCAATGACGCGACGGATGGGGGAAACAGATGATGAGTTCGTGAGACGGGCAGCATCAAATCCGCTTGCGCTGCCCGTCAAGCGAGCGGATCTCGAAGATAATTTGTGGCAGGCAGAGCAGACCGGCATGAACCCTGAGAAATATCAACGGGGGCTAGATATCCTGTTCGGCGTGATAAACGGCTAAACGGCGCCTTCGCCCGCCTAAAGCACCCGGCAGCCCATACCTCAACGAAGGCGGGTTCCGTTGGAAAACATCGCCGGGCTCCATATTCGCGGACGTGAAGAGCTTCTCGCGGACGATGCCTGGCGAGTGCGAAAAGATGCGCGGTTGCTGACTGCCGACGATCGAAGAACATTGCGATGCGCCACGCGGCCAACAGAGCGAAGCTCGGCCCCATCAGCGTCAACCAGAGCTAGGTGCCACACTTTCCTCACCAGCCTCTGGCAGCGTGCCTACGCCCGGTGTCTTTGTCTCGTCGATCAGATGTTCGGATGTTCCGCCGAACTTGCTGGCTTTTTCTCGTTTTGTGCCTCAATTGCCTGTTGCGCCTTCTTGTCTTCTTTCGCCATTCCTCTGATCCTTCCTATTCGTATCCCCTATTGGCCATCATCGATTTTCGTCTTCAGGCCGGTTCGTCTATCTCGATCATGACGGGGGCGTGGTCGCTGGTGTGGTCCCAGCTTCTCGGATCTCGATAGACGTTGGCTGACCGTAAGAACGGCGCAATGGCGGGACTTAGGAGAAGATGGTCGATACGCAGTCCGGCATCGCGCTCAAAGGAATTCCGCCAGTATTTCCAAAAGGTATATATCCGCTCGTCCGGATGAAGATGCCGGATCGCATCTGTCCAGCCCTGTGCGACGAGGCCCGCATAGGCCTGACGTACTTCTGGGCGGAACAGTGCGTCGTCCCGCCAGCGCTCCGGGGCATAGACATCCATATCCGTCGGCATGACATTGAAGTCACCCACGAGCAGCGCGGGAACCTCAAGCTCGAGCAGGTCCGCGGCGTAGTCATGCAGGCGTCGGAACCAGGCGAGCTTATAGTCGAATTTCGGGCCGGGTGCGGGGTTGCCATTCGGCAGGTAAAGGCAACCCACGAGCAAACCATTGACGGCCGCCTCGATATACCGGCTGTGGGTGTCTTCCGGATCGCCTGGAAGCCCACGCCGCGTGAAAACAGGCACCGTGCCCTTGGCGAGGATTGCCACACCGTTCCAGTTCTTTTGGCCGTGCCAGATCGCGCCGTAGCCGGCGCGCTCGAGCTCGCGATGAGGAAACCTGTTATCAGGTGCCTTGAGTTCCTGAAGGCATGCAACGTCCGGGATATCCTCTTCCAACCACCGAAGCAGAACCGCTAGACGCCCATTGATGCCGTTGACGTTATAGGTGGCTATCTTCAGCATGTTTTCCTCGTGCGTGACGCAGGGCCGTCGCATCCGCAGGTCCGTGTTGCGCGGCCCGCACTCGACAAGAAAAGGCGAGCGGGTGGCAATTTGTTCCGAGCGAAGGCACATCGCCGCGCCGGTACAAAGTAAGCGTCAACCGATAAGCCCTGCAGCGCTGCTATCACGAATTGCCGGTGCCGAGAGCAGATTGGACAGCTGCTACCAAGGAAGCCATCGAGTAGGGTTTAGTAAGCCATGCGATCGGCTGTGCCGGAGCGGCGCGAGCGCGGATCTCCAGATCCGAATGGGCCGTTGAGAAAATCGAGCGGAGGCCATATGTTTTAAACAGTTCGAGCGCGGTATCGACCCCGTCCAACGTTCCGGGGAGACGAACGTCCATCACCACCAGCGTAGGAGTTTCCCCGCCAGCAATTTGCAAGGCCTCTTCGGAGGAGCTTGCCAGCGTTACCTCGAAGCCGGCTGTTCTCAAAGCTTCCTCCATTTGGATTGAGATCAGGAAATCGTCTTCAACGATCATAATCCGGGTCGGCACGCCGGGGCTGCGATCGAGGGCCGGCTTGTCGACCCACTGTTTTGCCGGCAGTTTCTCGTGCGCGGGCATCAGGATGAGATCCAGCATGCAACGATGATGGGGTCCGAAGCCGTCGAATAAGCTTTCAGGAAAAATAAATGCTGCATCGTGTCCTCGGTTCAGTTGTGACAGAAAACTGACCACGCAACTGTCGTGCGAGGCCTTGAACCAGCTTCAATCCGGACGAACGGTGTCGAACAGATTCCCAGTCAAAGCCGGGACCATCGTCTTCCACAAAAAGGCAAATCTTGCCATCTGCCCTCAGGAGGCCCGCCTCAAGTGTTCTTTCGCGCGCGTTGCCACCGTATTTCAGGGCATTCGTCAGAAGTTCGTTCAATATGAGGGCGAGCGGCATTGCCGTATCGTTCGCCAGTACCGTATCATCGATCGAATATCGAATGGTGACCTGTCCTGGGAACGTCTGACGTGCGGTTTCGCAGACTGACTCTAGAAGTTCTCTGGCGGAAAAATGCGCGGCGTCCGTCGTGCTGTAAAGAACCTGCTGCGCCGCAGCCATTGCGGCAATTCGCTTGCTGGCATCGCGAAGAATTTCGCGCGCTTCGGTATTATCCGTCTTGCGACTTGCCAAGCTCACCAACGACTGGAGCATCTGCATATTATTTTTGACACGATGGTTCAGCTCGTTGAACAGCAAGCGTATCTGTGTTTCCGCCTCTTTTCGTTCGCTGATGTCGACCAGCATATTGATCCCACCGATGACGGCGCCCGTTTCGTCGCGCAATGGTGTGGGGTGAGGGATGAAAGGTATCCGCGTCCCATCCGGCCTTTCCGCGACGGCCTCCACCCCCCGCACGATACGACCCTCTTTCACCGCAATCGCCATTGGGCATTGGTCATGGGGCAGCGGCGTGCCGTCGGGCCAATAGAGTTTCGAACTCACGCACCATTCGTCAGAGCCGATTATGGGGATGCGGCCTGCAAGTTCAACGGCTGCTTCGTTGTAGTAGGTGATCTTGCCGTTGGCGTCGGTGGTATAGATTGCTGCCGGTATCGCTGCGAGCAGATCTTTCATTTGCTGTTCGTTGCTTCGAAGCTTAGCCTCCGCAGCCTTGCGATCCGTGATGTCGCGCGCGATTTTCGAAGCACCGATAACCCTGCCGTGATCGTCCCGGATGGGCGAAATGGTCAACGAGATTTCCACCAGTGCGCCGTCCTTGCGTTGGCGCACCGTCTCAAAATGATCAACGCGCTCGCCACGGCGAATACGCCCGAGGATGAGGGGTTCTTCATCCAAGCGATCCGGCGGAATAATCATGGTGATCGGCTTGCCGATGGCTTCTTCCGGCGGATAGCCGAATAGACGCTCGGCACTGTCGTTCCACGACGTAATGATGCCGTTAAGATCTTTGCTCACGATCGCGTCATGGGACGACTCTACGATTGCGACAAGCTGGTTGGCGGCGCGTTCGGCTAGCTTACGCGCAGTTTCGTTGCGAACCCGCTCCACAGCAAATCCGAGTTGCCGGGCGACGGTCTGGGCCAGCCGAATCTGCGATTGGCTGAAGGCATGCGGAAGATCATAATAAGTCATGAACTTCCCCAAAAGGCGGCCTTGCGAGATGATCGGAATGAAGGCCAGTGCGCCAATCCCCTCACTGCGTATCGCATCCCTTAGTGGTCTAGGCAGATCCGCTCTCTCTATATCTTCGATTGTAATAGGCTCCGGATTGGTACTCTGCAAGGACCAGGGAGAATGACCCGCGACCGCTGACTGATAGGCGGGTGAAAGGCGACGTGAGGCGACAAAGTTCAACTCTCCTGTCTCGCTGAACAGTAAAACCGCAGAGCGGTCGCAACGGAGTGCTCGCCCAATCACACTCAGAGCGAGCTGGTAAACGTCATCAAGGGTCGCCGCGCGCTGAAGGCCATCGGTAAATTCATAGAGCGCAGACTGTTCTTCCACGTGGCGCAGGAGGGCGATTTCAGCTTCTTTACGAGCAGTCACGTCATGCTGAACACGCACGGCATATAGAAATCGACCCTCTACGTCCTTGACACTCTCCGAGGTCACCGCAATCCATAGTTTGGTACCATCGCGCCGAACGATGCGCTTCTCAATGGTATAGTGATCTATCTCTCCGCGCACCTGACGTCGGAATTCATGTTCGTCGATATCAGCGCTCTCCGCCAAGAACGGATCGAAGATCGAGCGATCCAGCAATTCGCTCGCAGGATAGCCGAGCAAATCTGCAAGGCATTCGTTAACGCGCCGAAGTTTACCATCTGCGTTGACTTCGGCGAGGCCGATGCCTGCGTGATCGAAGGTGGCGACGAGGCGCTGCTCCTGGCGCTTAACGGTGTCCTCTGCCTGAATGCGCCGAGTAATATCGTGAAAGCAGCTGATGGCCCCATCGATTACCCCATTTTCGCCCTCCACAGGCTCGATGTGGACCATCACCGAGATCACAGACCCGTCAGGCCGCTCAAGTTTTCCCTCTAGCCCGTGAATTGCTTCTCCCGTCCGCAGCACGCCCGCCATGGGCGCTCTTGCGGGCGAAATCTGCCGGCCGTTCAAGTAGAACTTGTGGGAGCCGCAAAACCGGTCGTCGTCAGAACCGATCGCCGGTACCCGACCCCAGAGTGCTGCTGCCTGCTTGTTGAACCAAAGAATGCGGCCCCGGACATCGCAAGCATAAATTGCCAAAGGCAGGTTTTCGATCAGATCCGGCTTGGGCTGTAGTGGGAATTCAGACCGCAAGACATGAGGTAAAGCGGACTCCACTACAATATCATTACGCATATCAGGAACCTTCGCTTGAACCCGTCTTTGCTGAAACGGCGCGTCATGTGGAAAGTTCCATTAAGGACGCGTCGCTGGCTGACGTCTTCATCCAAATTCCGGATCTCGTCAGGATCGTGGGGACCAACAGCTCGGCAGGGAGGAAAACGCGATGGCACCTGCGTACCAAAGGCCACCGAACGTCAATCTCCCTGCGCCGAAAATGCATTCATAGCTCAGAGATCAACCTTGGCATTTTCTCCGATATCCGGCTTTGCACTCGATATCGCGGCAGCGACCATTTTGATGTAGCTGACGATCGTGCCCGAGCAGTCCCAAAACTCCGCAAAGGACGGGGTGACTTTCAAAACCCTGATCGCAGGGTCATTCGGGCTGTCCCACCATATCTTCGCGGGTGGCCCCCATAACTCGTCGATCCACCGCCGATCCTTAAGAATCTCGACTCGCCCGGAAACCGAGACATATTTCTGCCTTTTCGTGTCGGCGTAGGCCAGGCACACGTCGGGTCGCAACGCAATTTCCTCGTCCTTGTGAGCCTTAACATCGGTCAGGAAATAGATCGCGTTTTCTATGCGCTCAGCGTGAGCCGTCATCGGCCGCGCACGCAGCTCAGACCCATTTTGCGTGGCCAACATGCAAAAGCCGATTGTTTCGACGAGATCCCAAACGCGCGTCGCATCGTCCTGTTCGGTCATGTCGCTCTCCCGCTGTTAGAGATACCAAACCCCCAATGCCGTCTGGTTGTTCCCTTCCTCTGGGTTGCTGTCTTGAAGTCTCGCTACCTCGCTATCCGGTGATGTTACGTGGGCGGAAGGGGAGTGAAGGGCCGCGGCTGCGGGTCAGATCAACCTGCGGCTAGTCACGGTGTTCCGGCGCGCCGAAGTCCGATGCCGATTAGAAAGTGCGAACCTCCGTGGATGTCACGCTGGAAATCAGCAGGAACCGATCGGCACAAATCCCGAAAGTCGCCAGTCCGTCCGACAGTGGACAGGAACCTGACGAGGCCTTCGCGAGTTCTGCTTAATGATGTGATAGGAGAGATGAGATGCAGGTTACAGAGACACGCGTTGCGTTGAGCGATGGGTCGACAACGGTGGAATTCGTTAGCGAGGGATCCGAATTCGTTTCGGTCACCTTCAGTACCCCGAACGACGCCCTCGACGACTCAGGGGCGATCACCCACGCCAAGGCCCTTATGGTTCAGCTTGCCACTTTTGGCGACGAACAAGAAAGAGACGGTAGCGTCAACCGCTACGATGCTTTGAGCAACGGCAATTTTGATGAAGGAAGTAGGGCCCCGGAGCCTGTTCCCAGTGCTCGGTCCAGCAAGGACGCGGATGTTTTTGAAGAAGAACTCGAACAGGGGCTGGAGAATAGCTTTCCCGCCAGTGATCCTGCCTCCGCAACCGTGACAAGTATTCCCTCGAGGCGATCGGGCAACTGATGGCGAACCGTGTCGCACTGGTGACTGGCGCGGGTTCCGGGATCGGACGGGCCTCGGCCATACTCCTAGCCTCCAGGGGATATTCGGTTGGCGTTCTCGGTCACAACCAAGAAGAGATAATAGCCACGGCTGCCGCGATTGCGGAGAGTGGCGGAGCAGCCATTGCTCTGGCCGCGGACATAGCCCTCGAAAATCAGATGAGAGAAGCCGTTCGCGCGATTGTCAGACAATTTGGCCATCTTGACGCTGTTGTCGCCAATGCTGGGATTAACGGTGTGTGGGCTCCAATCGACGATCTGAAGCCGCACGAATGGGACCAGACTGTCAGGGTGAATCTAACGGGAACCTACCTGACACTTCACATCACGGTCCCGGAATTGAAGCGCAGCGGCGGCGGCTCGATCGTCGTCGTCTCGTCAATCAACGGTACGCGCACATTCACCACGCCCGGTGCGACGGCATATACCGCGACGAAGGCTGCACAGGTCGCCATTGTCCAGCAACTGTCGCTGGAACTTGCCCGCCACCATATCCGTATCAACGCTGTCTGCCCCGGCGAAATTGAAACCAACATTGAGGCCAATACCGCGTTGCGAGACGAGGCCGAAACTGCGATCCCCGTTATCTGGCCGGAGGGTCAGGTTCCCATTACAGGCGGCGCACCCGGCAAGAGCGAGGACGTTGCCGAAGTAATCGTTTTTCTCGTCTCCGACGCGGCGCGGCATGTCACCGGAACGCCGATATGGGTCGACGGCGGCCAGGGGCTGCTGCGCTGATGGACGCCATCAATTTGAACAGACAATTTGCCTGGGGGCCAATTCTTCATGACGACGGTAGCGCGAGTTTTCGCTTGTGGGCGCCGGCCCTCCGGGAATTGAGCCTCCGAATAGACGGCCAGGTTCTTGCGATGGAGCGGAATATCGAGGGCTGGTTCGAAACGCTTGTCGAGACGAAGACGGTCGGCACGCCATACGGATTCGTGCTTCCGGATGGAAGGATCGTGTCCGATCCAGCGTCGCGCCAGCAGGCGACGGATGTTAGTGGCCTATCGATCCTTGGCGATCCGCATTCATATCGCTGGCAAAATCGGGATTGGAAAGGCCGTCCTTGGGAAGAGACGATAATTTATGAGATCCACATCGGGACATTTACGCGCGAGGGAACTTTCCGGTCGGCAATCTCAAAGCTGGAACAGCTCGCGAGTGTAGGCATCACTGCCGTTGAGATCATGCCATTGGCCCAGTTCCCGGGCGGGCGTGGCTGGGGCTATGATGGTGTCCTTCACTATGCGCCCCACAATGCCTATGGCTTACCCGATGATTTCAAGGCATTTGTGGACGCGGCCCACGGCCATGGCCTGATGGTTTTCCTCGATGTGGTCTACAACCACTTCGGTCCGGAAGGCAACTTCCTCGCGGACTATGCTCCCGACTTTTTCCATAGCGACAACCCAACGCCATGGGGACCAAGGATCGCATTCGAACGGGATCCCGTGCGGCGCTACTTTCTCGACAATGTCGTCTACTGGTTGAGAGAATTTCGCGTCGACGGGCTGCGCTTTGACGCTATCGATCAGATTGACGATAGTAGTCCTCTTCACATCCTGGAAGAGATACCGGAGACGGCCCATGCGGCAATCGGCAATCGGCGCCTCCATCTGATCACGGAGAACCCGGCAAATGGTGCCGAGCTGATCGCGGACAGGGCGGGTGGCGGACGCCTCTACACGGCCGACTGGAACGACGATTTTCATCACGTCTTGCATGTCATCGTCACGGGCGAGAACCAGGGCTACTACGCGCCGTTCAGAGAACATCCCTGGGAGAAGCTTAGGAGGGCTATGGCCACCGGCTATCTCCGGCAGGGAAAGCACATTCTTGGCGACCGACGCGTGCTGACTGAGGCGTTATCTCCAACGGCATTCGTCCACTTTCTGCAGAACCATGATCAGGTCGGAAACCGGGCGCTTGGCAATCGTCTTCATACCATGGTCGACGAGCGTGCCCTTCGGGTACTCACCGAAATCCTTTTCCTGTCTCCACAGATCCCGCTTCTCTTCATGGGCGACGACCATCTAAGCTCGAAGCCCTTCCGTTTCTTTTCGGACTACCAGGGGGATCTCGCCGCGGCAATTCGGGAGAGCCGCCCGAAAGAGGCTGAAAACTTCGGCGGGCTGCCAGAAGGTATGCGTGTGAGTGATATCCCCGACCCCAGTGCTGCCGAGACTTTCCTGCAATGTAAGCTCGATTGGCAGGAGATCTCCGACGAAGGGCGCCGCGAATGGAGCGACTGGCTTCGACGCCTGATCGGCTTCCGGCGCGATCACATCGTTCCCCCCCTATTCCATGCCCGGGGATATGCCGGCTCGATTGTCACCGCGCCGGAGCGGTGTCTCTTTGTGGACTGGCGGTTCGTAGACGTTGTCCTGCATATGCGCGCAAACCTGTCGGAGGAGGACGTCATCTGTGACAGATCGGCTTCGGAGACGATTTATCCGTCCGAGCAGCGGACGGAATCTGGCTTGCCACCCTGGTCCGCGACCCTATTCATGACGAGGCTGTCAGAGCGGGAAGCCGTTAACGATGACGAGGTTCGTTAGATGAGCGACACCGAGATGATCAATGGATTTGAGCTTACCATGATCGATGTGGGACCGAGGTCTCTGCCCGTGGGTTACGGAGGCTCGGGGCCGCCGCTGCCGCTCACGGACATCCGCGCACGGCATATGACGTGGGGCCGCGTAGCTGATCTGCTGATTACATGCAGAATGGTCAATCGTTTGGGAATTCGTCATCCCTTGGTCGCGCCGGCCGTCAAGCCCCCCGACGAAGAGTTTCTGGAAGTAGAGAAAGAGAAAGGCGATCGGGACGGTCATGACAACCGATGCTGCCATGACCGCGCCTCAATCAGTGTTGAATTCGGTGGAGAACTGATACCGCGAACGATCTCCTCGGACTCGGCGCGCTGATCCAGGTCTGCGCCAGCCTGCCGAACAATTTCATCGCCTTCGAATACACGACCGGCGATCCCGACTGGTGGTGCGACATCGTGGAGGGCCTGCCCCAGACGATCGTGAGGAGCGGCTTCGTCGATATCATCGAGCGGCCGGGCATGGGCGTCGATCTCGTGCCGGAGAAGGCGAAACGCTATCTTGCGGAAGACGATCGCGATTTCTTCGACTGACGCGAATGTCTCGGCGGCAGTGGCTCGTCAAACTGCGCAATCGGGAAACGAGGCTGAAATCCGATTGACATTGCTGTTTTACGATTCCTATAGTTGGTCCGTTATGAACTAGAGGAAGTTCATATAAAAACTGGTTGGCGGCGTTTCAGAGGAGTGAAGCGCTTGCAGCCAAAGGAGGAGGCTCATGGGAATCCGATGGAGCCGCGTCACCCCGCATTTGGCCGTTGCGCCTGCGGCCCTGCTGACGCTTGTCTTTTTCATTGGGGCAATCGGCTGGACCGTCTATCTATCATTCACGGCCAGCCGCCGCTTTCCGGACTATGAACTGATCGGTTTGAAACAATATTGGCGGCTGTTTCATGATTCATCATGGCTGCTGTCCCTGCAAAATCTGGTGATCTTCGCCCTTGGCAGCCTGCTGTCGATCGTCGTCGGCTTCATCCTTGCGGCGCTGATCGATAAGGAGGTGCACGGCGAGGGCTTATTCAGAACCATCTTCCTTTACCCCTTGGCGGTTTCGCTGATCGTGACCGGCCTCGTGTGGCGATGGCTGTTCAATCCCAGCCTCGGTATCGAGAACGTTCTTCATTCGCTTGGCTGGCAAAGCGCATCCTTCAACTGGCTCGCAAGCCAGGACACGGTCATGTTCGGCGTCATCCTTGCCGCCGTCTGGCAATCGACCGGCTTCTTCATGGCGCTGATGCTGTCCGGACTGAAATCGATTAACACCGAGATCTGGCAGGCCGCGCGTCTAGACGGCGTACCCTTCTGGCGCCTCTACATCGAGGTGATCATTCCGATGATGAAGCTCACCTTCCTGACCTGCATCATCTTGCTCTGCATCGGCGTGGTGAAGGCCTATGACATCATCGTCGCCATGACCAACGCCGGCCCGGGCGGCGCGTCCGTCATGCCTGCCTATTTTGTCATCGACGCCTACTGGCAGAAGCAGAACCTCGGTTTCGCCTCGGCGGGCGCGACCGTGATGCTGCTGACCACGCTCGTTCTTTTCCTGCCGCTCGTCATCGTCACGGCTATCAGGCAGAGGAATGCGACATGACGGCGATACCCCTGACATCGCAATCCGCTAACCAGGTGAAAGCCCGTCGTCGCCCGTTCATTCGGCCGCATCGCGTGGTGGTCTTCGTCTTCCTGCTGATGGCCGCCGCCTTCTTCGCGGTGCCGCTCTACGTCATCGTGGTGACGTCGTTCAAGACGATGGACCAAATTCGGCTCGGGCAGATCTTCTCCCTGCCCTCACCCTGGACGACCGATGCCTGGACCTACGCCTGGACGCAAGCCTGCTCCGGCATGAACTGCAACGGTGTGCGGGTGGGTTTCGTCAATTCGCTCTATATTCTTGCGCCGAGCCTCGTGCTGACGATTTCGCTCTCGATCATCACCGGCTACGGGCTTGCGCTCTGGAACGTCAAATGGGCGAACGGCTTCCTGTTTGTGCTCTTCATCTGCGCCTTCGTGCCCTTCCAGATCATCATGTATCCGCTGATCAAGATTGCCGGGACGCTGCATATATACGGCACGACCTTCGGCATCGCGGTCATTCACAGCGTCCTGTCGCTGCCCTTCCTGACCCTGATCTTCCGCAACTACTTCCGAGGAATGCCGCCGCAGATCATCGCGGCGGCGATGATCGACTCAGGCTCGTTCTGGCGGATCTTCTTCGAAATCGTGCTGCCGATGTCCGGCAACATCATGATCGTCGTGCTGATTCTGATGATCACCGGCATCTGGAACGACTTCCTGGTCGGCCTGACCTTTGGCGCGCAGGATACGCAGCCGATGACAGTCGTGCTCAACAACATCACGGTTACGACCACCGGCGCCAAGAATTATGCCGTCGACATGGCGTCGGCGCTGCTGACCGCGCTGCCGCCGCTCGTCATCTATTTCGTCCTCGGTAAATTCTTCGTGCAGGGCATCACGGCCGGCGCCATCAAGGGATAGAGGCATGCCATCCATCGCATTCAACAATATCGTCAAGAAATTCGGCGCGCTCACCGTTATCGAGAACCTCAATATGAGCATCGGCGACGGTGATTTCCTCGTGCTCCTCGGCCCATCGGGCTGCGGAAAGACCACTCTCCTCAATCTGCTGGCCGGGCTACTGGAAATCGATGGCGGCGAGATCCTGATCGGCGAGCGCGACGTCAGCTATCTCGACCCCAAGGATCGCGGCCTCGCGATGGTGTTCCAGTCCTACGCGCTCTATCCGACCAAGACCGTGCGCGGGAATATGAACTTTGGGCTCTCGTCCCGCGGCATCACCAAGGCGGAAGCGGAGCAACGCATCGCCTGGGCGGCAAAGCTGCTGCAGATCGAGCATCTGCTCGACCGCAAGCCTTCCCAGCTCTCCGGCGGCCAGCGCCAGCGCGTTGCCATCGGCCGGGCGCTGGTCAAGCAATACGGCGTCTGCCTGTTCGACGAACCGCTCTCCAACCTCGACGCGAAGCTGCGCAACGAGATGCGGATCGAGATCAAAAAGCTGCACAACCAGCTGAACAACACCGTCGTCTACGTGACGCATGACCAGATCGAGGCCATGACCATGGCGACGAAGATCGCGGTCATGAACAAGGGCGTCATCCAGCAGTTCGGCACGCCCGATGAAATCTACAACGAGCCCGCCAACCTGTTCGTCGCCGACTTCGTCGGTTCTCCGGCAATGAACGTGCTCGACTGCACAGTTCGGAGAAACGGCAGCGGGCTGGTGGCCGTGGAGGACAAGGGCAGCGCCGAGATCAACCTCGGCCACTATAACTGGAAGGGACAGGCGGCGGAGAGCGGCGCGGTCAAGGTTGGATTCCGCGCAGAAGAACTTTTGACGGAAGAACGAGGTGATGCGGGCGCGACCATTCGCTTCGATTGCCCGGTCGAATATTTCGAAAAATCGGGCGCCGATGCCTTCGCTTTTCTGACCATGTCCGGAAAGAGCATCGCCGTCCGCGTCGATGGACGCGATGCGAATCGCTATCGCGGCAGACAGAGTCTGCCCGTCTATCTGCCGCTCGATAAGCTTAATGTCTTCGATGCGCCGACCGGCCGGCGGCTCTAGCCAGAATTCAAAAGGCCGGGTTTCAAAAGGGAGGAATGACGCATGAGGAAATGGAAATTTCTGGCGGGGGTAGCGCTGCTGCTTGCAGCCACCACACTTGCAGGCAATGCGCGGGCGGACGATATCGTTGTTTATCACACATGGTCGAAACCTTCCGAAATCGCTGCACTCGGCGTGTTGCGTGATGCCTGGGCCAAGGACGGACACCAATGGAAGGATCTTTCGATCGCCCATGATTCCGGGGCCAATGTCAGCCTGATGAACATGATCACGGGCGGCAATCCACCTGCGATTTTCATGAACTCCGATCCCGGCATCTATCGCGATTTGAACAAGCAGAATCTCGGCATGCCGCTGACCAAGCTCTTCAACAGCATTGGAGCCACCAAAAACTTTCCGCCTTCGGTGCTGAACAACATTACTGTCGACGGTGAGATCATGAAAGCGCCGGCGACGGTGCACATCGACGGCATGATCTATTACAACAAGCATGTCGCCGATGCGGTCGGCATCGATCCGAAATCCTGGAAGTCGCTCGATGACCTGTTCGCCGCCTTCGACAAGGTGAAGGCCGCGGGCTATATCCCAATCGCTCAAGGCGGCGATCAATTCCAGAAGGCATATCTGCTGCAGGCACTTATCGCGGCTGAGGAGGGCCCTGATATCTACAACCGCTTCTACGGCGAAAAGCCCGACAAGAGCGTGCTCGACACACCCGAAATGCGCGCCGCGCTGAAGCGATTTCGACAGATCGCCAATCACACAGATCCGGGATCGCCGAACCGTCAGTGGAACGATACGACCAATCTGGTCATCACCGGCAAGGCGCTGCTGCAGATCCACGGCGACTGGATGAAGGGCGAGTTCCTGGCGGCGAACAAGAAACTCGGCACTGATTTCGATTGCATGAACATTCCCGGTACCAGGGCCGTCGTCGTGACCGTCGATTCCTGGGGGTTTCTCAACACCGGCAATGCGGAAACTGCCAAGGCACAGGAAGACTTTGCCAAGCTTGATGTCGATCCAAAACTGAACGCGGAATTCGTCCTGAAGAAGGGCGCAAGTCCGGTTCGAACCGACGCCGACACGACCAATCTCGATGCCTGCAACAAGCTCGTACTCGATACGCTTAAGGACCCGAACAAGCAGGTATCGAACCCCTTCAACACGGCCGACGCCGATTGGTACCGGACGATCTGGGAAGAGGCCGACAAGTATTGGAGCGATCCGAAGCGCACTGACGACGACTTCATCCATGCCATGCAGGATGCCTACGACCACATCTTCTGAGCTAAGCGCAAAAAAGCCGAGGCCGCCAGGCTAGGCGGCCTCGGGACCCATAGTAACGGTTAGAGGCCGGTCAAACGGTTTCCGCCCGCAGCTTTTCAATTGCCTTCAGCTGGATGCAATGGGGCGCCATTTCCATTACCTCGATCTGCGTGCCGTCGGGATCTTCGATCCATCCGCCGCGATTGCCATCAATCCCGCGTTTGGTCTGGCGCGGCTGGCTCGGTTGAATGCCAGCTTCTGCAAGCTCCGCGAACGTCTTGTCGATATCGTCGACCGTGAGGCAGATATGGAAGATGCCAATCACATCCGGTCCGGTTTGCGGCCGTTTTACGCCCTTTGGGAAAAGTTCGAGATACTGGTCGTCATTGATCCTGAGATAGACGATCCACGCCTCTCCCTGATCATTCAGCAGGCGCGTCATTTCGCGAAAACCAAGCTTTTTGTAGAAAGAAAGCGACTTGTCGAGATCGCTCACGCGCAGGGCGATATGCCCGAGATGTCTGAACAGATCCATGGCTCAGGCCTGTCCATTGATGCGGCGGATGGCGGCCGTCTGCATGGCGTCGGCGCCGAGCTGCATCAGCTCGATCCGGTTGCCTTCGGGGTCGGCGATCCAGGCCTGGTAGTTATGATCGACGCCAAGCTTCTTTTCGGCCGTCAGGGTAACGCCGCGACCGGTAATTTCCGCGATAGCCGCATCGATATCATCGACTTCAAGGCAGAGATGGTTGTAGCCGACATTAGCAAACGGCGGCGCGCTGTCGCCGACGCCCTCGGGAAAGAGTTCGATGAACTGCGTATCGGTAATGCGCAGATAGACGATCCAGAGACGGTTATCACGCTCCAGCCTGAACATTTCATCGAAGCCGAGTTTGTTGACGTAGAAATCCATCGAACGTTCGATGTCCTTCACGCTCACGGCAACATGCCCGATCGCTTTCACATTTTTCATTTTTCTTCCTCCTCCTTGAAATCCTCCGGAAGCGCGGCTTTTCAAAGAGCGCCTTGCTCCAGAGCAGCATCAGGCAACGATAGAATAGCTTGAGTATTCCGTTGCCTTGTTTACATTTGAACCGGATGAAGTTCATTTGCGAATTTATCGAAACTTTCGCTCCAGAGTCAACCGAAGCGAGCTACAATTGCGCCAAAGGCATGCATTGCTTATTGAACGCAGAGCATCCCCTCATCAGGCCAACAGGGTTCCGAATGCACGAGATCAGTGAAGACGCCGCCCAGAAGTATCGCATCCCGGTCATCGAACAGATGGTCGAGGTCTTCGCGCTATTGGAGCGCACCCCCGAGGGTGCGACGATCCGTGATGTGGTCAAGGCGGTGAAGCTTTCGCGGACGACGGTCTATCGAATGTTAAACACACTGAGCGCTCACGACTTCGTCCATCGTTCTCCCACTGGCAGTTATACACTTGGCCGGCGGCTCCTGACACTTGCCGCCCACGTCGCTCCGTCTGTGGCAAGCTACGACTTGCTGGCGATTTCACAGCCGTATCTGAATAGAATTTCGGAGGTGACAGGGGAGGGCAGCAAGCTCACAGTTCCCTCAGGTGACAATGTTCTGGTGGTCGCTGCTGCCCAGGGCCGCGGTCAGTACGCGCTGACTGCGTCGGCAGGCCAGCGGCTTCCCTTCCATGCTGGGGCTGCCGGCAAGGTCCTGCTTGCTTTCGCAGCGCAGGAGGATATTGCTCGCCAGCTGACAAAGCTCGAGAGTTTCACCAGCTTCACGATTTCCGACCCTCACCGGATGCTAAAAGAACTAGAGAACATTCGTGCCGCCGGATGGGCGCGGGATATGGGCGAGCAAATGTCCGGCGTTCATGCCATCGCCGCCCCGATCCGCGATTATCAAGAGAAGGTCGTCGCGGCGGTCAGCGTACCCTTCGTTGCTGGCGTCAATGAACGGCGAATTGAGGAAATCAGGCGCGTTGTGCTTTCGACAGCGGACGCAATCACGAGGGAGATCGCGCAGGCGAAACCAGCGGTCGTTTCGGTTGAGGCAGCCGCTGTCAACCCCAGCCTGCATCGCAAGACGGCGAAGAGGAATTAAAAGCGCTTCGGCGAGATCCGAGCCTCTCCTCTATCTGCCTGCGAATATCGTTGGCGAGTGGATGGAGCGCTTCAGCGGGTAACGAACCACAGGGCTGTAGCCCATCCGTTTTATGACCAGGCGCATTAGCGGCCGCGCTGGAGTGACATGAGGTGGTCGTCAAGCTGTCGCGCATGCGATATCACGTTATCTCGTCAACGACGAGAGAGGGTGTGGTTTTGTGAAATCAGGCCAGCGTGCCGATCACGGCCTTCCTGTCAGACATTCGAACACGCTCCAATAGCATTGCTGCACGGACCAAATTTCAACATTTTGCATCTATGCGGCCCGGATCGAAAATAGCTTGATTGGTCCAGCATACCGCATAAGCGCAACGCGTCCCCTCGACGGGCTTGCGGCAGTCAACCTTTCGAGCCTCACGGCGGAGTTCTAACTCGCTCATAGTTATGTGCCCCTCGGCAGAGAAGGTAGCATGAAACCGCTGCTAATTAGAAATATGGCAAATGACTGGGCCATATAGGAAAACGCGATGGCAAACGCTCTCTACACGCGACTGCAGGCCACGGCAAAGCGCCAGATTGAGATTTCTGGCCAAAGCGGTAGAGGGCGGCGAAGGTCCCGAAATGGCATACACTGCCAAGCTCGTGCCGACGACGTGCGAGCAGCGCTGTGTCGACGGCACCACGATCCTCGCCGTGAGAGGCACATCTACAGTTCATCAGTCGGGATCGCCATCGTGCCTCAGGTCGGTGACATCGTTTCAGCAGGCGGCGTGGACGACCACATCGTTGCCGACGCTGACAACTATGATGGCGTGACCAGTACTATTTTCATCGTTCATAAAATATAAGTTGAAACATATGAGCGGAGTACTCCCTCTTGGATGGTTGTCGCGGCGTCTATTGTGGCGACAATTAATAAGAATGATCTATTAATGCCGTGGCCGACAAGGCGGACATTCATAATCACATGGCGCCACGGAGATAGCGCCGGCGCCCGCCCGTTCCATATTCCCGCCTCGCATGCCAGAGCGACACTGCCGTGATGTGAAAACATGTCCGTGTTCTCTTAGGGTGTTAATTTTTAGACGGCACGTTTACAAGCCTAGTAATTGAGCAATAGGGTATTGCCGGAAGCTTCGCTTGAGGCTCAGACTGCCCCATTTCAGTAGGCATTTTCGTGGCATCCTCATCCTCAAATCTTACCGATGGCCTTCTTATCAACGCTCTTAATGAGGTGCTGGTACGCTGGGGTTTAACGCTAGTAGCCCTCGTTAGGTACGGGGCTGACAAGCTGCTGTGTGTGGGTCACCTCTGTGAACGTATAGACCGGGCAGACTCATCCGATCGTCTGGTGATCGAGTGGCCCTGAATTCACAAAAAACAAGAGAGGGAACTGATGATAAGTATTTTCAAAACATTGAGAGAAGGGGTGCAGCTTCTGGCGGCGGTCATGCTGATCGCTTTTGGTGGCTCGCAGGCGGTTCATGCTGCCGGGTTGAAAATCGCGATGGTCATGCCTGGTCCGATCAGCGACAATGATTGGAATTCGGTCGGCTACAACGGGCTTCAGGCGGCTGCCAAAGCGTTGGGTGCAGAGGTTGCCTATTCAGAAAATGTCAGCGATGCGGATGCCGAGCGTATTTTGCGCGACTATGCATCGCGCGGCTACAAGTTGATTTTTGCTCACTCGTTTTCCTATGGCGATGCCACCCTGAACGTCGCCGAGGATTTCCCGGACACAACGTTCATGGCGGGAACTGCCAAAGAACTCGCTCCCAATGTCGGCAGTTATTCCAACCCCGATTATCAGGGCGCCTATCTGGCCGGCATGCTGGGCGCCGGGGCATCCAAGAGCAAGACCATCGGCTGGGTCGGCGGCATGCCGGCGCCGAATATGCTTGCCAATTTCCACGCCTACGAAGCCGGTGCCAAGGCGATGGTTCCTAGTGTGAAGGTTCTCCATAGCTTCATCGGCTCCTGGTTTGACCCGCCCAAGGCCAAGGAGGCCGCGATTGCTCAGGTCGAGCAGGGGGCCGACGTTTTATCAGCGCAGGGCGTCGGCGTGATCGATGCCGCAAATGCCAGGAATGTGTTTGCGCTCGGCGCCATGACCGATCAGAACCATCTTGGACCTAAAACCGTGCTGACGAGTGTTCTATGGGATCTCGGTCCTCTTATCACAGCTGTCGGCAAAGCTGTCGAGGATAAGACTTGGAAGAGCCAGAACTGGTCCTTCGGCATTCCGGAAGGTGCCGTCAGGCTCGCCGATTTCCACGGGCTGGATGCCGGCGTTTCCCCGGATGTGCTGACGGCCGTCAAGGCAAAGTTTGATGCGATCAAGTCTGGCGCTTTCACCGTGCCGCTGGATACGTCAAATGCCGACTGAGAATGAAGGTTTTTCCGCAACTTCCGGCATAGCGTCGGAGGTTGTCGGGGAGGCTGAGACGAAAGCTGCGCCGCTGCTCGACATGCGGGGCATTCGGGTCATTTTTGGCAGTTTTGTAGCCAATGATGCTGTTGATCTCACCGTCAGGGCAGGAGACATTCATGCCCTGCTCGGGGAGAATGGTGCTGGCAAGTCGACCCTGATGAAGGTTTTGGCCGGTCTCCTGGTTCCCTCCAAGGGCGAGGTACGGATCGGCGGGAAGAGAGAGACAATAGCAGGTGCTGCTGAAGCCATGCGGCTTGGTATCGGCATGGTCCATCAGCATTTCATGCTGGTGCCTCCGCTCACCGTTGCAGAAAACGTGTGTCTTGGTCTTTCTTCTGCCGGGAGGCTCATTCCCAATCTCAAGCAATGCGCCAACAATATTCGGGCGCTGGCAAAGGCCTATGATCTGGATGTTGACCCGAATGCCCGCATCGCCGATCTTTCGATTGCCAGCCAGCAGCGGGTGGAAATCTTGAAGGTGCTATATCGCGGCGCCCGCATCCTTATTCTTGATGAACCAACAGCCGTGCTGGCGCCGCAGGAAGCCAGCGGATTATTTCGCATCCTGCGCCTGCTCGCAGCGGAGGGCGTGGCAATTATTTTCATCAGCCACAAGCTCGACGAAGTGATGGCGTTGACCTCGCATGTCACGGTGCTCCGACACGGCCGCGTCGTGGCGAGCGCCGCCACCGCGGATACAGATGCACGCAGTCTGGCACGCATGATGGTTGGGGCAGATATCGCTTTGCCAAAGCTGGAAGACGCAGTCCCCTTGGGCGCTGTTGCCGAAGACGGCAAAGGCCCCGTGCTTTCGGTCGAGAGCCTCGTCTGCCGTGATACAAGCGGCGTTCGGTGCGTCAGCGGTGCCAGCCTGAACGTAAGGTCAGGCGAAATTGTCGGCATCGCGGGCGTTGATGGGAACGGTCAACAGGAATTGGCCGAGGCGATCGTCGGCCTGCGCAAAGTCGAAGGTGGCTCGATCAGCATAAACGGCTACGCGGTCACGCATGGTTCTGTCGCGGAGCGGATCAACCTTGGTCTTGCCCACATACCAGAGGATCGCCACCGCACGGCATTGGTGGAGTCGATGACGATAGGCGAGAATGCCGTGTTGGAGCGCGTCGGAGATGCGCCATTCTCCAGAGGCGGTTGGATCGACAAGGCGGCGATAGCATCGCTTGCAGATACGATCATCAAGGATTTCGACGTACGCACTACGGGCCGGGAGCAGAAAATCGGAACGCTCTCGGGCGGCAATCAGCAAAAGGTCGTCCTCGGGCGGGCACTTTCGCGTGATCCCAGCCTGATCGTCGCCGTTCAACCCGTTCGTGGTCTGGATATTGGTGCAACCGCATTCGTTCATCGAGAGCTTCTCGCCCGCCGCGCTGCCGGGGCCGGAGTGCTTCTGATCTCGACTGAACTCGATGAAATCCTCGCGCTTTCAGACAGAATTGTCGTCATGTTCAATGGCAAGGCAATCGGCGAGTTGAAACGGGAAGAGGTGACCGTCGAACGGTTGGGTTTGATGATGGCGGGGCAGGTGACATGAGCGGAACAGAAGATGTTCAATTGAAACGGCCGTACGTTCCACCCGCATTGGTCAGCAGCACGGCTTCGGTATTAGCCGCCTTCATAGTGGGCGCAGTGTTGATCGCTGCAGTCGGCGTCAATCCGCTGACGGCATATGGTGCACTTTTCGATGCGGCCCTCGGCAGTCGCAATGGGCTGTCGGAGACCTTGGTGCGCACCGTACCGCTTGCGCTTTGCGGTCTCGGCATTGCACTTGCCTTCCGGGCTGGCGTCTTCAATGTTGGCGCCGAGGGACAGTTATATCTCGGTGGGACCGCAGCGGCTGCCGTCGGCGTCGCAGGTTCCGCTCTTCCCTCTGTCCTCCTTCTGCCGGCAATGATGCTGGCGGCGGCGCTGACTGGTGCGCTCTGGTCGGGGCTCGCCGCCTGGCTGAAACTTCGCTTTCGCGCTGATGAGCTGATCACCACGATCATGCTGAATTACGTGGCAATCGATTTCGTCTCCTTCCTTCTGCATGGACCGCTTAAGGATCCCAATTCGCCGTTGGCGCAGACAGCGCGACTGACCACAGAAGCGCGGCTTCCCACTCTTTTGTCTGGAACGCGCCTGCACGCCGGCGTTCTTATCGTCGTAGTCGCTGTCATTCTGGCACATCTGTTTCTCTGGAAACGGGTGGGTGGCTTCCGGTTGCGTGTGGTCGGTTTTAATCCGCGCGCTGCGCTCAACGCGGGGATCGATGTGCGTTACACTCTCATGCTCGGCTTTCTGATCAGTGGCGCGTTCGCCGGCCTTGCAGGCTTTGCCGAGGTATCCGGCGTGCAGCGGCGCATGATCGAGAACCTTTCACCCGGTTTTGGCTACAGTGCCATCATCGTAGCGCTGCTCGGTCAGACCAATCCTGTCGGTGTATTGGCATCAGCGTTCCTGTTTGCGGCGTTGCAGATAGGAGCGACGACTATGGAGTCGGCGGCGGGCGTGCCGAGCACGCTGACGACAGTCATTCAGGGGCTTGTCGTTCTGTTTCTCATCGGCAGAGCGGCGTTGCCGCTCGTCTCGGGCTGGCTTTCTCGCCGATTGCGACCGGGGGCGGTAACATGAATATGCTGTCCGCTCTGAACGATCCGGTATTTGCTGGCTTTCTAGCGGCTTCAATGCGGTTGGCTATACCGATCATGCTCGCAGCCCTTGGCGGACTCTTCGCGGAGCGGTCGGGTGTCCTGAACATCGGACTGGAAGGCATGATGCTCATTGGAGCCTTCGTAGGTTTCGTTGTCACATTTGCAACTGGGCAATTGGCCATAGGTATTGTTGCCGCCGTGCTCTCTGGCGTCACCGCCGGCCTTCTGCTCGGCCTATATACGATAACGCTCAGCGCCAATCAGGTGGTGGTTGGGATTGCCTTGAACCTGCTGTCGGTCGGCGTTACTTCCTTCTTCTATCGCCTGTTCTTTGGGGCGGCCACGGATCGACCGCGGATCGAACCCTTCGCGCCTGTTGACTTCGGCGGGCTCGGTGATGTCCCGCTGGTCGGCCCGCTGCTGTTTCGTCAGGACATGCTGGCTTATCTCGGGCTCTCATTGATCGTTCTTACCTGGTTTGTGATGAAGACGACGCGATTCGGGTTGAATATCCGTGCTGTCGGCGAGCATCCCGAGGCAGCCGAGACACTTGGCGTCGATGTCGTCCACACGCGGTATATCGCGATCGCTCTTTCCGGTGGACTGGCGGCACTCGGCGGTGCTTTTTTGTCGCTTTCAGCAACAGGCGTCTTTCTCGACAACATGACGGCGGGTCGCGGCTATATCGCCCTTGCCATCCTCATTCTCGGTCGCAGACATGCCATTGGCATTCTGTTTGCCGCTCTCCTCTTCGGCTCCGCGGATGCTCTGCAACTGCGAGCCCAGCTTCTGCCCATCAATGTACCACTGCAATTTCTACTCATGTTGCCGTATGTCTTGACGATTGTGGTGCTTGCCGGATTTGCCGGCCGTCAAGGCACGCCCGCTGCCCTCGGGTTGCCCTTTCTCCGCAGTGGTTCGCAAAAAGGATAACTGACGATGCTTGATCTTCATGAAGCTACCTCGCCTGAAGTTGGGCAGGCGATTAGCAAGGGTGCGGTCGCCGTGCTGGCCGTTGGTGCACAGGAACAGCACGGTGCACACCTGCCGCTGTCGACGGATACGGTCATGGCACAGGGCGTAGCGCGGCGCATTGCCGAGGCAATCGGCGGTCTTCTGTTGCCGCCGATTGCCTACGGTGACGCATGGAACAACGAAGGATTCCCGGGCACACTGTCGCTTTCGCCAGACACCATGCGCGCGATCTTCATGGATATCGGTCGGGGACTTTCACGATCCGGCTTCAGGGCGCTCGTCATCGTCAACGGCCATTTTGGAAATCGAGAGCCGATCGCGCTGGCCGCCCGTCTGCTGAAGCAGGAGACGGGTTTCCCCGTGTTTTATCTGGATTATCCAGGCATAGAACAAGCCGCAAACGATATCTGCGACAGCAAACCCGCCGCGCCGACCTTCTACCATGCGGACGAAGTCGAGACCTCGATGATGCTGGCGCTGGCCCCTCATCTGGTGAGAATGGACAAGGCCGCAGCGGAATATCCGACATTCCCCGCGACGTTTGGCATGGAGGCGATCAGTCTCAGCACGTTCAACAAATCCGGCGTCTTCGGCGACCCAACGTCGTCCACGGCAGCCAAGGGTGAGGCGCTGATTGCGCGTATCGTTGATGAGAGCGTCAAACTTGTCGATTTATTCCTCTCGGATAGATGACAAATGCGATCCGATCGCTGTTGCTTCCTACCGGAGACGCCGTGCATCCTCTTCGTCAACCGGATGGACGAACCGAGAGGGCGGCTAAGGGACGTGGTCGCCGCGCTTCAAGACTACGCCAACCACACGCTTTTGCTTCGCCAGATCCCGATCCGCGAGGGGGACAGGATCATAGGCAGTTGCGATCTGATTTCGGGACGGGCGTGGCGCTATCGGGAAGGCCAGACTTCGGCGCTGATCGCAATCCCCGAAAGCGCGGCCGAGCGCGAGCACGAAGCGCGCAGCGAGCTCCTGGAACACCTGTCCGAATTCGATGACCGGCTTCTCGAAGAACTGATCGAAGATCGCGAGCCGCCCAGCAACGCGCTCTATGCCATTTCATCGCGGCTTGTGTGACCATTCGCTGACGCTCGGGGATGGTTATCCGGCATGGGTATAGCATGGTTAGTCGTTGAAGTATGTTGGAGGCTTGATGACACCAGTGAAAAGTTACTAACTTCTGCGCAATGTGTCGCCCACTTAGGGTTCCAATTGCCTCAAAGAAAATTGCCCTGCCAGGTGGGGCCAGGCAGGGCAACAACAGGAGTACTGTTAAGAGCGCGAGTCGGATGTGAACTGGAGTTTAGTAACTTGCGCAGCTCAATCTATCATTGTGTGACAGTTTTGTGAATTGTGGCATTCGCATCAGGCGAGAGGGGAAGAACTCGCCGTTCGCACCAACTACTCGCAAACGGTTTCGCGCACTACTACCCGATGATGATGACGGTAGCCGTAGCGCCTCTCTGTCCAGCACCGGCGATGATACCTATAGCGCGGAGCGTCATAGTATCCATCATCTGCGTAGGTCGGTGGATCGCTGTAATAGCGTGGCGGCGGCGCATCATAGTCGTAGCGAGATCCGACTCCGTATTCAAAGTAGACCTGAGAGAATGCCGGCGATGCGGCCAAGGTCGTTGCGAGCGCCAGCGACGCGATTACAATTCTTTTCATGTCTTTCCATTCCCATTTACATACAGCTGTGACGCGCTATCCCGCGCCTCAGATGTAGTATGCCATGAGCGGCGCTCGTGAATACGGACCAAAGTCCCGACCAAGTAAGGACTTAGGCCTTAGAGCTTGTGAAAGCTCTGTTCGCTAGCGTTGCGTGGCCTCCTCGTACTCAAATCGTAAGATGAGATATCGTCTCCAACCGAATAAGTAGGCGGTGGCGACTGAGGGTTTATACGTGCTCCCGCCTGCAAGATGAGCGGTGTTATGCCCTTTCAAAAATATGCATCTATTCCAAATGATCTCAATTTTCGTGAAGCGTTATTGCTTTGGGCTCGCAAGTTTGTCAGATCCGACACGGGGGCAACGCGCGTTACTCAGCGGACGATTGATGTGTTGTGCGCCAATCCCAGCCTCCTCGACGGACGTGAAATAAACGAAGCGACTTTCATGCTATTGCGTCGGCACGCGTTCAATGAATTCGAATTGTCGTCTGAGCAAGGCCATCGAGGTGATGGCGCCATGTCCGGGAAAAGCTGATGTGCTGAGGCGAATAGGCCGTTACGATCGGCAGACCGAGCATGTCGGCGTCCGCCCTCACACGCATGGGAGCATTGTTTACGGAGCAGCGTCGACTAAAATTATCTTATTTGTATTAGATACTTAACTCCGGGCTGAGGCGTCATATAACGCCTCCATCGGATGAGAAGTTCGATTCCTTTCCTCTCCGCATTGACTGCTCGGTCCGGCGACGACATGTCGTCGGCCGACGCCTGCTCAGGCAAAACACCGATTCCCTTGAAGGCGGGGGCTTGCTCCCTTTGGAGCGTTGAAAATCGGATATCATTTCCGCAACCGGATGGTTTTGACCACTACTAGGTGTTCTTACCAATGAGGTGATCCGCTTCACGTCGACGACGGAACCCCGATATCCACCAATTGGTGGTCTTTGGTTGTCTCTCCAATAAACGTCGGCCGATAAGTTCGATCAACGCGGGCGCCAATGTTGTGCGTTTTATGGTGGTGGCCGTTGCTCGGGCTAAGTAATCCCCATTCCAGTTTCGACACCTTGCTACCTCGGCCTGGTGGAAACGCGAAAGTGCCTGGGCGTCATACCCGTCTGCCTTTTGAAAACTTCGTAGAAACGAGCAGCCGACCCAAACCCGCAATCGTCCGCGATGTCCAAAATCGAGTCATCCGTTTCGGCTAGCCTCTGCATGGCGCGAGCCAACCGATACCGGGTCAAGTACTCCATCACGGATATTCCCAATACGCTGCGAAATGCTCTGCTGGCAGTGGTCGAGTGGACGTTCGCGTGCTTTGCCATCGCCGCCAGTGTCAGCGCTTCACCATACCGCTGACCGATCAAATTAGTTAGGAGTTGGGTGTATCGTATCTCCGAACCCGACAATCTCGGATTGGAGGCCATTACAGGCCTGTCGAACGTGTGATCGAGAATCAATCGCCGGACCACGATCGACACTTCATCCTTTACCAGTTGCTGGCGCGCCGAGCCGCCTACCAGCCATTCATCGGCCCAGCGCTCGCGAACGTTGATGGTCCCGCTGGAGGCTCCGGCTTCGTTTACGAACGCACCCTGAAGGACTGCCTGTCTCGACGCCGCGTCGATCGGCAAAGCGAGAAAGTCCACGAGAGGGAGATAGACGCATACCAGCGGAGACTCCGGAGTGACGAAGATGGTCTGGTGCGGGATTGCTGCCCAGAACAGCACCATTCGACCCGCTTCTACATATTCCTGTTTCCCGTTGAACAGGTAGGTCATCGATCCCTCAAGGAGGAGATTGATCTCTATGTGGTCGTGCCAATGGGCAGAGATCATCGTGTCCGCGACGTGGCGCTCAACCGTAAAGTCTCGCGGGGATCCAATCCACTTACCTTCGCTTGCCGTCGATTCGTTGCCCACACATGCTCCGATCCTGGAATTATTTTCCATTTAGCAGGAAGAAATTCTCGGTGGGAAGAGGCAATCAGTTGTCGGTCATCAACTCGGGAGCAACCCCATGCCGAAAATTTGCCTCGTTGGAGCCGGAAGCACCGTCTTCGCTCAAAACATTCTCGGTGACGTCTTATCGACGCCGACCGACCACGACTATGTCATCAGCCTTTTCGATATCGATCCGGAGCGGCTGAAAACTTCAGAGATCGTGGCCCGTCGCATCTGCGAGGCCTTGCATCTGAACCGTGTGCGGATCGAAGCGACGCTCAATCGGAGGGAAGCGCTAAAAGATGCGGATTTCGTGATCCTGATGATGCAGGTGGGCGGCTACAAGCCTGCGACCGTGACGGATTTCGATATCCCGAAGCAATACGGTCTGCGTCAGACCATTGCAGACACGCTGGGCATTGGAGGCATTTTCCGGGGCCTTCGCACCATCCCAGTCCTGCACACCATCTGCCGCGACATGCAGGAAGTCTGCCCCGACGCCTTGCTTATGCAATACGTGAACCCGATGGCGATCAATTGCTGGGCAATCAAGGAGATCGCGCCGGAGATCCGCAATGTAGGTCTCTGCCACAGCGTTCAGCACACAGCGGGCCACCTTGCGGAATGCCTGGGAGAAGACATCGGCGAGATCAACTACCTTTCCGCAGGGATCAATCACATTGCGTTCTTCCTGAAGTACGAGAAACTTCATGCCGACGGCCGGCGCGAGGATCTGTATCCCCGGCTCAAGGCGCTTGCCGCAGAGGGCAACGTGCCCGAGGACGACCGAGTGCGGTTCGATGCGCTCAAGAGGCTCGGCTTTTTCGTTACGGAGTCCAGCGAGCACTTTTCGGAATATACGTCCTGGTACATCAAAGATCGACGCCCGGAACTCATCAATGAGCTCAACATACCGCTCGACGAGTATATCCGCCGATGCGAGGTCCAGATATCCGAGTGGCACGCTCTACGACAGGATCTGGAGGGCGGCAAGCCAATAGACGTCTGCCGGAGCAACGAATATGCTGCTGGCATCATCCATGCTGCGACGACCGGGAAGCCCGCTCTCATCTACGGCAATGTGCCCAACGCAGGGCTGATTGAGAACCTTCCCCCCGAATGCATCGTCGAGGTGCCGTGCCACGTGGATCGCAACGGAATTCAACCTGTCCGGATCGGCCGGATTCCTTCTCAGCTTGCCGCTGTCATGAAGTTGAGCATTTCCGTCCAGGAACTCACGGTGGAGGCCGCTCTTACTGGGAAGCGGGACAGGATTTACCAGGCAGCGCTCCTTGATCCGCACACTTCCGCTGAACTGTCGCCGGACGAGATCTGGCGCATGGTCGATGACCTGATCGAGCGACACGGCGATCTGCTACCCGCCTATCGCTGAAAAGCTCAACATCGGAAGACACACAACGGCGCTCATCCAGCGCCGTTTTTTGTTCGTTAAATCGATCATAAAACGTCAATATTATGATTGACAATGAGCGAAATGACCCGTTATGTGATCATCATTGAATGACGAGAGGAGGTGCTCATGAGTCTGACCAATGGTTTGAAGACCGATCGGCTCGATCTCATACGTAGTCATCTCTATGCGAATGGGTTCTCTAGTATCCAGGATATTGCCGACGCCGTGGGCGCGTCGCTCGCTACGGTTCGACGCGATCTTCAGGTGCTGCAGGAAGCAGGCGCCATCGATCGCGTGCACGGGGGTGCCCGGATCGCGGAAGGTACTTCTGTGGAACTGGCATTCCAGGAGCGCGAAAAGCGGCAGCTGGCCGCCAAGCGCGCGATCGCCGCGCACGCGTATGAGCTCCTGTCCCCCCGAACGGCGATCTTCCTCGATGCCGGGACGACTGTTCTGCAGTTAGCCAAGCTGATCCGCATCAATCCGATTCCTCTGCGGATATTCACGAACGGTTTGATCGTGGCTCAGGAGTTCATAAACGTTCCAAACCTCGAAGTCGTTCTGGTTGGAGGACAGCTTCGCAGCGAAAACGCGTCCCTCGTGGGTCCGCAAGCCGAAGCCATGCTGGAATCCATCTGGTTCGACCAGCTTTTCCTTGGTGCCAGCGCGATCAGCAACGATGGCGCGATCTACAGCGTTGACAGTGCAGAAGCCAGCGTCAATCGAAAGATGCTGGCTCGGTCAAACAGCAAGTTCGTCCTCACGGACTCGACGAAGTTCGGTACGACTGCGACCTACAAGGTTGCCCCACTCAGCGAGGCAAAGTTGATCACCGACGACGGTCTGTCCAACGAATGGCGCACGCAGCTCGAAAAGGCCGGTGTCGAGACTTTGTTTGCTGATCAGGGGGCGAAGTCTTGAGGCCTGACCTGATTCTCGGCGTTGACGGTGGCGGCACGAAAATGATGCTCGCTCTTGCCGACCGAAACGGCACCTTCCTTCGAACTGGCTTCGGGGGTGGTGTGAACGCCATGGACAATCCCGGTTGGCGTGACGAACTCAGTCGATGCCTGGAGCCCTTCCGTCACCAAGAAGGGTTGGTCTCGGTCGCGGCAGCCCTCCCGGTCTTCGGTGAAGTGGCGACGATTTCGCGGCAACTGGACGAGGTCGTCAACCGAGCGTTTCCGAACGCCCGCACTCGCGTCCTGAACGATGTAGATGCGGCACATCTTGGAGCCTTTGCAGGCAGGTCCGGGATACTCCTGCTCTCGGGCACGGGGTCGATGGCTTGGGCGCGAGATCGGGCGGGTGAATCTTTTCGGGTCGGCGGATGGGGCGACATTGTCGGGGATGAGGGCAGCAGCCACTGGATCGGTCGATTGGCACTCAACGCGGTGAGTCAAAGCATCGATCGGCGTTCTGCTCCGACTGCCTTGACCGAAGCGATCTTCTCTCACCTCGGGCTGGACCGGAACAATCCTATGGAGTCGCTGGGCTCCTGGGCAACAGCGCACGCTAGACGTTCAAGCATTGCCGCTCTGGCGGCGGTCGTCGATCGCACAGCGGCAGCAGGCGATGATACCGCAATTGCTGTTCTCGAATTGGCTGCGGACCAGCTTGCGAGCCACCACCTTGCGATAGCCGCGCAGTGCGAGCCGGGAGCAAACTGGACCTACGCGGGCGGAACGTTCCGAAGCAGGCTGCTTCTCGAGGCACTGGCAAAGCGGATTGGCCGTCCCCCGGTTTGTCCGAGCTTGCCCCCAATCGGCGGAGCTCTTTTCGCTGCCGCCCAACTTCTCGACTGGCCCACAGATGAAGGCTGGATCGAACGCGTCGCAAAATCGGCGAAGGCGGCGTTTGAGCATTGAACCGATGCCGGGTCTAAACATAAGAAGGATGGGAACATGCGTAAGAAATTCTTGTTACTGCTCACTTCGGCCGCGCTGGCCATCGCTCTCCCTGCTGCCGCACAGGACAAGCCCCTAGCGGGTAAGTCCATCACCGTGCTGATGCCATCGCCACAAGGGCCTGACATTGCATCGGCATTCGAAGCGGAGACGGGCATCCATGTCGATTTGCAGACACTCTCGTGGGATGACATCCGACCGAAACTGGTGACGGCCCTCGTCGCAGGCACTGCCCCCGCCGACGTGACGGAATTCGACTGGTCCTGGACGGGCCAGTTCGCAGCTGCCGACTGGTATATGCCCCTGAACGATGTGGTCGACGCTGACACGATCAAAGACATCGGTGTTGCCAAGATCTTTACCGTCGATGGCAAGCTTCTCGGGATCCCATACACCAACGATTTCCGCGTGATGCTGGTCAACAAAAAGCATTTCGCCGACGCGGGGGTCACAGAGATGCCCAAGACTCTCGATCAGCTGGTCGCAGCGGCAAAGAAAATCAAGGAAAAGGGCATCGCCACTTATCCGATCGGCCTACCGCTTTCAGCTACCGAAGGCGCATCGACGAGCTGGTATCTTCTGACGAAGGCCTTCGGCGGCGAGTTGTTCGACAAAGATTTCAATCCGCTCTTCACCAAGCCTGACTCGGCAGGTTACAGGGCGCTCGCATTTGAGCTCATGCTTCTGAAGGAGGGTCTGGTCGATCCTGCGTCTACCGGACTGAAAGATAGCCAGATCAACGAAGGTATCTTCTCACAAGGGCTCACAAGCATCATGATCTCGGGTGAACCCGGTCGCCTTGGCTCGATGAACGATCCGAAGCAGTCGAAGGTTGCCGGACAGGTCGAGGCAATCCTCGTTCCGACGGAAAGCGGAGAAACACGCAGCTTCGGTCTGCCGGAGGCGCTTGCCATTCCGAACGTTTCCCCGAACAAGGACGCGGCAGTGGCCTTCGTCAAGTGGTTCACAAGCCGCGAGTTTCAAAAGAAAAACATGGCGAACGGCTTCCTTCCGACCAGGACGTCTGCATTGAGCGAGCTGAACTCCGAAGGCAAGTTGAACAGCGGTGACGCGTTGATCGCGCAATCGAAGACCGTCGAAGCGCTTTTCCCGCAGGGAACACCTCCGTGGTATCCCCAGTTCTCGAGCGGCTTGAACACCGCGATCAACAGCGTTGCCAAGGGCCAGATGACCGTTGATCAGGCAGTGGAAAGTATCGCTTACGCAACGAAGCAGGCAATGGCGCAATGAGCGCTGTCTCCTATAGCGGGACCGCGGCGAAGAAGGGTGTCGGCCGGAATGCCGACACCGCGCTGGGCGTGCTGTTGGTGTCCCCGATATTCATAACGATGGCGGCCCTCGTCTTCTATCCGATGACCCGGACGATGTGGGACAGCCTCCATCGGATCAACCCGATGCAAGCCGGGACGCCATTCGTCGGACTTGATAATTACACTCGAATGCTGTCCGACGCCCAGCTCGGCAGCACTTGGATGAATACGCTTATCTATGTTGTGCTGGCGGTTGTCGCCGAAACGGTATTTGGCGTCCTGGCCGCATCGTTAATCAACCAAATCAGGGTAGGTCGGCAGTGGGTGCTCGCGGCGGTCATACTACCGTGGGCTCTCCCGGGCGTCGTAAATTCGGTCATCTGGCTCTGGATATACCAGCCGGGCGCAGGCCTCCTGAATGGTATCCTGACATTTTTGGGACTGCCTTTCGAGAACCATGTCTGGTTCAATGACCGCACGAGTGCGATCATTGCCGTCACCGTCGTCCACGTGTGGCGGATGATGCCTTTAACGATCGTGATCGTACTGGCGGCGATGCAAAGTATCCCGGCGCACCTTTACGAAGCAGCCCGTATCGACGGAGCGACACGACCACAGATGTTCGCTCTCGTCACGTTGCCGCTGGTACGAAGCGCGATCGCTGTGTCGATGACCAACGCTACGGTGAATGCATTCAACCTCTTCGACGAGGCGTGGGTCTTAGGCGGATCAAGCCTGGAAACTCGGCCGATCCTTGTTCAGATCTATCTCGAGACATTCCAGAACTTGCGTTTCTCATATGGCATGGCCTTGTCGGTTGTCATCACCTTCGTCTCATTGCTCATCTCGCTCGTCTACGTTCTCCGGGTCTATCGCAACACGAGGTTCGATTGATGAAAACATCGCTCCATCATCGTGTGATGATATGGACGGGCATCGCCGTTCTGCTGGTCTGGTCTCTCGGCCCGATCTACTGGACGGTCGCCAGTTCGGTAACGCCAACGGACGACTTCTCGGTCAGGCCGATCCATTTCTTCCCGCAGCATTTCACGTTCGCCCACTATTCTCGACTTCTCGGCATCAATGTCGACCGTATCGGAGGGGTCGAGGTATGGCGGCAGTTTCGACTGGCGCTTCTAAACAGCGTGATTACTTCGGCGGCCGCCACGCTTCTCTGCGTCGCGGTGTCCGCGCTCGGTGCCTATGCGTTCACTCGCATGCGCTTTCCCGGGCGTGACGTTCTCTTCGGACTGGTTGTGGCGACTCTTGCCGTTCCGGCTTACGCCGTTCTGATCCCGCTCTACCAGATCATGATCAAGATGCATCTCGTCGACACCTATGTCGGAGTTGCCCTTATTTACGTGTCTGCCTACCTGCCGCTGTCGCTCTGGCTGTTGCGCAGCGTGTTCGAGGCGTTGCCGCTGGCACTCGAAGAGGCGGCGCAGCTGGATGGGGCAGGGCGCTTGTACATCCTTTTCAAGATCGTACTCCCCCTTGCAGGCCCCGGTCTGACGGCAGCAGCGATCCTGACGTTTCTAGGGGCTTGGGGGCAGTACCTCGTGCCGCTCATTTTCTCGCCTCAGGCGACCAAGCCGTTGACGGTATTGATCCCTGAGTTCGTCACCAAGAACTTCATCGACTACGGGCTGATCACGGCCAGCGGTTCCATCGCGATCGTTATCCCGGCCTTGGTCGTCATCTTTCTCAACCGATATCTGGTCAGCGGATTGCTGGCAGGCTCGGTCAAGTAATCGGAGCTAAAATGAACACCACCGAAAAAGTCATCCGCGAGCAGTTTCCATTTTGGGAAAAGGCGCGGGGTGCGAACAGTGCGACTGCCAGACAGGACGTCCTCGTTTACGTGGGATGCGGAACATCCTACTACCTCGCCATGTCGCTTGCCGCCTACGCGAACCGCGCCGGCCGCCGAGCTATCGCGGTTCCCGGTGCCGAATGGCTCAACCGACCCTCCTACTTTTGGTCCGACTGGAAGAACACCCATGTCGTTGCGATCTCTCGCAGCGGTGAAACGACCGAAACCGTTGCCGCCGCGAAAAACAGCCGGGAAAACGGCGCCTTCGTGACGGCACTCACCGTCGAGGCGGACAGTACGCTTGCCAAGAACAGCGATTCGGTTGTCACATCGCCGACGCATGCAGAGGAAGGTATCGTCATGACCGCCTCCGCGAGCTTGATGCTCTTGCTCGGTCTGCAGATGGTAGGCTCCGAAATCCCCGCATCGATCGTCGCTTCTGCCCAAACTCTTGCAGAGAAGCTGGATGAAGTCCTCGACTATGAAGTTCTGGACCGCGGCCATTTTGTCTTCCTCGGTGGCGGTCCCTTGTTCGGTATCGCTTCGGAGGGCGCGCTGAAGCTTTTGGAAATGAGCCAGGTTATGACGCAACCGTTTCATCCCCTCGAGTACAGACATGGCCCGATCAGCCTCGTCGACGCCAAGACGGCAGCCGTCATGCTCTACAGCACCGATCAGAAGGATGCGGAAATGAAGCTTGTCGAGGAGCTGCGCGAAAAGGGTGCCTTCGTGATCGGGATCGGCGGTCCGGGCGATATCGAACTCGCGGTCGACTTCGATCTGTCGCTTGCGGGCCTGGCTCTCCTGCCTGCGCTTCAGATCCTCGGAGAGCGGGTCGCGCAGTCCCGCGGCATCGACACCGTCCAGCCAAGGCACCTCACGAAGGTTGTGAAGCTGGCATGAGCAAGATCGTCGACCAGAACCGGAAAATTGCGTTCTCCAAGCTTTTCGGCGAACGGAAGCGAGAGTTGCCACGCGGCATCGTTTCCGTTTGCTCCGCACACCCGCTCGTCGTCGAGGCCGCGCTACGGCGCGCCTCTGACGAGGGCAGCGTTGCCTTGATCGAGGCCACCTGCAATCAGGTCAACCAGGAAGGCGGCTACACGGGGATGACACCGGCGGCTTTCCGCAGGTTCATCGACAGGATAGCCGAAAAGATCGGCTTCCGTCCAGAAAACATAATTTTCGGCGGCGATCATCTCGGACCCAACCCGTGGGGGAAGCTCACCGCCGAAGAAGCGATGTCGCGGGCTGAGAAGATGGTGGAAGCCTATGTCGAGGCGGGCTTCGAAAAGTTGCACCTCGACACCTCAATGGGATGCGCCGGGGAAGCAGCGGCTTTGCCTGATGAACTGACCGCCGAGCGGGCGGCACGGCTTGCGAAAGCAGCAGAGGACGCAGCGCGACGCGCCGGTCGCCGACCGCCTGTCTATATCATCGGAACCGAAGTTCCGCCTCCCGGCGGCGCGACACATGCGATCGAGGAACTCGAAGTGACGAGGTCAGAAGCAGCGGCGAAGACGCTGGCTGTGCACGCGGCCGCATTCGACGAGGCGGCCGTCCCGGAGGCGATGGACCGGGTCATAGGGATCGTCGTTCAGCCCGGTGTCGAATTCGGAAATGCGAACGTGGTCTTGTATAAACCTGAAAAGGCCCGCGAACTTGCATCCAGACTCAATCGTATGCCGGGTTTGCTATTCGAGGCCCATTCTACGGATTATCAGACCGCTGAGGGACTTTCCTCCCTCGTCGATGACGGATTTGCGATCCTGAAAGTCGGACCCGGTCTGACCTTCGCACTGCGGGAAGCGTTTTACGCTCTTGATGCGATCCGAGCCATTCTCTTGCCGGAGCGTACCGCAGGCAATTTGCCAGCAGAGATGGAAGCGATCATGGTAGGCCAGCCGCAGCATTGGTCGCGCCATTATCATGGTTCCAGCGATGAGATGCGATTGCAACGGCACTTCAGCTACAGCGACCGCATTCGCTATTACTGGCCAGAGAGCGAGGCACTGCGCGCGGTGGAAAGCTTGTTTGCAGAGCTTCCCGATACAATCCCTGAAACCCTCATAAGCCAGCACCTGGCTCGTGTTTACCCAGACGTTGTAGCGGGACGGGTACCGCCGCGAGCGAGGGATCTCTGCCTCGCAGCGATCGACAGCGCGTTAGCGCCCTATTCGGTGGCAACGGCCACTACTCGTCAGTTGCGATAAGCGCAGCCCTCGCCGCAAAAGCGTTCAAACCGGAGATACCCATGGCGTCAGTCAGCGTCGCGAATGCTCGCAAGAGTTATGGCCACCACGAGATCCTTCACGGGGTCGACATTGATATCCAGGACGGCGAATTTGTCATCCTCGTCGGCCCGTCGGGGTGCGGGAAATCCACGCTTCTGCGGATGATTGCTGGGCTCGAAGAGATTTCCGATGGGCGAATCTCCATCGGAGGTCGCGTCGTCAACGACGTGGCGCCAAAGGAAAGGGACATTGCGATGGTGTTCCAGTCATATGCTCTTTATCCTCATATGACCGTCGAGGAGAACATGGGGTTCTCGCTCAGACTGGCAAAAGCTCCTAAAGACCAGATCAAGGCGCGCGTTCGAGAAGCAGCCGAGATATTGAGCCTCGAACATCTTCTCGAACGCCATCCCCGCAACCTGTCAGGAGGACAGCGCCAGCGCGTCGCGATGGGTCGAGCTATCGTTCGCAATCCGCAAGTGTTCCTTTTCGACGAGCCGCTTTCCAATCTCGATGCGAAGCTACGCGTGCAGATGCGCTCGGAAATAAAACAGCTGCACCAGCGGTTGAGGACGACCACGATCTACGTGACGCACGATCAGATCGAGGCGATGACCATGGCCGATAAGATCGTTGTGATGCGTGATGGCTACGTGGAGCAGATCGGTTCGCCCCTCGACCTCTACGACCGCCCGGAGAACCTTTTCGTCGCTGGGTTCATCGGCTCACCCGGAATGAACTTCATCAAGGGCAAGAGCATGGGGGGCAGCTTTGTTTCAAACGATGATGTCACACTTCCGTTGCCTCCGGGGATTTCGGTTCATGATAGCCACGAGATCACTTATGGCATACGACCCGAGCACCTTGGCGTGGAGGGCGACGGCTTGAACGGCGAGGTCGTGCTTGTCGAACCGACCGGTGCCGAGACGCAAGTGACCGTGAAAGTCGGGCCTGACCAGATGATTGCAAGTGTTAGGGAGCGCCTTGACCTTAGAGCCGGCGATCATATCAAATTGTCGCCCAATCTCGCGAAGGTGCATTTGTTCGACTCGGTGAGTGGAACGCGGCTTACGTCGTAAATGTATCCGCTTGCCGGCTATGGGAGATCATATTGAATAAGATCCTAGTTATCGGAGAAGTCCTCGTCGAGATCGTCGCGCTCGAAAAAGGCTATGGCTTCCGATCTCCCATGAACCTAGTCGGCCCGTTCCCGTCCGGTGCGCCACCGATTTTCATCGACCCAGCCGCAAAACGGTTCTGTCGCAAACAGGTAGCGAACCGACCGCCGGCATTGGGATCCGTGATTTTCTGCCCTGTTTCCCTGCAAACCGTGTCTTGGTGAGGCGAAGGGTATCCAACTCTTCGGGTCCGAAAACGGTATTGCCAAGTTGTTTGAGGCTGGTCGCGTGCCATCACGGGGCGGCTATTTTACGCCGCCATTTCAGCGGTGTACCCGGCCCACAGGCCGAATGCGTAATCCGTGCATGGCGGTATGAAATGGCGGTAAGACTATAGCGGCGAGGGGGGAAGATCGTATTGATTTGGTCATGAGCTGACAGGAAGCGTTGCGCCTGACGAGGCGATTTGAACCGCCCCATGATCTTCTCGCGTTTTCGGGTCAACCGGTGCGAGTTTTCAATTCTGTTGTTCAAGCCCTCATGCGCCCGATGATCGGCATCCGGCGCCAGGGTCTGTATAAGCTTGACGTAGCTGCCAAGCTTGTCCGTCACGACGACGCGCGCCTCGCGAAATTGCCTGACCAGTCCGGAGAAGAAACGCTTGGCCGCCTTGGTGTTGCGGCGCCGCTGAACCAAGATGTCGAGCACATCGCCATCAGCATCGATCGCCCGCCAGAGCCAGACTTCTGTCCGCCGATTGCAATGACGGCCTCATCCATATGCCACTTGTCATTTGGCTTGGGGCGGTCCCTGCGAATGCAGGTGGCAAAATGGCGGTCAAAGCGATTAATCCATAATCGAACAGTTTCCCGGCTGACGATCACGCCGCATTCAGCAAGCAGGTCTTCCACATCCGCCGTGCTCAGCGAAAACCGGTAATAGGCCCACATCGCATAAGCAACAATCTCACGCGGAAAGCGAAACCCCTTCAACCGGGGAAAAAGGCGCGGCAATTTCATTGCGCCTCGATACCTGACACGCCAGCCTCAAACAACTTGGCAGTACCGATCCGGCAGGTGATGAGCCGGCTTCCGCCGGAATTCCCCTCAGATCGGCTCGTGAGAATAGCGCGGCTTTCCGCCGGGCTTGATCTGTGGAGGCCCGCAAACTGGTTTGCAGCTCTGGCTTTGCGGCCGCTCTGATCAGTGGAAAGTCGAGCGCTCGATGACTGGGCGCTCATGTCAAACCCCAATTGAAGAGGGAATATGTATGCGTAGAAGCTTCATATCGACTGCGGACGTGGTGGATATCCTGTCCATCCAAAGGGTTTTGAGCCGGGTTGGATCGTATGCCGATCAAAAGCGATGGGAAGATCACCGCCAACTTTTTTCGGATGAGGTGGTCATTGATTTCGGAGGTGTCAAACCGTCGCAGATCATTAGCTCCGATAATCCGATGAAATGGAACAAGGAGTCCTATAAGGGCGTGAAGACCCAACACACGTTCACAAACCAGGATGTGGAGATTATGGGCGATACCGCGACAGCTACCTCAATCTGTGCAACATATGCTGCAGCTAGCAGAGCTTGACGATTATCTTGTCTGGGATCTGTCCCTTAAGTTCGAAATGCAGATGTAAATAATGCGCCTGTCCATCGCCGCCGCGACTTATGCTCCTACGCCGCTGCGTTTGATGTTTGAGCTCCATTGGTGATAGGTTCAAAGCTATCCAGCTGGAGCATCACCGACTTCTACCCTGCTGATGCTCGTTCGACGTAACGCAAAATTCTGGTGACGGTTGACCGACTAACACCTGCCTCTCGGACGATACAATCCGTTGACTTACCTTCGGCCTTCAGCCGCAATACGTCGTCGGATTTGTGTCTCATGGCGAAAGCTGACGAATCACGTGCCACCCGCGTGCCGAGGGAGAGGGAGACTGTATTTTCGATCGCTGAGGTTTCGTAATCCTCGGTCTTAACGGGCGCCATAACAAGCTCCTTTGCAATCATTGGACTGTCAGAATTAATGACGCCGATGTTGCTGCGAGTAAATTCAGATCTTAGGAGTATCTGATGCAAGCTTTATTCGGTACGGACGCTGAGGCACGCATACCGGCCTCGTTGCAATACTAGTGAGCCGCGTACAAATAACTTACTCTGGAACCGACGCCATTTGAAATGCCGTCTTTTGTAAGTATGCGGATTCCGACGTGAAGCCGGCCGGCATTCCGATCAAAGACCGGCACGCCCGAAGAATATCGACCGATGTTCGAAGTGAACGTTTTTGGTCTTGTCGAAACTACAAAAGCAGCCTTGTCCATCCTGCGACGTTCGAGGGGAACGATCGTCAACATGTCGTCCGGCGCAGGGATCGCGGGCAGCGGCGGCGGCGGATATTACAATGCCGCAAAGTTTGCCGTGGAAGGGATTTCCGAAGCGCTCGCCGGCGAGCTGAAGCAGTTCGGCGTCCGCGTACTGATCGTTGAGCCTGGGCCGTTTCGCACCGATTTCCTTGGACGTTCGATCACGATGGTGGCCAATGAGATGCCGGAATACGCCGCGAGCTCGCGCAAGCATTATCGCGAAACCAACAACGGTAATCAGGCAGGCGATCCCGAAAAGGCGATCGCGGTGATCGTGCAAGCGGTTGATGCCGATAACGCCCCGCTTCATCTGCCCCTCGGCCCCGTCGCACATTCGATTGCTGAGCGAAAGCTGGCTTCCTTCCGCAGTGATATCGACGCCTGGCGCGAGATCACGATCGCCACCGATTTCGACGAGCCTTGAGCGCTAGTCGCAACCTCTGTTTTGAACTTCAACATCGACTGGAAAATTATCATGATCGCAGCTTTGAAGGGGTTTACCCAGCAGCTGGTGCCGGTGAATGGCATCAAGATTAATGCCGTCACGGGGGGCTCCGGTCCGCCGATCCTTCTGCTTCACGGCTGGCCGGAAACATGGTGGGAATGGCACCATGTGATGCCGTTGCTGGCCGAGCATTTCAGCGTGGTGGCCATGGATCTGCGCGGCGCGGGTTTTTCCGATTGCCCGCTTGACGGCTATCACAAGGCGACGATGGCGCGCGACGCGCACAAGGTCATGATCGCCCTTGGGCATGAACGCTACGCCGTGTGCGGTCATGACATTGGTGGAATGGTGGCGTTGCCCCAGGCCGCCATTTATCGGGAAGCTGTTACCCACCTGGCCGTCTTGGACGTTCCGCTCCCCGGCTGGACACAATGGGAGGCGATGACTGCAAGGATTTGGCACCTCGGTTTTCATATGAACCGGGATCTACCCGAACGCCTGATTTATGGCCGTGAATATGACTATGTTTCGAGCTTCATGGCGGAGCGGTTCTACGATCACAGCACGTTCGGTCCGGCGGCCATCGAGATCTACGCGAAAGCCATGGCCCTTCCTGGCCGCACGCGCGGCGGCATGGAATGGTATCGTACCCTCGCCGCAGACCATGCGGCCGCGCTCGAGTACAAGAAGAAACCGCTCGAGATACCGGTTCTCGGGCTCGGCGGGGAACAGCGCTTCGGTGCGCATATGGTCCCGATGCTTCAGGAGTTTGCCAGCAATGTGACAGGCGGCTCAATTGCGCGGTGCAGCCACTATGTCGCGGACGAGCGGCCGGATGAAGTAGCGGCCGCTCTGATCGATTTCCTCAAGGCCAGTTGAAATTTTTCGGCCGCCCCGTCGCGGGCGCGCGGAGCACGACATTGCAGGCGATTTTCGCCCGCAACTATTGCGTTCGTCGATTCAACAAGAAAGGAAAACTACTATGACCACACCTGTCGTTCGCGGCGTTAATCATATCGGCATCACGGTGCCCGACATCGAAGCAGCAAAATCGTTTCTGGTGGAAGCGTTTGGCGGCCAGGTGATCTACCAGTCCTTCGGACCGCAGGATCCGCCGCGGTAGGGACCCGAGTTCGAGCGGGCCACTGGCGCTTTCCCTGGAACGGTCGTGCGTGCACAGGCGATGGTTAAGATCGGAACCGGACCGGACATCGAGCTCTTCGAAATGCACGGCCCCGAACAAGCCCAGCCCGTCCGGCCGAGCGACTTCGGCATTACGCACTTCGGGGTCTACACCGACGACATCGACGCATCGGTGGAGCGCTTCGAAAAGGCTGGAGGCACGTCTCTTACCGCACCGCGCGCTATTCCCTACGCAACGGAAAAAGGTGCTGGAAACAAGGTGTGCTACTGCCGCGTGCCTTGGGGCACGGACGATTGAGTTCATCACCACTCCCAACCGCATGGCCTACCATGACCAGACGGATCTGCGCCGGTGGCAGGACTAGGACAGAGCGGTATGAGTTTTGAAAACACAACGTCTCGCCGCAGCTTTCTGTCCTTCTCTGCGATGGCTGCGGCCCCGGCGCTGGCAGGTTGCGCCTCTACCTCCGGCGCCGGCCGGATGGTGGGGCAGCAGCCGACGCCTCTCCCAGATCCGATCCGCCCCATTCAGACCGCCCCGGCGCCGACGGATGCAGAGCTGGCCACACCATGTACGGCCCAATTGAGAATGGTGGCTTCCTCATTCCGCCGGTTCCTTACCAGCAGATCGATCCGCGCCACTATTGCCATCAGGTCATCGATCTGACTGGCGAGGCACTCGGCACCATCGTCGTGGACACCTCCTCGTGCTTTCTCTATATCGTCCAGCCGGGCGGGACTGCGATGCGCCACGGCGTCGGTATCGGCCGCGAGGGCTTGCTTGGCGGGGCGATGGCCTCATCCAGTAACGTCAGAAGTGGCCGCGCTGGAAGCCGCCGAATGGCGTTGGTGCACGGATCGCCTAACGATGATGGGATAGTTGGCTGCGATCGCCTCAACCTCGTGCCACCGCTATGCCCTTCAAACACAATGCCGCCCGCCGCCATCGTATCGGCAAGATGAAGTTCAAGGGGACGAACTGGGCATAATACGAAGCTGGCCTTCGCCGTCGCGGCAGTCTGACACTCCTCCGGGTGTCAAGCGAAGTGAAGATTTGACCCCGCGGCTTCTCATTTCGCCTGCCACCGGGGTCTCCTGGTTAGAATAAGTTGGCAGTCAGCGTCTAATGCGTCGTAATTTCCACCGCTATTCTTGGGTGCCCGCGATAGTCTCGCGCTCACTTGCGTCTTCAACGTCGCTCGCGACAGGCAGGGTATCCCGATGCTCTCGGACGAATTCCTTTCGTGCGGCGAGCTTGGATACTTCGTCGTTCCCAATCGCTACACCACCAGGCGCGAACTCACCGTCAATCTGCTTCTCCGCCCGTTCCCAATGTTCAAGGTGTTTGCCCTCGGGCTTTCCTTCATGCTCCCATATGGCATACGCCCGCTCTCGGATCTCGTTTTCGCGATCGCGGACGTTGGACGGCTGCGAAGTTTCAACATTCCCACTAGCTGTAGGGTCGATTGATGATTTGGTTATCCTGTCGCGTGCCATGATGATCTCCTCTTTGGGTTATCAACAAATGTGAGGAGCGAATGTTCCAAACATGGTTGCGCTATGCGCACGCCGGGCGCGACCGCTTCGATACGGGATCGAGGACCGATCGCTGGGAGGAGGCGCCGTTAAGTGCCCTAGCTTCCGACGCGACGGGAACGCAGTTCCACCCGCGAACGTTGCGCTGCTCGCGTCCTGCCGGACCAGCCGCACCAAACCCACCACCAAAGAAGTTAGCTCGCTCGGAATAATGCGAGGAGCGGGATGTCTACCCTCATGAACACTTCGAGAAAGATCAGGATATGACAGTGACAGCCTTCTTTTGCGGTATGCGCATTCTGGTGGCGACATCGTTCCTCGCCATCGCGCCGTTCATGGGTCGATGAGACGTATGTGAAGGTCAAGGGCAAGTAGGGCGTCTTTACCGAACCGTCGGCAACACCGTGATTCGATCGATCCCTTTCTGTCCCCGAGCTACAATACCAAGGCCGCAAAGCGCTTCCTAAGCAAGGCACTTTCTAGCTTGATCCATCAATGAGAACGGCGCCTTTCTAGTTGCGCAGGCGGTGGAAGATGCCCAGCCAGAATTGATATTCTTCATCGTCACCCTCGCACCAAGCCTCAAATGCGCACCATGCCACGGTCGTTGGCGCGCTGTCTCCGCAAAGCGCGATCGTGTCATGGACTATTTGATGATTATTACGAGCAGTATCGGATTTGCCGTCAAAGCAGCCGCCAGAACGCGTCGTTGAATTTCGAGACAAGTCAATACCTCCTGCGTCCGGCGCAGGGAGTTGATTTTGGAGCCGGACGTTGGAAGCTCATTTAGGAGCTGCGAAGGTCGATCCAGCCGACCATCCTATCGTCCTGGGCATTTTGCTCGTGACAAACATGTCACGCCGAAAGGGGCTTCGTGGAAGAAATCCGACGACGTCGTAATTCTGCGACTATGATCGTTTCCGTGAGCGGCGATCGGCTTCTTCCACCTCTATCCTCAGTACTTCAAGATGATCCTGACAGACTGCTTCTACCTGATCGATCAAATCCGTCGTGCGGTTCAAGAGCCAGGCGAGCGCCTCACGGCTTATCTCATAGTGCTTTGAATAGCGCGCCTTGACATATGCTTCATTGAGAATGTTGAACCAGGCGACAAAGCGCTGCTGATCGCGGGGCCAAGCGTTCGCCAACTGCTGCGCCTGACTTTCAGCGAGGCCACGCAGGTGCTTGAGATTGTGGGAGGCTGGGCTGTAATTGGTCAGCACGAGTAGCAGCGTGGCGTAAGCCTGTTCGATCGACTGATGTAGGAGGAACGCGGATTCTTTGAGATCACCTTCATTCATGTAAAACAACGAGCCTTTTGCGAATTTCCGAGCATGGGGAAGCCGGTCTTCGAAATACTCTGTTGCGAATTTATAGGCATCCGCAGGGTGAAGGAGATTGGGATCGGCCAACGGCGTGTCATCAAGCTCATATAGCACAATGCCATCTCGGCGGAGGTCGACGAAGAAATATCGGCCTTGCTTGAGTAGGGTGTTCACCTCGCGAAGTGAATGTACGATGAAATTCACCGGCGTCTTGATTTCCGGCAAATGTATGAACCGATCCGCGGCCTTCTGCCAATAGCCGGAGAAATCGGTAAGCTTGCGATTGTTGACGACAATCAGCAGATCGAAGTCCGAGCGGTATCCTTTTTTGGTATACGGCTCGTCGACCCAGCTACCCCGCGCATAGGATCCGAACAGGATGATTTTCAGGATGCGGCCACGCTTCTTGAAATCCGCTGAGCCGCCCTTCAGCGCGTCTTCAAACTCCTCATGTAACACCTCGAGGACCCGAGCGAGCTCGCGCTGCTTGAGCGGCGGTAGATGGTCGATGCTGGACTTCATGAACAACGGCGGCTCTTTCACGGACATTGGATAGGCATAAAGGAGCTTGCGCTCCAAATCCACAGGGTGCGCGAAGGCTGTGAGAAAAGCAACAAAAATGTTGCATCAAAAATTGGAGAATTACACTAGACTTTTATGTAGGAAATGTGAATATTGAGCGATATAGCGCCGAAATCGACAGAAATCTGTGAAATACGGCGATTTTTCCGCTATTTTTGATGCAGCATAATTCCAAATCACTGATCTGGTAGCTACAAGAGAAGGGCTGTCGTATGAACCCAGAGGTGCTTTTCTGGTCGCAAAATCCCGACTTTTATCTCGTGTTCAGCCACATTCTCGCAGTGGAGGGGCTGAGTTGCGTGCTCTTGGACGAGGAAGAGGTGGGAGAGCTTGCAGGACGCACGTCTGTTTTAGCGATTGTCCTCGACACCGAAAACAATGCTGAGCATGCGCTGCGCGTTTGCAGCCTGATCAAAGCCGATCGGACAACGGCGCATATTCCTTTGCTCGCGCTGATTCCCGGCGGCGATGAGCGGCACTATCTGGATCTCCTCAAGGCCGGTGTGACCGAAAGTTTTGTTCGCCCGATTTCGCCGGCAAGGATATTGGGCTATCTGCAATCTCTCCTGTCGGGATTGCCTCTGGGAATGGGAGGCATTCGGCGGGACGGCAGTACGTTCAACGTTTGGAAACTCAGTATCGAGGTAAGCAAGAGGCTGGTCAGGCACGGTTCGAAAGAAATTCAGCTAGGCCCGATCGAATTCAAGCTTCTATGCCGCTTGCTTCAAGCACCGGGCCGCGTCTTCAGCCGATCGGAACTCATCGAAGCGGCCTGGCCTCCTAATTACTATGTCCAGCCAAGAACGGTCGATGTTCATGTCGGCCGGTTGCGCCGCATGCTGGAGCAGATGATCGGTCGCAACATTATCCGCACGATCCGGTCCAGCGGTTACGCGGTTGAATTTGGCTAGTTCCTACACAAACAGCTTCACATATGATCGACTATGTCACATCATGCATATTGTATATTGCAGAAGAATTCCGGCCCCGTTTATTGAAGTTGCTGGGGCGATGATTTCAACCTCCGGTCTGCACACTGACCGACCGGAGTTTGAAATATGGAAAAGAAGATTTCCGCACGTTCTAATCGAAACGGGAAGGCAACTCATCGTAATACGGGCAGCTTGATCGATACGGCTGGGCGCCATTTCGAAGCTGCCCATTACCAAGGTATCATGTCGATTTACGCCCATCCGTCGGAAGGTAGGGCCGTCAGGCCGAACTTCGAGGATCGCGTGGTTGTCGACTTTGTCCGATGCTCCTATTTGGGTCTGGACAATCATCCCGACATTGTCGAGGGTGCCGCTGAAGCCGTACGGAGTTCGGGCACACTGCATTGGTCGTGCGCCCGCACCCGGTTGAACTTTGCAAGTCTCGGTGAATTGGAAGAATCCCTCTCCGATCTCTTCGCCGCGCGGGTGATCACTTACACCACAGTGCTCGCAGCCAATATGAGCGCCCTGCCGTTGGTCGCATCTGGCCATCTTACTGGTGGTCTTAAGCCCGTCATGGTGTTCGATCGCCTAGCGCACGCAACCCTTGCCCACCACAAAGGAACCATTGCCCAGGAGACACGTGTCGAGACAATAGCCCACAACGACCTCGATGCTCTCGAGCGGCTATGCCGCCAGAATAAAGCCGTCGCATACATCTGCGACGGCGTCTACTCCATGGGTGGCAGTGCTCCGATATCCGCGCTGCGCCGTCTCCAAGAACAATATGGCCTGTTTCTCTATATTGACGATGCGCACGGAATCTCGCTCTTCGGCAGGCGTGGTGAAGGCTTTGCGAAGTCCCTAATTGGTGAATTGGGCGACAGGACCATTATCGCAGCCTCTCTCGGCAAGGGCTTTGGTGCATCTGGCGGCATGCTCATGCTGGCTACGGCGCATCAGGAGGTCCTGTTCCGCAGATTTGCAGTGGCTCATGCCTTTTCGGCATCGCTCAACACGGCCGCTATTGGTGCCGGCCTGGCATCCGCACAATTGCATCGAACCGAAGAATTACCCCATCTGCAGCGAACGCTACAGCAAAAAATAGCCTTGCTTGACGGTTTGATGCCGACGGAACAGCATGGAGCCCGGCTTCCGATCCGCACTGTCCATTTTGGTGATGAATTACTCGCGATTGGCGCCGCGACAAGTCTCTTCAGGCAAGGCTTTTACACCTCGGCGATCTTCTTTCCCACCGTATCAAGGGGCAACGCCGGCCTGAGGATATGCGTCACTGCAGGCCACGCAGATGAGGAAATCCGGTCTCTCTGCGCAGCAGTAGTTGCGATCCAGGATGAAATCCAGGCAAATTCGGAATAATCGGCGAGCAGATCTCGGCGACGAGTTCAAACGGCACATCTGACCTCGCATCCTGCAAACGTCATTCTGTGATCGGCGACCATTTGGAGCGCCGACCTAGCAGTAGCTGCAAGAAACGAAGATCCGAGGCGTATAAGTGGATTTAGTCCAAATCGCTTGCAAACGCTCTATAGAAACGCAGGTTCTCGCGAGGTTTGGCGAGCCTTTTTGACGAGGGGCGCGAGCCAATCGTTCGTCCGCAGTTAGAAAGCGCTTGTTCAACATCTTTTCTGCGCAAAACCGATATTGCAGATGCGACCATCTGCAATCGCGCATCGAATTATAGTGCATTAGGATATATAGTATAATCGCACCCTTTGCCCGTGCTAGCTACTCTGCCCAAAGGCTCGAAGCTTCTCAAAAATCTCAGGTGCGATCTCGAATTGACGTGCCTTGCCGCGTCCCATGGAATTCTTCACGAAGGTCTCCGTGAGCATGCCACGTTTGAGTAACGGTTCTATGACTTCCGAAACGCCCATACGCGTCAGCTTCGTAATTTCAACGAGATTTGAGATAGTTAGGGCCTGATGCCCCTGATTCATGATGTAGAGAATGCTCATCATGCCGACCTGCTTCAGTCTGGATTGCGGCGTCTCGTCTTCCTGCGGATGGTCCATGATTTCGCGCAGAATGAAGGCTGCGAACGAAAGACTGTGCAATTGTGTGTTGAAGGTGCTTGTCATCTTTTTAACTGCATTATATAAGTTAGTATTAGCGACGAAGGACTTCCCAAGGGAAGTCGCAACGATCGCTTGATGCTGTCACATCGAAGGGTCCTAGCCATGAAAAACCTTCTGGTTGGTATAGTCTCCGCCGTTGCCGGCTGTGTTCCCATATACCTTATTTTAGGGGGTGATGCGCGCGCCGATGACTGGGGATGCCAGGTTATCCTGTGTCTTTCCAATCCGGGTGGCCCAACGCAATTTGCCCAATGCCGCCCACCGATCAGCAAGCTCTGGCAGGCGCTCGCCAAGGGAGCTTCCTTTCCAACTTGCAGCGGCGTCGGCTTCCGGGCCTCCCAACCCGGCTATGAACCCTATTCATGCAATGACGGCTATAGCCTGACCGCACGCTATGGTGACCGCGGCCAGGAGGCCATCTGTATTTCCGCAACGCTTCAAAAGGTCGATGCCCGATATTGCCGCTCCGGCCGCGATAGCGCTGCCGAAAACACCGATTTGGTCGCCTTGGCTCGATGGCAGCGGAGGGAAAGGCACCTGCAATGCATGGGTTATCCGACTGAGCGACCGAGCAGGCGCTTGCAGCCGCATTACGTCGACGTGACCATCGACGGTGTCGGTAGCCAACGTGTGTGGTATTGATCGATGACCATCGCCTTCACAGATCTTGCTGAAACCTGCGCGCCAGCGGTTGCGATGGAAACGCTGGCTGCCGTCGTCAGCCTGGAAAGCAATTTTCAGCCCTTCAATATCCGCATCAATAGCGGCCTTCCGCTTGAGCGGCAGCCAAAAAGCAAGGCGGAGGCGATCGAAACCGCAGCCACGCTGGTTGCTGAGCACCAGGACATCCAGCTCGGGCTTGGCGGTGTGGGGATCGAGGAACTGCGTAAGCTCAATCTAACAATCTCCGATGCTTTCGATCCCTGTCTCAATCTTAAGGCGACCGCGACCTTGCTCGACGGTTACTATCGTCTGGCGGTCCGCGCAGGTGCTGCTTCGGGACAGGCCGAGCGCGTGATGCTGCAATCCTATTATGGGCGCTCCGATCCTTCCGTCGGGAAAATGGTTCGATATGACGAGCAGATCCGGCATGAGGCAAAGCGGCTTTCGGCGAGATTGGCCTCGTTGGCGATCGGGCAGGGACCTCACAGGCCGGATGGTGTCGACGCCAAGGCAATCGCGACACCCTCCGTCGCTAAGGCCGAGGCATCGCAACAGCCGGTAGCGAGAGCGCCATTCTGGGATGTGTTCAATGCGGCGCGACGCTCGTCCGCGCTCGTTTTCCAAAACGATCAACCGGAGCAGCCTGAATGATATCAAGGATTAACATCCGTGCACTTGCGGCCATTGTCTCTATGGCTGCTGTGTTTTCGGCAGTCACGATCGAACCCGCCTTCGCCCAGAGCACCGGCGGCATCGAGACGGTTCTGCAGAACATCGTTACATTGCTCACGGGCAATGTCGCCAAGTTGCTCGCGACGATCGCCGTCATCATCGTCGGAATTGCGTGGATGTTCGGTTATCTCGATCTGCGAAAGGCAGCCTATGTCGTGCTTGGCATCGGCATCATCTTCGGTGCCTCGCAGATTGTCAGTACGATCTCAGGGGGCTGAGAGAATGCCAGACCAAGTCAAACTTGAGGAAGACACGCTTTTTCTTGCTTGCACGCGGCCGGCGATGATTGCCGGTGTCACAATGGAAGCTATGGGCGCCAACGTCATGATGACGACAATCCTCTACATCATCGCAGGCTCGATCGCCTACGCGCTTGTCGGTGTAGTCTTCCATCTCATCTTTCGCGCGCTCGTCAAGCATGACCACAACATGTTCCGCATTCTGCTCGCCTGGATCGAGACGCGCGGCCGTTCGCGCAATGGCGCCTACTGGGGCGGTGCTTCGCTGACGCCATTGAGGCTCGTGCGGCGCTACGATGAGAGGGACTTGGGCCTTGCATAGCGCTTCTCTCCTCAAATCCCGCGAACTCGATCCAGAGACCTTCATCCCCTACATCCGTCATGTAGATGAGACGGTGATTGCGCTCGATTCAAGAGCTCTAATGGTGATGATCTCAATTGAGGGCGTATCGTTCGAGACAGCCGATAGTCTAGATCTGAATGGCCTTTATCGCGACCTCAATACGCTCTACCGCAATATCTCCGACGAGCGTTTGGCAATCTGGACCCATATCATCCGGCGCCGCGACGACACCTATCCCGATGGCGAATTCTCCAATCCTTTCTCGGCATCGCTCAACGGCAAATATCGCGAGCGAATGGTGCGGGAGGACTTGTTCCGCAACGACCTCTGTCTCAGCTTGCTATGGTATCCGAACCGCGATCCCGCTGAGAGGTTTGCGAGCTTATTAGTGCGGCTGCGCAAAGCGCGCAACACAGCTTCCGAGCTCGACGCGGATGGGGTGAAGCATCTGCGTGACAAGCTCGCTGATCTAATGGCGGGGCTGCAGCGTTTCGCGCCCCGCGTGTTGTCGATTTGCGATGAGAAGGGCATTCTGTTTTCCGAGCCCAGCGAAGTGTTGCATCAGATCATCGGCGGTCGCCGTGAGCGTATTCCGCTGACACAGGGAAGGATTTCCGCCGCCATTTATTCTGATCGCGTGATCTTTGGACGAGAGACGATTGAGATCCGCCACGAGGGCGCCAGCCGCTTTGCCGGCATGTTCGGCTTCAAGGAATATCCGGCGAGGACCCGCAGCGGCATGCTCGACGGCATTCTATCGGTCCCTTTCGAGTTGATCCTGACGCAGTCCTTCGCTTTCACCTCAAAAACGGATGCGCGCTCCATCATGGGACGCAAGCAGAACCAGATGGTGAGTGCTGGCGACAAGGCGGCGTCACAGATCGAGGAACTCGATGCGGCGATGGACGAGCTCGAATCGAACCGTTTCGTGCTTGGCGAGCATCATCTGACGCTTGGGGTATTCGCCTCCACGGTCAAGGAACTAACCGACAATCTCGCCAAGGCTCGCTCCCATCTGACCAGTGGTGGCGCCGTCGTTGCACGTGAGGATCTTGGGCTTGAGGCGGCCTGGTGGGCACAATTGCCGGGTAATTTTCGTTATCGAGCACGCTCAGGCGCAATCACATCGCGGAATTTTGCAGCACTCTCGCCGTTTCATGCCTATCCGTCGGGCAAGAAGGACGGCAATGAATGGGGGCCGGCCGTCGCCATGCTCAAGACCGCGTCAGGTGCGCCGTTCTATTTCAATTTCCATTGCGGCGATCTCGGCAATACTTTCGTCTGTGGCCCATCGGGCGCCGGTAAGACCGTGCTGGTCAATTTCATGCTGTCACAGCTCGAAAAGCACGATCCGCACATGGTCTTTTTCGATAAGGACCGTGGCTCCGATCTCTTCGTGCGCGCCGCCGGCGGCATTTATCTGCCGCTCAGGAACGGGGAGCCGACGCGATGTGCGCCGCTGAAGGCGCTGGAGTTGACGCCGGCAAACAAGGTGTTCCTAGCCCGCTTTATCGGCAAGCTAGTCAGCTCGACGGCACGCGATCTCTCCGCTCGCGAAGCCGACGAGATTGCTCTCGCGATCGAAGGCCTCGCCGATTTGCCAAGAGGACAGCGCACGATCGGGGCGCTGCGCGCGTTCCTCAATAATGCCGATCCGGAAGGGATTGCCGCCAGACTGCGCCGCTGGGAGAGCGGAGGGCCACTAGGCTGGGTCTTCGATAACGAGGCCGATGACATCGGCATCGGTTCCAAATTCCTCGGCTACGACATGACGGACTTTCTCGACAACGAGGAGATCCGCACGCCGCTCATGGCCTATCTCTTCTACCGCGTCGAACAATTGATCGATGGCCGGCGCATCATCATCGTCATCGACGAGTTCTGGAAGGCGCTACAGGACGAGAACTTTATCGATCTCGCCCAGAACAAGCTTAAGACCATCCGCAAGCAGAACGGCTTGATGCTTTTTGCCACGCAAAGCCCTCGCGATGCCATCAACTCAGCGATTGCGCATACCATCATCGAACAATGCCCGACGCAGGTCTTCCTGCCGAACTCACGTGGCGATCGTGCCGACTATGTCGATGGCTTCAAGCTCACCGAACGGGAGTTCGAGTTGCTTTCGCGCGAGCTCTCCATCGAGAGCCGCCGTTTCATCGTCAAGCAGGGGCACAACAGTGTTGTCGCCGAGCTCGATCTCGGCGGCTTCGATGACGAACTCGCAATCCTCTCCGGCCGGACAGCAAATATTGAACTCGCCGATGCAATCCGCGCCGAACTTGGAAGTGGCGAGGATGACTGGTTGCAGCCATTTCAGCAAAGAAGGAGTGCAGGCTGATGTTTCGACCCAAACTGGCTACCCTGACGATGGCGGCCGCCCTAATCCTTTCAACCAGTCCCGCGGACGCACAGGGCATACCTGTGATCGACCAGGCAGCGATTGCCAAGCAGATCGAAAGTATCATTCAGCTCAAATCGCAGCTTGATGCGCTGAACCGGCAGATCCAACAGGCTCAGCAGCTTTATGGCTCTCTGAACAAGCTGACAAATATGGCCGATATTGCCGGCGTCTTAAACGATCCCTCGATCCGAAAGGCGTTGCCTGAGGATTTCTCCACTATTGAGCGCCTTCTCAAAGGTTCAGGTTCAGGTGCGCTCGGCGACGCCGCCTCAAAATTCTTAAGCGACAATTCGACCTATAAGACGAGTGCCAATGATTTTTACGCCCAGGAACTGTCGCGCGTTCAGAACAGGAATGCCGGACAGATGAGCCTCGGTCAGCAGATCTACGACGCCGCAACCAAGCGGATCGACGGCATCGACCAGTTGCGCCAACAAATCTCGTCAGCAAGCGACGCTAAAGACATTGCCGACCTACAGGCGAGGTTGCAGGCAGAGACGGCCTTTCTCCAGACCGATGTGCTGAGAATGCAAGGCCTGCAGATGGTGCAGCAGGCCGAGAGGCAGATCGATGAACAGCGCAAGGCCGAAGACTGGCGCAAGCGCATGGATGCCATGGGAGCGGCGCTGCCATGAAGTTTCTTGTTCTCTTCACACTGGTCGTCTCATTGTTCGGCTGCTCAAAGGAATCCGAGCGTGTCCATTCCGTCGAGGAATTTCTTGCGGACGAGCAGCTGCTTGCCAACACGATTGCAAAGTGCCGCAACAATCCGGGTGAACTCCAAGGCACGCCAAACTGCATGAATGCCGCAGCAGCCGATTGGAAAGCTCGCCTAGAGCGCATGGGTAAAGCACTCGGGGGCTAAGCCATGTATCAGGTCTTTGCTTTTGTCGATGGGCAGTTCAAGGCGCCGCTGGAGAGCTTCATTTCCTCGGGCACATCAAATATTGCCAGCTGGGTCGCCGGCCCACTAGCGGCGGCTTTGACACTTTATGTCATTCTCTATGGCTTTCTGATCCTGCGTGGGTCCGTGCACGAGCCAATTATGGATTTTGCCTTTCGGGCGATGAAGCTCGCCATCATCCTGATGCTGGTCAGAAACGCCAGCGAGTATCAAACCTATGTCAGCAAGATCTTCTTCGATAGCTTGCCAAAGGAGATCTCGCAGGCGTTGAACTCCGGAACCGTTCCAAGTGCCTCGACCTTCGATAGCCTTCTGGACAAGGGTCAGAAGTGCGCGAGGGAAATCTGGTCGCACGCCTCATGGGGCATAGACATCGTCACTGGTATCGGCGGTATGCTGGTCATTTTGGCAAGCTTCGTGGTCGCCGCGATCGGTTATATCGTCTCGCTCTATGCACGGCTCGCGCTGGCGATCGTGCTGGCCATCGGACCGATTTTTGTGGCGCTCGCTATGTTCCCCTCGACGCGGCGCTTTACCGAGGCATGGATCGGACAGCTGACCAATTTCGTGGTTCTGCAGGTACTGGTTGTTGCGGTCGGATCGTTGCTGATTACCTGTATCGATTCCACCTTCACCATGATCGAGGGTTACAGCGACGTACTCATGAGGCCCGTCGCGCTCGGCGCCATTTGCCTCGCTGCCGTCTACGTCTTTTATCAGTTGCCAGGAATAGCCTCGGCCCTTGCCGCAGGCGGCGCCTCGCTCACCTACGGCTATGGCGCGGCGCGCGATGCGCATGAAGGCACGCTTGCCCGGGGGGCGCGTGCCGTCGCCCGTGGCCTGCGATCAAAAGGGGCTGGCTGGTGGTGAATTTCAAGCAACGACAAAATGGCTTCTTCAGGATGATGCGAATATTTGTGGTGTTATGCGTCGCGTCGGCACTTGGCAGTTGCGCGTCACTCTCCTATCCCCTGCCCAAATGCGATGGATACTCGCGTCGACCGCTCAATCGAGCCATGTGGCAGTGGGACGGTGATCGTCGACCTACACCGCAATCCCTGGACCGTCCGTCAAGGCAATCCGCCGGCACGCCGCATGGATATGTCGAGGAAAAACCGGACGGCGTTCCCACCGCCTTTGCGCATTTCGATGTCGCGAACTCCTATCGACCGTGCGTGGAGTAATGGCGATGGTCACGACGGATAATCTCAAGAGCTATTTCGAAAAGGCGCGGCGTTTCGATCAGGATCGCATGATTCAGTTGGAACGCTCGGCCCGTATCGCCTGGTTCATAGCGATTGCGGCCGGCGCTCTTGCCGCAGTATCGATAGTTGCGCTTGCTGGCCTCACGCCGCTGAAGACCGTCGAGCCTTTCGTGGTCAGGGTCGACAATTCGACCGGTATTGTGGATGTCGCTTCCGCGCTCACCTCAACCGCTGGCACCTACGATGAAGCGGTGACGAAATATTTTGCGGCGCGCTATGTGCGTGCCCGCGAAGGCTACGTCTGGAGCGAGGCGGAAGAGAATTTTCGCACGGTCTCACTACTGTCGACGGCATCGGAGCAGACCCGCTTCACTGCTCTCTATCGTGGCAGTAATCCGGATTCGCCCCAGAACATTTACAGCCGTAATGCCTCGTCACGGGTCAATATCGCCTCGATCTCGCTGATCAGCGGCAACGTCGCGTCGGTTCGCTACATGCGTACGATTACTCGCGGTGATGAGGCGCATACGACCCATTGGGTGGCGACGCTTACCTTTTCCTATGTAAATGCGCCGATGTCCTCGACCGATCGGTTGGTGAACCCGCTCGGCTTTGTCGTCAGCGATTATCGGTCCGACCCGGAGGCCATCAATTGAAACATCGCTATTTGATTGTTCTGCTCGCGGTAGCAGGTTGGTCTTCGCCCGTCCTTGCGCTGGAGACGCCGCGCGGCGCTCCGCAAGACGGTCGTATCCGCTTTGTTGACTATCAACCCTACAATATCACCAGGGTCGTAGGTTCGCTGCGTTCGTCGGTCCAGATCGAGTTTGCGGCCGATGAAGAGATCGCTCATGTGGCGCTTGGAAATACCGTTGCCTGGGAAGTGGCGCCGGCCGGCAATATTCTCTTCCTAAAGCCACGGGAAAACCAGCCGGTCACCAACATCTCGGTGATAACCACGCGCCGGGATGGCTCGACCCGCAGCTATCAGATGGAGCTGACGGTCCGAGATGGACCGGTTGCTGCCGGTCAGGATACTTACTTCTACGTCAAATATCGCTATCCGGCCGACGAGGCTGAGCGTCGGCGCCAAGACGCCGCCGCGTACGCGCAGGCGGCTCAAGCAGGGCAAGCAGACCAAGTATTGGCACTGCACGAGCAACATGGACCACGCAACTGGCGATATGCGGCACAAGGATCGACAGCCCTCGAACCACAGGCGGTCTATGATAACGGCAAGATCACGACCTTTGCCTTCAGCGCCAATCAGGAAATGCCGGCAATTTATATGGAAAACTCAGACGGCACCGAAAGCCTGGTACCAAAGTCGGTCGATGGGGAGCTTGTGCTCGTTCACGCGATCAGCCGCAAGTTCATCCTCAGAAGGGGAGGCGATGTGCTTTGCGTTTTCAACGAAGCCTACGATCCAGCAGGCATCAATCCCGATACCAATACCACGTCTCCTTCAGTTGAACGCGTTGTGAAATCGCAGGCACCAGCCGCGCAGCAATAGGGAGACGGGAATGTCTGATGAGATGGAGGGTCCTATTCCCGGTGAACGTGCCGAGACCGCTGTCAGCGGGCGGGTCAATAGCAATCCGGTTCTGAAGCGCGGCGCCGTGGTCTTGGCGATGGTTGCTTTCATAGGATTTTCGCTCTGGTCGATGCGCGATCAGCAAAAGCCAGATGCTGGTCAACCCGAGCGTGTCGTCATCCGCCAGAACACGGACTTCGAGCCGGCCAAGGAGGAACCGAAGGCTACAATCCCTCTTCCGGAAGCGCAGTTGCCAACGCCTTTGGCGAGAGAGCAAGCCGTCGTGACAGAAGATCCGTTGTTGGAGTCTGCCCGTCGGGCGCCCGTGATGGCCTATAATGGGCAGCAGATTTCGCCGCCACGGGACGGCGATGGCGCCGTTTCCTCAGATACTAGCTCCAATTACCTTCCCCTCCCGGGAAATTCTGCGGCGCTCAACGGACAGGCTGAAAACGTAGATCAGCGCTTCAACAGAATGTTAACACCGACCCGCCTGGAAGGATCGCGCGCCGGCACGCTAGGCAACCGCGATTTCATCGTCGCCATGGGCACGTCTATACCTTGCGTGCTGGAGACGGCCCTTGCATCCGACCAGCCGGGGTTCGCCAGTTGCGTGATTAGTCGCGATGTGCTCTCCGACAACAGCCGGGTGGTGCTCATGGAAAAGGGAACACAGGTCGTTGGAGAGTTTCGTGGTGGCTTGACCCGCGGCCAGAAGCGCTTGTTCGTGCTTTGGAACAGGGCAAAGACGCCGAAGGGCATCATCATCACGCTTGCGTCACCCGCAACCGATGCGCTCGGGCGAGCAGGTATGGACGGTTATGTCAACACGCATTGGTGGGAGCGGTTTGGAAGTGCCATACTGCTTTCGATCGTCGGCGATGCCACCACTTACGCCGGCACCCGGCTGCAGGACAGCGATGTCCAGGCGCAGAATACCACGTCAGCGGGCCAGCAGGCTGCGGCGATCGCCGTCGAACAATCGATCAATATCCCGCCGACGCTGACGAAGCATCAGGGCGAGCTTGTATCGATCTTTGTTGCCCGTGACCTTGATTTCTCCGGTGTCTATAGCCTGCGCGTCATCGAGCCGCGCAACAAGGTTCTTGATCGGGCGGCATCGGGGGATTTCAGATCTCGATCGACGTTAGTGACGAAGTAGGACGAGGATGACCGAAGCTTCCGACGCAGGCGTCGTCCGTGAGCTGCTTTCGCCACTATCGCGCTTCCTTAAAGACGCATCACTTTATGAGATCGTCATCAACCGACCAGAAGAGGTGCTGACGGAGGGGCCAGAGGGATGGCAGTCTCACGAGCTCCCGGAGCTTGGTTTCGACAAGCTCATGCGTCTAGCGCGTGCCGTCGCGAGCTATTCGAACCAGGCGATCGACGAGTCCCGGCCGATCTTATCGGCTACCTTGCCGGATGAAGAGCGGATCCAGATCGTCGTACCACCGGCAACGACCAAAGGCACGGTCAGCATCACGATCAGAAAGCCGTCGGCGGTGACGCTGACATTGGACGATCTCGAAGGTGCTGGGTTGTTTTCTGAAGCCACCGCCGTGAGCACCGGCGTCGCATCGTGGGATAAGAAACTGATCGATCTCTATGAGGCGGCCAATTACGCGACATTTCTGCACCAGGCTGTGCTCGCGCGCAAGAATATCATTATCTCGGGCGCGACCGGGTCGGGCAAGACCACCCTGTCAAAGGCATTGATCCGGCACATTCCGGAGCAAGAGCGGATTATCTCGATTGAAGATACGCCGGAACTGGTCATCTCGCAGCCCAATCACGTCAGGCTTTTCTATTCGAAAGGAGGGCAGGGGCTGGCGAGGATCGGCGTGAAGGATCTTCTCGAATCCTGCCTCAGGATGCGTCCTGATCGTATTCTTCTGCAGGAACTGCGCGACGGCGCGGCCTTCTACTATATACGCAACGTGAATTCGGGGCACCCTGGGTCGATCACAACTGTACACGCGGATTCCGCGCAGCTGGCATTCGAACAATTGACGCTGCTGGTAAAGGAATCCGAAGGCGGCCGTGACCTTGCTCGCGATGATATTCGCGCGCTGCTAGGGGCCGCCATCGATGTCATCATACAGTGTAAGAGATCCGATGGCCGATTTCTCGTCACAGAGATATATTTTGAACCGTCTGTGAGATCGAAGTCAGCGAGATGATCGACGCGACAGGTCCTCGTTCTGGATCGCGACCCCACGTGCTGTCACGAGCATTGGCTTCCTCGCACCTGTTGGAAACCGTCGACGAGGGAGCGGAACCGCTTTAGTTTGTCGGAACATCGGAGCTATTGCGGGACGTGAGCCTCAACTTCTCCAGAAACGATTGGCTTTGACAGCCAGCTTCATCTCTTTACGCCGAAAATAAATCGCCCGACCGCAACGGATTGGGCTGTGACCTTGCACGATGATAATCTGCTCGTCCTTGCGCATGGACTGGGTGATTTCGTGCGGCATGATCAGCGGCCGGCGATGGAGGTTGACGTTTTCTGATTGGCGCGTTCCGCCATTCGCATTACCCCAACCGAGATTGCGTGAACGACTGCGCACCTCGACGGTCATTTCTCCACATTGAGCCGATACGCTTCGAGCTGTTTCCAGCGCCTTAATCGCCGAGTAGGACGCGAATGCGCATCCGTCGATCCAGGACGTTGCGCCATCTTTCCCGAAATGACGCTCGAGCTGGCCGACCGATTGATACATCAGCATCAAGGTGATTCCATATTTGCGGCCACGGTCGCGTGCCTCTTCGAGCGCGCGCATGTATCCCAGCAGATCAACCTCATCAAGCATGAACAGTGCCCGGCGCTGGAAGTCACCGTCGGCCTGGATCATGGCATTCAGTAATGACCCGATAATAACCCGGCCAATCCCCGGATAGGAGCGCAGGATTGAGGCGGGGATGTTGAGAAATACATCCTTAGATCCTTTGGCGATGTCACGCGATTTGAAGGCATTGCCGCAGACGAGGCTTGCGTAGTTGTCTAGCGAAAGCCACTGCGTGTCCTTGGAGGCGGTCGAATAGACGCCGGAAAAAGTCTGCTCGGTCATATTGGTAAACACGCCAAGGGTTTCGCGGATGAAGGCGGAGCCAGAGTTTTCCTGGATGTCTCGTAGCATCGAAAGGACGGATGGCTCAGGCTCGGAGACGATAAGGCGCAAGCTACGTAGGTTGCGGCGGCCGGCATAATCGGGAGAGAACATGACGTGGGCGAGCAGACCTGTCAGAAGATTGTGGGCCTGGTTCTGGAAATAGGCGTTGGTGGAAGAATCGATGCGCAGACTGTCAGACAGCAGCATCTGGGCGATACCGACAATATCCTCCTCCTTGCGCTGCGACGTCTCAATACCATCAAGTACGTTGAAGCCCATCACTGGATTGGTCGGGTCGAGCACCATGACTTCGCGGCCAAGAGCCTGCATACGGTGGTCAAGCACCATCGGTGCAACCTCTGTCGACGGATCGAGGCAGATGAGCGGTCCCCGATAGCGCAGCGCGGTCGGTATGACGTTGCTCGTTGTCTTAAAGCCGCCTGAACCGGCAAAGAACAGCATGTGGGTTGAATCAAAATCCTGACGGTAGGTCAGAAGTGGCGCTTTCCCGCCCCGTCCCCAGGTCGGGAGATTGTTTGGATCGAAGGAAAGATCGCGAACGAGTTCACGGTCGACGCGGTAGCGCTCTCCGACAACGATCTCTCCATCCGCGGGAAAGAGTTTCGCGGCCGCCACCATGGGCAGCCAGTCGGCATCGCCGAAGACGCCACGCCTTGCTCGCTTGATAGGATCGGAAACGACGACCGATACTCGTGCCGAAGTGGCGACAAGGCCGAAGCCGACGATGATGCCCACCACAGCGAAGGCATCGAGATAGGATAGCGCTCCATCCCATGTGATGATTTGCCGACCGATTAGCGGCACGAGGCGGGAATATTCGCGGGCGCCATAGTATCCGGCGACAGTCAAAAAGCAGCCCAGGCCTGCGATCGCTATCGGCTTGCGGCGATGCTGCGGCAGGGACAGAACCATCAGCAATCCCGTAGCTGGGCCAATGAGAAGTACGGGCACGGGTGCGGCACGAAGGAACCAGTAAGCGCCCGTTATAGGCATGCCGGCGGCCCACAATTGCCATTGCGACGAAACGATTGCAGCGGAGAGCGCCGTGGCGACAATCGGAACAAGGGCCAACAGCATGCTCGAATGCAGCCTGCTACCGAGCGCCATTATTCGATTTCCCTATTGGGCGTCGAGCTCAGTTGAGCTGCAAAAGCCTCAGTGCCGATCCGCGTCAGCCACTGCTGCTCGGTCGAGCTTACAAGGATGTTTGCCATCGGCAAGAAGTCGCCAGAGAGAACGGCGCGGTCTGCGTTCGCCAATCCGGCCCTGACGACGATTGCGCCGAGTCTGAACTTCGTGCTTTCGCCATGCGCGCTCCTAGCCATTTTGGGCAGTCTCGGCCACGGCTTCAGCCGCAGGAGCTGGCGATCGAGGTGTTTGAGAGGATAGCTGGGTGAGGTTCTTGACCTCTGGCTGAAATCGCCGGGAGATATCGTCGAAGATCGCATCGAGTTCTTCATCCGAGATATCCAACTCGGCTAGACCGGACTTTGTTGCAGCCCTGGCAAAGCGCTCCGCCGATTTTACTATCAGAAGCTTTTTGCGGTTTCTGAGTTTCTCGATCTGTGCGTCAATATCTGAAATAGCTGCTTTTGCCGGCATTGTGCGCATTCTCCGGTGTTGCGTGGGCGCTAATCACATTAATTATACTACACGAAATAATATAGTTAAATGGCTATGTTGATTCAGCCTCAAAAATCCATAACCCGCCAGATAGGGCGATGCCCAAGCCGAAAGGCTGCTGACGTGGGTCTGGTGAACCGCCCGAAGACAATGTGACGATTGTTAACCGAGGGAGAAGTTAGGTGCGGAAATCTTCTGCAAACGGAACCAAGGGACAGACCGACTGGAATGCCATCAACTGGCGGCAGGTCAATCGGCCCGTTCGCAATCTGAGACAGCGTATCTTCCGGGCTTCCCGTGGGCTGCTTCTGGGGCTTCTTGGGAAGTGGCAATACTTCCCCAGGCCCCAGTCCCTCTCGAGCGTGACGTTGAAGAAAAATCGCAACGCCGAAATGGCGATGTGGATCGAGCCGGGCATCAGCTTCTTCTCGTTGGCGAGATAGACCTGATAGGTCCGAATATCCTCGCGGCCGAGCAAGTCTGGCGACTTGCCAAAGTGTCGGGCGAACAGCGACACCTGTTGCAGATACGAGAGCTGGGTATTGAGCGAAAGATTGCGCACCTGCACGTCTTCGCTCATGCGCTGGCGAAGTGGGGTCATGATGAGCTCCTCTGTGCGATGGAATGGGCTGGAAAGCAGCCGTCCCATCCTCTCGCAGTTGGGGCTCCTACTGAATATCTGACCTACTTGCCGCTCCGGCGTAGCGGAGCGGGTTAGTCCAATGCGGATAACTGAAAGTGGTGAAGGAAGACAAGCGTGCAATCTTCAGCCCCCCCCCCCGCCCATGTGCAGCGCGCCGCCGATTTCCCGCGTGGTCTGCAAAGCGTTGCCAAATCCAAGGAAGGAGCCGCCGCGTAAGCGGCGGTTCCCCTTGTTCTGGCGAGAAAAACGCGCCGCCAGGGGCGGGCGCTGGATATAAAAGGTTTGCATATTATCGGATATAATCAATTCTATTGAGTATATTGAGATGTTGTCAAACTTGAAATGGTTTGAGAATCGTGTAATATACTCAGTATGGCTATGCAATCTGCATCATTGTTAAACCGACTTGAGAAAGATCTCCCCGAGGGGCTGGTCGTGGATGCCGCTTGGCTGGAAGAGCGCGGTATCGCCAGTAATTTGCGTGCTTACTACGTCAAGGCCGGCTGGCTGGAACAGCCGGTGCGCAGCGTCTATAAAAGGCCGCGTGGCAGGCTGAGCTGGCAGCAAGTTGTTATCTCTCTTCAGACCCTGCTCTTGCGAACACCGTTCTATGTCGGTGGGCGCACGGCATTGGAGCTACAGGGCTTTGCGCATTATCTTTCGCATGAGACCAAGACCGTTCACCTCTACGGGCCGGGCAAGCCGCCCGCATGGCTGAACAAGCTGAACCTTCCCCAGCGCTTTGTCTATCACAACAGCGCGACCCTCTTCCGGAATGATCCCGTAACAAAGGGGCTTGGCAGTCTTGCCTGGGATATCGCGGACGGAACAGGCCTTGATCTCACCCGCTTTCAGGGCGGCAGTCTGACCTCGCTTGCCTGGGGGCAGTGGGATTGGTCTTTGACGCTTTCGCAGCCCGAGCGCGCCTATCTCGAAATGCTTGATGAATTGCCGCGCCATGAGAGTTTCCATCAAGCCGACATGATCATGCAGAGCGCAGCAAATTTCAGCCCGAGACGGCTGCAAAAACTGCTGGTGGATTGCGGCAGTGTGAAGGTCAAGCGCCTGTTCTTCTATTTCGCGGATCGGCATGGCCATGCATGGCTCAAGCGTCTGGATAAAACCGCCATCGATCTCGGCAAGGGCAAACGCATGCTTGTGCCCGGCGGCAAACTCGATCCGGCCTATCTCATAACCGTGCCAGAGGACCTCAATGCCGTTTCGTGATCAGTATCAGGCCCAGGTCAGGCTCCTCATGCGCCTTATTCCCATCGAGGCGCGAGAAGCCTGTTTTGCGCTCAAGGGCGGAACGGCGATCAATCTCTTTGTGCGCAACCTGCCGCGCCTCTCCGTCGATATCGATCTGATGTATCTGCCAGTGAATGAAAGGCCGGAGGCTCTGGCGGACATCGACGCCGCCATGAAGCGCATCAAGGCGGCAGCTTTGGCGGAACTGCCCGGCGCGCGCGTTACCGAAAACCTCCATGATGGAGCGATCCTGCGCCTTCTTGTGATGGCCGCGGGAACACAGGTGAAGATCGAAGTTTCGCCCGTGTTGCGCGGTGTGGTTCACGAACCTTCCACGATTCCCGTCACCGAGGCCGTTGAAGAGGTCTTCGGCTTTGCCGAAACCAGCGTCCTGTCCTTCGAAGACCTTTTCGCTGGCAAGCTGGTTGCCGCCCTCGACCGTCAGCACCCGCGCGACCTCTTTGACGTGCGCGGCCTGCTCACCAACGAAGGGCTGAGCGATGACCTGCGTGAAACCTTCATCGTTTATCTGCTCAGTCACAACCGCCCCATGGGCGAAGTGCTATCAGGCCGCGTCAAAGACCTTGCGAACGAATACCAGAACGGCTTCGAGGGCATGACCGAGGAGGTTGTTGCCATCGAAGAGTTGATAGAAACGCAGCATGAAATGATCGAGGCGCTAATCGGCGGCATGCCGGATCATCACCGTGAATTTCTGATCGGCTTCGAGCGCGGCGAACCGGACTGGCCCTTGCTCAAGATAGGTCATGTCGCAGAGCTTCCCGCCATCCGCTGGCGGCAGCGCAATCTCGACAAGCTCAAGCCCGAACAGCGTTCCGTTCTGGTCGAATTGCTGCGATCTTCCCTTGAACGGCGCGTATAGAAATACCCGCCCCGCCAGCTCTGAACACCGGAAAGCAGCGATATTGGGAGCGTCAACTGGATAGGGGAAGTACGGCAAGATAAAGCGAACCGGGGTTCGCGCTCGCCTTGCTCGTAAGTGATTGTCTGCAATGTTTTCCAGCCGGAAAACATTGCAGACGCAGCTCGAACAGGCACGCAATGCAGGGCCTGACTTGGATTTACGCTGTACAGATAAGGCCGGCGAGCCGTTCAAACGGCTAGATGTAAGTGTCACTCGCTACACGCCACTGACCCATTATAAATTTGAAAACTGCTTAGTTTAGTGAAGCAACGCCGCCTGATGGCAACAGACTTTGGACCCAGAGTTGCCGCAGAACGCAATACCGGCGGAAACAATCTGATGGCGACCTGGACACAACACTCCCTGATTGGATCGGTTCACACGTCCGGATGTTCCGTTTCTTCGGCGGCGTTCCACGGCTGATTGGAAGTCAATGTTCCGCCAATTGGAACTTGCAAGGTCGCAATTTGGGGAGAAGGATACCTTCCGGCCGGCGGTTCGCTGCCGACGCACCCTCTGCACCGGAGAGACCCGCAACGCCCCCTCAGAATTCGGCTGTAAGTGAGTTTGCCGTGACGGTCTATGGCTCGAGTAGCGGCTTCTGGCACCTGCCGCAGAGACCACGATGTCCAAATACGATGGCAACGCTTACTCAGCGTCCACTTGGTCAATCGCGGTAGGCCCAATCGGTGATTTCAGCGACCTGCTCGAAGAAGCTGCCAACGCCGCCGCCGGTTGGATTAGCCCGCTGGAGCCATTCCACCGCCCATGCGATCCATTCTTCAACGCTGTGACCATCGATTTCGGTGGTGGGCGTGACGTTCATTGATCGCAGCGCTGCCAGGAAATCGCGCGCGGCGGCGAGTTGCGATTTCAGATAGGCGAACAGCGGCGGCGTGAAGTTGACGATCGCGATCGCGATGGAGCCCGGAGAGCCACCAAGCTCCCACCGAGTTCCCGAGATCACATCACGAATGAGGCGGCTCACCGATGAGCATCGCGAGCGGGGCGAGCGGCCCGAGGGCGATCAGCTCGAATTCCATCATGCCGGCGACGCCCAGAGGAAGTTTCTCCAGGAGCTCGTGCGCTTCGGCCGTGCTGGTCGCGTTCACGATGAAGACGACGCCGTAGCCCTCGGTCTGGAAGAACCACTGCTCGATCTTTCCGGCGAGATGGTTACGAACTGTCGCGCGGACTTCGTGGGGCAGGACCGGCGCGATCGCCTTGGGCGTGCCCTTGGCCGTGACCGACCCGATCGCCAGGATCTTGGTCGTCGGAACGACGACGGCGGCAAGCGCGGGCAGTATCTCGGCATGAACGCGCGGATTCTTGTTGGGCATTTTGCTAATTCCTTTTGATATATTGGTCTGGAACACCACGAACTACTTTGCAGGCTCGGCCAAAAGCACGCGAAGCGGCGCGATCGGGCCGAGCGGGATGATCTGAAATTCCATCATCCCCGCCTGGCCGAAAGGAAACTTGCCCAGCAGCTCCAACGCCTCCTTAGGATCGGTGACGTTCATCATGAACACGACGCCGCTCTGGTCCTGTTTGAGGTACCACTGGTCGATTTTCCCAGCGAGATAGAGCCGAACCGTGTCGCGCACTTCGGCGGGGAGGAGCGGCTTCCACTGGTCCGGCGACCCTTTGGCGGTGAAGGTGCCGATCGCCAGTAGCTTGGTGGTCGGCACGTCAAGGCCCGAGGATGGCGGCGCCGACTGAGCGAACGAAGTGGCCGGCCCGATCGCTGGGAGTAGCGCTACGACGACACCGAAGCACGTGAGCATAGTCAAGCGAGTCGCTTTCACAGCGAGCTCGTCGAGGACGCGGCTCATGACAGCATCGCCTTCGCCACTTGCGCGGGCTCGTCGGCCTGCAGCCAATGGCCTGCCGGTATGAGGGTTAGGGACGCATTCTTGAGCTGAGACTGGCGCCGCTCGGCCATGGCGGCGGGGAAGTAAGGATCGTACTGTCCCCAGATCAGTTTGACCGGAATATCCAACGCCTTGAGCGCTGCCAGATGCTTGGCGTTTCTGGCATGTTCATCGAAGAATTCCGCGGCCAACTGTACGAAGGCGGGCCCGGCGCCAGGTTGGACGATGAAGTTGTTGCTGATCAGCGAACCGATGAACGCGCTGAAATGGCGCTTTTGCGCCTCGGGCAAAGCGTCCAGGAATTTCTTCTGCTGCCATCTCAGCAGCCATCCAAACTGTTCGGGGCTCTGGGCGATCGCCATGGCCAGGGGCTGGATGTTCCGGGTCGCAAAGAGCGTGATCATCTCTGGCCAAAAAAAAGTGGAGTCCTCGCTATAGGCCGAGTTGAGCATGATCGCGGAGTCGACGGCGTCCGGATGCGTGAGCACGTAGTTGAGCGTCGCCATCCCCGAGGAGTCATGAGCGACGGGCACGATCTTCCCTAAGCCCAGACCTTCAACGACTGCTTCAAGGTCACCCAGTTGCTGCTTGAAGCTATAGGCGGCGCCGGCGGGTTTGTCGGAGGCGCCAAAGCCCAAAAAATCGAACGTCACCACGCGCCGCCCGCTGGCGACCAAGTGCGGAATCAGGTCGTCCCAGATGTGCTGGTTATCGGGGAAGCCGTGCATGAGCACGAAAGTTGGCCCGGTGCCGGCATAGTCTCGAGTGTACACGCTTCCTTCGACTCGCGGAATACGGTGCTCGGTGAATGGGGTGTGATCAGAAGACATGCATCATCCTTTCTTCCTCGCGGAAGGTTGAGGTAGGCGTTTGGTTGGCCGCTAGTGCCGCAACACGATCCGCTTCCAGCGAGGTCAAGGAATAGCCGTGCCCGGCGAGCACTCGGCAGCGTGGCCATGGCACTCGAATTGATGACGACCGACTGGACGCTCCCTTCACTATCCAGGTGGTGAGCAATACCTTGGTTAGGCAGGACGAGATCTGTATGTTGCTTAAGTCTTAACGCGTTTTGTTGACTCGACGTAGGTCGTTCTTGCCACCATTCGTGACATAGAAGGCGTGAGCCTGCGAAGTTCTCTCGTGGGCACCGAAAATAGGCTTCCGAACGTATCTCGTGGATGTCACTAATTTAGGGTAGTATATGAATTCCGGACACTAGGAGTGAATATGCATCGGGTCGGTTTCATCGTGCCGCGCGGATTCCAGTTGATGAGCCTTGCGGCGCTAACGGCGTTCGAGATCGTGAACCTGCCCCCGGCTGACCAGCGCTACGACATCCATTTGCTGTCTGAACATGGCGGTCCAGTTCGGTCTTCCTCGGGAATGATGCTGGAAACCGAGGCATTTGGAGATCCCACCTTCGACACCGTCATCGTGGGGTCGATCACCGAGATGGAAATGCCGCCCTCAGATGCGAGCGTGATCGCGTTCGTACGAGAAGCCGCCAAAGCCTCCAGGCGGACTGCCTCCATCTGCAGCGGCGCGTTTGTACTTGCCGAGGCGGGCCTTCTGAATGGCCGGCGCGCGACGATGCACTGGGCCCATGCAGCGAGCTTCAGGATCCGGTTTCCCGACGTCAAAACGGAAGAGGACCGGATCTTCATCAACGATGGCCCGATCTGGACCTCGGCGGGAATGACCGCAGGGATCGACCTCGTTCTAGCATTGATCGATAATGATCTCGGTCCCGAAACCGCGAAGATGGTCGCCAGGCTTCTGGTCATGAACCAGCGTCGGATGGGCGGACAAAAGCAGCATTCCGCGCTCCTCGACATGACGCCGAAATCCGATCGCATCGAATTGGTTCTGGCTCATATTCGCCAGAATCTCCGGAACCCGCTCACGATCGAGGAGCTTGCGGCGGTTGCCAATCTCAGCCCCCGCCAGTTCAGCCGTGCCTTTTTGGCCGAGACCGGGCAGTCACCGGCAAAAGCCGTCGAGCAACTTCGGCTGGAAGCGGCCAGATTCATGATTGAAGAGGGGCGGCACACGGTGAACGTCGTGGCGCAGGAGACAGGTTTTGCCGACCGCGAACGCATGCGTCGAGCGTTCCTCCGGACCTTCGGTGTGCCCGCGGAGGTATTGCGCAGGACCGCGCGACGGGAGGCGGTGGCGGCTGCCTGACTTTGAGCTGTCAAGAATGCAGGCTTTTGAGTCAGGCTCTCAATGTGGCGCCGTGCGGCGTTCTCAGCCGTCCGGCTCACGCGCGGCGGCCCCATTCGATCTTCCTGTGGTTTGACTGTTAAAAACGCAGCATTCGGCGATCCGCCTTTTGATACAATTATTGTCGGTGTGCCTTTCCTCGGTCTCAGTGTGCGGCCGCTCAATGCAAGGCTGGGGAACAGGGTCGGCTTGGTCGCGCCTGTCTTTAGATTGCCCCATGCATCGCCCTGGCGCCAAGCAGCGTGCGCGTCTTGGTAGCGCCATCCGCCAACACGATCGGCGAACGTCTGACGTAGCGCACTTCGGATTGCCATTACGGATGCCTTTTGTTTGAGCTGGACGACGATCGGGATTGCAGAGCGTGCAAAGCTGTTACTAATCCTTTTGCTCGAAGTGACGAGTAAATTCATTCCACTTAAGGTGAAATTGTTCTGCGGATGGTGAAGCATTAGCGTGCCCCCGCAGGTCTGCGCCTCCACCTTCCATCCGGTGGCGATCGCGCCAAGACCTATCCACAGTGCCGCAAGGGGACATAACGGGATTGCGGCTGCTGCTGAAAGGACGCTAGCTCGAAATTTTGGGGGGGCAGATGTTTGCGGATTTAGAGGTCTTTCAACAGGTGTTTGACGTGTGCGTCACGGGCGCAGGCCCGGTCGGTATTTCCGCTGCACTGGAATTGAGCCGGCGAGGCCTGCGAACGCTGCTTATCGAAGCCGGGCCGAAACGATCGAAACGACCTCACCAAAACGAAACAGGGTTCGACGTAGGAGACGATATCTATCACGCTGCGGACCGACTTACTTCGGCCACCGGACTTGGCGGCACGTCCGAACGATGGGGTGGGCAATGCGTTGAGCTTGATGATATAGACTTCGAAGCAAGAGATTATGTCGCACACTCCGGTTGGCCTATTGCTCACGAAAAGATTTCGCCTTTCTATCAGCGGGCGCGGTCTCTTTTGAGCAGTAATATCGGCGACCAGCGATCGGATCCGGAGTCGGAGAGTGATTTTCCAGCATCCCGGGAAAGCTGGACACGAATACGCAACACAGCGAGAGCCAACAGGGCTGAGATCGCTTCTTCGCAGAACCTCGTCGTCGCTTTAGACGCGAGGGTCAAAGCTCTGGTATTCGACCCAGTGGAAGAACGGGTCCATTCCATGTCGATCGCCTGCCGCGGTGGGTCGTACAAGGTGCGCGCCGACCACTATGTGCTGGCCTGTGGCGGCAGGGGCAATACCCGGCTGCTGCTGAACCTCCAGGTTGCGTTTCCGCAATTGTTCGGCGGAAGCGATGGGCCGCTCGGCCGCTTCTACATGGGACACCTCGCCGGACAGATCGCGCAGATCGAATTCGCCACCAAGGAACATGCCGAACGGTATCTTTTTAAGCGCACATCCACCGGAACCTTCGTGTGTAACCGGTTTCAACCCGCCCCCCAATTGCAACGGGCACTCGAGTTGCCGAATATCGCTTTTTGGCCCACAAACCGGAGGGCTGCTGTCGATGAGGTCGATCCGGCGCTCTCGCTGCTATATCTTTGGAACAGTCGGAAGACCGTCGTTCACAGGGCGAGATGGGGCGAAGCCGACCGATCCCGTTACTATAATGTGCTGCGTAATGTCCTGCGCAATCCTCTTGGCACGACCTCTGCCGCGCTGGCGCTGTTTAACCAAAAATACCGCGTGGCCGAACCATATGTTCTGCTGCGCAGGCCTGACATGAGATACGGCCTTCGTTACCATGGGGAGCAAATTCCAAGCAGTTCAAACCGCGCCTTCCTCAAGCCCGTGCAAGATGCGGACGGCCAGTTCAAGCTCGAGGTCTCATTCCAATATTTACCTCAGGATTTTCGCGGCACGCTCCAAGCACATCTCGCCCTTGATCGCTGGCTCAAGGAGCGCAAAATAGGCAAGCTGATATTCGATACAGCCCCCGAGAATCTTGAAGAGCATATCGCCGCACAAGCCAAAGACGGCTACCATCAGATCGGGTTGACCAAAATGGGCGTGGACCGCAACCACGCCGTGGTCGACCACAACTGTCGCGTCATCGATATCGCTAACCTCTACATCGCCGGTAGCTCCGTTTTCGCTACATCCGGACAAGCTAACCCCACGCTTCCCGCCGTCGCCTTGGCCGTCAGACTCGCCGAACATCTGGCTACTCTGGCCCGCCGTCAAAGCACGGCTGCAGGTTTGTCGACGAGCAGCCGCTTGGAACCTCAAAGGGGAACGCCTCTGAGTGTCCCGCGAAGCATTTGCTGATGTCGTGCTGCGTATCGTGCGTCTGATCGGCCGGCTGAGAATTACGCGAAACTCGGCGTTGCTCGCCGAGAAAGTATCGGGCAGCAGGGTGTGTCCGGCTTTTTTGCCCCGGTCCTCTACGATCGCTAGATGATCGAGAAATTGCGCGGCATTCCTCTCAACGAAACGCGAGGAACGTATGACACCATCATCGGTGCCGTCACCTCGGTCGGTAAAAATGTCCTGCAGCGCGTTGCTGCCCTGCACGACGGTCTTTCCAGGATTGTTGTCTTCCTCCCAATTGTGCGATGTTCCTCAGCGAAACGGCAGGATCTGCGCACAAGGGAAATGGGCGGTATGAGCGTATCGGACTTGGAGGGCAGCGGTGGACCGCGCAAGAGGAGCCTTTATGAGGAGCTTCATGGGCGGCTGAAGGCTGAAATCCTGGAGGGTGCCGTGCCGGAAGGCATCGTGCTGACCGAGGCTGCCCTTGCCGGCATTGTCGGCAGCAGCCGCGCGCCCGTTCGGCAGGCGCTGCAAATGTTGGTCGAGGATGGCTTGATCAATCGCTTCGACGGCCGCGGTTTTGTCGTCGGCTCGTCGGGAACGCCGCCCAGACGGGAGAAGCTGGCCGACTATCTCGGCAAGCTGATCGAGGCCGATGCCAGGCCGATGTTTGCCTGGCAGGCGCTTTATGAAAACGTCGAGCGCATCGTTGTTTACCGCTCGTTTTTCGGGCGCTACCGTATCAATGAAAACGAGCTTGCGCGGCATTTCGGGGTCGGCCGTGCGGTGGCGCGGGATGTGCTCCTGAAGCTCGAAACGCTCGGCATTATTGAAAAGGACGACAATTTCCGCTGGTCGATCGTGCCGCTCGACAGCCAGCGCATCCGCGATCTCTACGAGGTGCGCGAGCAGATCGAGCCGGTCGCGCTTTCAAGCGCCTTGGGCGGCCTTTCGGATGATCATATCGGCATGATGCTGGCGCGGCTGTCGACGGCGCTTGCTGATTATCCCGACGTCTCAGCCTCGACCATGTACGAGCTGGAGCTCGATCTTCATCTTCGCAGCCTTCAGGCTTGCCCGAACAAGGAATTCCTGAGCATCCTCAGGCGGACTCATTGCATCCTGACGCTCAGCAAGCATGTCGTCGGCATTCGCATCAAAATGCCGGCATACGAGCCGTTTCTTGCTGAACATATCGGTGTATTCGAGATGATGCGGCGGCGCGACGAGGAGGGGCTACGCAAGGCCATGCGCAACCACATCCGCAATTCCGAGCCGAATGTCCAGGCGCGCGCTACCTATATTCGCGAGCATTATCAGCCTGATGACTACAGCTTCATCGCCTAGCGGGCAAAGGCGGTATCAGGTGATCGCGCCGACCTGCCAGGGTACGAATTCATTATCGCCGTAGTCGAAGGTTTCGCTCAGCGTCTTCTTGCCGGAGGCAACTGCGATGATGTCCTCGAAGATGCGCTCGCCGGCCGCCTCGATCGTATCCTCGCCGCTGACGATGTCACCGCAATTGATGTCCATGTCCTCACGCATGTGATTGTACATCTCGGTGTTGGTGGCGATCTTGATGCAGGGAGCCGGCTTGAAGCCCGACACCGATCCTCGGCCTGTCGTAAAGCAGATCACGTTGCAGCCGCCGGCGACCTGGCCGGTGACGGCAACTGGATCGTAGCCCGGCGTATCCATGAAGACGAAGCCGGTCTTGTCGACGATCTCCGAATATTCGTAGACTGCCTTAAGCGGCATGGTGCCACCCTTGGCGACCGCGCCGAGCGATTTTTCCAGAATGGTCGTGAGCCCGCCGAGCTTGTTGCCGTAGGACGGGTTGTTGTTGAGTTCCGCTCCATTGCGCCGCGTATAGTCGCGCCACCAGTCGATCCTGGATAGCAGTTTTTCAGCAACGTCAGGCGTTGCAGCGCGCCGCGTCAGCAGGTGTTCCGCGCCGTAGATCTCCGGGGTCTCCGCCAAAACCGATGTCCCGCCATTGCGAACGAGAAGATCCGAGGCATATCCGAGCGCCGGGTTGGCGGAGATTCCCGAATAGCCGTCCGATCCACCGCATTCCAAAGCCAATTTCAATCCCGAAAGCGGCTGAACGGTCCGTTCGGCCGCGTTGACCTCGGGAAGCATATCCCGGATCATCTCGGAGGCGGCGGCGATGGTCTTTCGCGTGCCGCCGAGATCCTGAATGGTCATGGTGCGCAGCCGGTTTCCCTCTTCTAGCTTGTAGTGCTCCAGAATAGGCGCAATTTGGTTGGTTTCGCAGCCAAGCCCGATCATCAGGATGCCGCCGAAATTCGGATGGCGCGCATAGCCCTGCAGGGTACGCGCCAGGTAGCGGTAGCCCTCGGAATTCATATTGATCGCGCAGCCGCCGCCATGGGTGAGCGCGACGACGCCATCGACATTGCCGAAGCCTTCCAAGCCGCCGGTGCGGTTGAAGTGCTCGGCAATATATTTCGAGACGGTGGCCGAGCAGTTGACCGTAGTGATGATGCCGATGAAGTTGCGGGTGCCGACGCCGCCGGCACCGCGATCGAAGCCCATGAAGGTGCGACAGTCCTCGCGCGACAGCATTCCCGTCTCTTCGATATCGACACTGAATTGGTAGGGATGCTCGGATTCGATGACGGCGAGATTCTGCAGGTGCACATGGCCTCCCGCCGGAATGAATTGCGTCGCTATGCCGATCGGCTGGCCAAATTTACGGATTTCCTGACCGGCGGCGATATCGCGCACCGCCACCTTGTGTCCGCGCGGAATCTGCTCGGCGGCGATCAATCCTTCGATGCCGGTCTGGTTCCCGGCACGGATCATCGCGCGGGCAACCGCGACGTCGTCTATGGGATTAAGGAGGATGACAGGCGAGACGGCGGACATGAAGGGTTCCGTGAGGTTGGATTAATGTCTATTGCTAGCAATAGACAATCATTCGACGGGGAGGGCGTCAAGCGTGATTGACGCCGGCGGCAAAGTTCTTTCCATCAGTTGTGCGGCTGGCGTGCAAGCCAGGCGCTCAGATCCGCCTCGGCCCGCTCCAGCGCGCTGTGATTGAGCAGCTTTCGAAGGAGCGCGACGGCAATGGCTCGCGCCCGAAGATTGAACCGGCCCTCGTCGCTCTGGGCACCGAGCGGCTGATAGACGCCAAGCTTGATGTAGAGCTGCTGCAGCCGGTTCTGCACGCTGCGTACCGACAGATTGCGCCTGTGCGCAATCGCCCGATCGGTGAGGCCGAGCGCGATGTCGACAAGGATTTCATACTCGGCCTCGGTGAAGCCGTTGATGGTGCCGAGGCTTCTTTGCTGCATGCCGCGCACTTCGCGGTCGATCACGCACTGGCTTTCGATGAAAATGCTGCGCAGCGCAAGCTTCAGCCGGTCGTCGGAGGCCGATTTCAGGACATAACCGTAGACGGCACCGACCGGCACGATGCGAGAGACGCCGCGGACATAGGCTTCGTCCGAGTAGTTCGACCAGAACAGGATGCGCGTTTCGGGGCGCTCCTTCCAGATGGTGCGCGCAGCCTCGATGCCGTTGCGCTCGCTCATCTGCAGGTCCATGACGATATGGGCGGATTTGCAATCGCGCGCCAGCCGCTCTCCGGCTCCGCCGTTTTCTGCTTCCAGCACGCCATCGCATTCGGGGAGGGCGGCGCGGACGGCCTCGCTCAAATAGGATCGATGGAGAGGGTCGTCCTCTATGATCAGCACCTTCATGCCGCAGCTCCCTTGGCCGATAGCTCTTTGGCGGGCAGGCTGACGCTGACCAGCGTGCCTCCGGAGGCCGCCGCGGCTTTGATCGCGAAGCGCGCCGAAATCAATCGCGCCCGCGTCTTCATGTTTTCGATACCGTCGCCGGAGGATCTGTGGGCGTTTCCAAGCCCGAGGCCGTCATCGATGACATCGATGGTGACGGCTCCCTCGGTGGCCATAAGATGAACCGCAATACTGCTTGCCTGGGCATGGCGGATCGCGTTGTTGATAGCTTCCTGTGCAATGCGAAAGAGCGCGATGCTGACTGATTGCTCGAGGCGGTCGATGGCACCGCCCGTTTCATCGTTCAGCATCCATTTGAGCGTTGCCCCGCTTTCCTGGATCGACCGTTCGAGGTGGTTCTCCACCGCCTGGGCAAAGCCAAAGAGCTGAAGGACCGAGGGCTTTGCTTCCTCGATGATTTGGCGAAGATCGTGCATGCTGTGTTGCAGACCCCGGAAGAGAGGTTCGAGCGCCTCGCCTGTGACGTCAGGTTGACGCGCCAGCCGTTCCAGCCGCCGCGAAAGTCGAGTGAGATCGGCGAGAATCTGGTCGTGCAGATCCATGCCGATGCGCTGGCGCTCCGCCTCGAGGGCCTCCGTCAGTTTCAGCGCGCCGAGCCGCAGGCCTTCCTCGCGAGCCCGTGCTTCCGCCTCGACGATAGCGGATCGTTTCGCCTGATCGGCCGCGCGGATGGCGAAGAAGTGCGGAGCCAACAGATCGGCAATCACACGTGCGCTTTCGACATCTTGCATGTCGTAAAAACCCATCTGATGGCTGGAGCAGGAGAGCGCCCCGATGACATGGCCTTGGACTTTGAGGGGGACATGCAGGCGGCTGTGCAGCGATTGATGGAAGATCGGATGCGAAAAGGCGCCCTGGAAATGGAATTGCGGATCGCTCCAGGCGTCATCTGTCAGCAGATGGTCGGTCTCGCCCCACAGAAGCGTGCGGATGGGGCTATTGCTGACTGGAGCGGGAAAGCGCCTGCCCCAATCGGTCTCCATTCCGCTTTCGTAGGCCGTATGGAATTTTTCATCCACCATGATGATGCAGACATCGAGGTGATCATGCGGGATGGCATGGTTGATCTCGGCCGCGACCGCCTGGATGACGGAGTGAAAATCGAGCCGTCCTGCGATGAGCCTTGAAATGTTGAGGTAATGGTCAAAGACCGATTGCGGCGCCAGATCGCGCAAGACAGGCCCTCCCAGGCAACGCGTCGACCTCAACTCCTCCGGCCGATCGCAGCATGTAAATTTCCAACGCTATTAAGCGCCGAACAAAGTCGTTCGTCTTGCGGACTTGCGCATCTTTTCTGCGGGATCCCGCAAGGTCCCGCCCTTTAAGCGCCTGTACAAGCGTCACAATCTCGGACATCCTGTTTCTACTGAAAGGGGAACCTTCAGTGCAAATAATATTTTCGATCGTTCGTTGAGGAGCGCGTTCGAAAATCTTGGCCTGGAAGTTGAAGTACAGGCTCTTTGGGAGGAAAAAATGAATATTACCAAGATGCTTCTGGCGTCCGCCGTCATCGCGAGCGTTGCCGTACCGGCTGCTGCTTTTGCAGATACGTCATCCAAGAAAATTGCCCTGTCGAACAACTATGCGGGCAACTCCTGGCGCCAGGCCATGCTCACCAGTTGGCAGAAAGTGACCGGCGAGGCCGTGAAAGCGGGCGTCGTTGCCGCCGCCGACCCGTTCACGACGGCAGAAAACCAGGCGACCGAGCAGGCCGCGCAGATCCAGAACATGATCCTGCAGGGTTATGATGCGATCGTCATCGATGCTGCATCGCCGACCGCGCTGAACGGCGCGATCAAGGAAGCCTGCGATGCCAAGATCGTCGTCGTTTCGTTCGACGGCATCGTCACCGAACCCTGCGCCTGGCGCATTGCCGTCGACTTTAAGGGCATGGGCGCAAGCCAGATCGAGTATCTCGCGAAGAAAATGCCGAAGGGCGGCAATATCCTGGAAATTCGCGGGCTTGCCGGCGTTTCCGTAGATGACGAGATTTCGGCCGGCATCCACGATGCGGCCTCCAAATATCCGCAGTTCAAAATCGTCGGTTCGGTGCATGGTGACTGGGCGCAGGATGTTGCCCAACGCGCCGTCGCGGGTATCCTGCCGAGCCTGCCTGACATTGCCGCGGTCGTGACCCAGGGCGGTGACGGCTATGGCGCCGCGCAAGCATTCGCAGCCGCAAAGCGCCCCATGCCGACGATCGTTATGGGCAACCGCCAGGACGAGCTTGCCTGGTGGAAGAAGGAGAAGGACGCCAGCGGCTACGAGACCATGTCGGTTTCCATCGCGCCCGGCGTCTCGACGCTCGCCTTCTGGGTCGCCCAGCAGATCCTCGACGGCCAGCAGGTGAAGAAGGATCTGGTCGTGCCGTTCCTGCGCATCGATCAGAACAATCTCGAAACCAACCTTGCCTCGACCCAGGCTGGCGGTGTCGCCAATGTTGAATACACGCTCGACGATGCCAAGAAAGCCATCGCCACGGCGAAGTAGCCGATATCAACCTGCTATTTAAAACCAGCGCCGCCCGATGAGAAGGTGGCGCTGGGCAGACGCAACGCCCGACCGGACGACCCATGATTGCAGTCAAAGACAATGCTTCGATGAGACAGGATGCCGAGCCGCAAGCGGTCGTCTCGGCCCGCGGCATTAAGGTACATTTCGGTGCCGTCAAGGCGCTTGATGGCGCCGATGTTACAATTCTTGCCGGCGAATGTATCGGTCTTGTCGGTCACAATGGCGCCGGCAAGTCGACGATCGTCAACGTGATCAATGGCGGTCTGAGCCCGCACGAAGGCATCATCGCCTATGAGGGCGACGATAAAGTGCATGGCATCAACGCTGCGCGTGCGCATGGCATTCGTTGTGTTTTCCAGGAGCTATCGCTCGCGCCGAACCTGACCGTCGTCGAGAACATGCGGGTCGTTCACCGCAGCCTCGCCGGCTGGAACTGGCGGCGGCAGGCTGCAGCGATCATCCGCGCCAAGCTCGACGAGATTTTCACCGGCCACAAGATCGATGTTATGCGCACTGTCGGCGAACTTTCCATCGCTGAGCGGCAGATGGTGGAGATCGCGATTACCTTTTGCGCCGTGGGGGAAGAGCCGAAGCTCGTCATTCTCGACGAGCCCACCTCTTCGCTCGATGCCGGATTGGCGGCGCAACTGATGGCTTATGTCCGGGCTTTCGTCCAAACAGGCGGCGCTGTGATGCTGATCTCGCATATCCTTGGCGAGATCCTGTCGACCGCGAGCCGCATTCTGGTCATGAAAGACGGCCGCGTCGTTGCCGATCGCGTGGCTCAGGATTTTACCGTGCACAGCCTTGTTCAGGCGATGGGTAGTGTCGTCAAGGAACAGGATCGCAAAGTGAGGAACGAAGAGCGTGTCGCGGCATCTCCCATTCTTGCGTTGCCCGCGCGCGGCGGCAAGGGTCTTGCCTTCGCGGTCCGCAAGGGCGAGATGATCGGCCTTGCCGGTCTTGCTGGCCACGGCCAGACGGAAATGCTCCTCGATCTCCATCGGTCGCTCTCGAGCAACTGGCTGCCGGGCAGGCAGGACAAGATCACCTTCGTTGCCGGCGACAGAAGCCTGAATGGCACCTTTCCCCTGTGGAGCATTTTGAAGAACCTCAGCATCGCATCGCTGGGCGAGCTCTCGCAGAAGTACCTCGTCAACAGACAGCGGGAAGAAGGCCTGGGAGCCGACTGGAAGGGCCGCATCGAAATCCGCACGCCAGCCATGGAAAACGGAATCCTGTCGCTATCGGGCGGCAACCAGCAGAAAGTTCTGTTTGCTCGTGCGCTAGCGACCACGTCGCCGATTGTGCTGATGGACGATCCGATGCGCGGCGTCGATATCGGCACCAAACAGGAGGTCTACAGGATCCTGAACCACGAAGCAGCGGCCGGGCGCACCTTCATCTGGTACTCGACCGAGATGGATGAAATCCGCCTCTGCGATCGCGCCTATGTCTTCCGCAATGGCGCCATCGTCGCGGAACTGGTCGGGGACCAAATCACCGAGGAAAATGTGCTGGCCGCTTCATTTGCCGGAGAAGACGCATGAACCGTCCATCTTCCGCCACCCTGCGCCTGCTGATCCCGGCGCTCTCGCTTGCCGTCCTGCTCATCGCGGTCTTCTATCTGCAGCCGCGCGCCATGAGCTATATCGGCCTCAATCTGCTCTTCAATCTTGCCGTGCCCATTGCGCTTGCGACGATCGCCCAGATGTTGATCATATCGGTCAACGATCTCGATCTGTCGATGGGAACCTTCGTCAGTTTCACCGCCTGCGTGGCGGCGACCTATCTGCAGTCGTCCCCGCTCATTGGCATCCTCATCCTGGCTGCAGCGATTGCCGTCTATGCCGTAATCGGCATCATCATCTATATCAGGGATCTGCCGTCGATCGTCGTAACGCTCGGCATGAGCTTCGTCTGGGGCGGTCTGGCGGTCCTTTTGCTGCCGGCACCAGGCGGTACCGCGCCGGATTGGGCGCGCTGGCTGATGACCTCTAAACCGCCACTTGTCCCCATAGCAATCGTCGCGAGCGTCGTCATCGCGTTGATTTCCCACCTGATTGTCATGCGCTCTTCCTTCGGTGTTCTTATCCGCGGTGTCGGTGGCAATCAGCGATCGCTCCAGCGTGCGGGCTGGTCCGTCGTCAGCCTGCGTGCAGCGGCTTACGCTCTGGCCGGCCTCTTCGCCGTGCTGGCCGGTGTTGCGCTTGTCGGCCTTACGACCTCAGCGGATGCGAATATCGCGCTGCGCTATACTTTGCTGTCGATTGCCGGGGTCATCCTTGGCGGGGGCGAATTCACGGGCGGGCGCGTCTCACCGGTGGGTGCCGTGATCGGCGCGCTGACGCTGACGTTGGCGGGCTCCTTTCTGTCTTTCCTGCGGATCTCGCCGGACTGGCAGATCGGTGCGCAGGGTGCGATCCTGGTCATCGTGCTTGCCCTGAGGCTCTTGCTCAACCGTGTCGAAAAGCGGGAGAAACAATTATGATCGCTCTTCGTGCGCTCGGCCGGAAGCCCTGGATCTGGTCCTTTGTCGCTGCCATCCTCGTGTGGATCATCACGGTGCTTTTCACCGGCGGCGCCAGTTCGATCGGCCTGTCGCAGGCCGCACTCACCTTTGCCGCCTTCTCCGTCATCGTCGGCATCGGGCAGATGTTCGTCATCACGCTCGGACCCGGAAATATCGATCTCTCGGTGCCGGCCACCATGACGCTTGCCGGTACGATTGCGCTGAAGCTGATGAATGTCGAGGACGGCATGGTCGTGCCGGGTCTGCTGGTGTCGATTGTGATCGGTCTCGGCATCGGGATCGGCAACTATGCGCTGATCAAGCTGTTGCGCATTCCACCTATTATCGCGACCCTCTCGATGAGCTTCATCATCCAGTCGGCGGCCATCTGGAGCAATCGCGGGCTGCGTATCAAGCCGCCCGAGCAGCTGGCCGATTTCACCACGTCCGGTGTGCTCGGCATCCCAAATGTCGCCATCGTCGCGCTTCTGCTCTCGGCGCTTGCCTGGGTCTTGCTGGAGAGGACGATCTACGGTCGTTGGATCTCGGCGATCGGACAGAGCATGTTTGCCGCGCGCATGGCTGGCATTCCCGTCGATGGCACGCGGCTTGCGACCTATGTACTCTGCGCCATTCTCGCATCGATCTGCGGCTATCTTCTCGCCAGCTTCTCCGGTGGCGCAGCTCTCAATATGGGGGCCGAATATCTGCTGATGTCGATCGCCGTCGTCATCATCGGCGGCACGGCGGTCGCCGGCGGCGATTCAAATGTGCCGGGTATATGGGGTGCGTCCCTGTTCATGTTCCTGGTTGTTTCCATGCTGAACACCTATGGTTTCGGCGCAGGCCCAAGGCTCATTCTCACCGGCTTAATCATCATTGCCGTCATTCTCGTTGCCGGCGGCCGTCCCATCGGCGGGCGCTGACATTGTTCCCAGCGGTCTTTACAGGAAAATAGCAATGCCAAACGACGCACCGTCCATCTACGAAATGTACGACGCGCGGTTCCGCGATCTCGTGGTTCTCAGTGCCGGTCTTGAGGAACTCTATTCCGATTGCCGCTGGGCGGAGGGGCCGGTCTGGTTCGCAGATACCGGATGCCTGATCTGGAGCGATATCCCGAACGAACGCATGCTGCGCTGGGTGCCGGGTGGGAGCGTGTCGATCTTCCGCGCTCCCTCGAATTTCGCCAACGGCAACACGCGCGACCGCCAGGGGCGATTGGTATCTTGCGAGCATGGCACCCGCCGAGTGACGCGCACCGAGATCGATGGTTCGATCACCATTCTTGCCGATAGCTACAAGGGCAAGCGGTTGAATTCGCCCAACGATGTGGTCGTCCGCTCCGATGGATCCGTCTGGTTCACCGATCCGACCTACGGCATCCTGTCGGACTACGAGGGTTACAAAGCAGAGCCGGAACAGGCGACACGCAATGTCTACAGGCTGGACCCGGCGACCGGCGAACTAGAGATCGTGGTCGACGATTTCCGTCAGCCGAACGGCTTGGCCTTCTCACCTGACGAGACCAAGCTCTATGTCGCCGACTCTGCCGCAAGCCATGACATCAATGCTCCGCGGCACATTCGCGTGTTCGACGTGATCGATGGAAACAAGCTCGCCAACGGCCGGGTGTTTTGCGACATCGACGCGGGCATTCCGGATGGATTCCGCGCGGATATTGCGGGTAATATCTGGACGAGTGCCGGCGACGGCGTGCATTGCTTCGCGCCCGATGGCACCTTGCTCGGCAAGATCAAGATACCGCAGACGGTCGCCAACCTGACTTTTGGCGGGCCTCGCCGCAATCAGCTGTTTATCGCTGCGACGCAATCGTTATACCGCGTCTACACCACAGCCACAGGCGTCCAACTGCCCTAGATGTAGTTGGCCGTTCAGGCGCGTTGAAGTTGATTGTAGCGGTCCTCCGCTACTCTTCGCTGACGATTGCGGACAGCCAGCCCTTAATTTCGTATTGATATTTTTCGCCTGCTTGGCGCAGGTCGACGGATTACGGCTGAGACGACTTCTCTGAACGCTTTCGCCGGGCCGGATACGGCTGCCCGAAGGGCCACACCATTGGCATTCCTTCTCTTGGAATAGAGAAGCGGCTCTGCCTTGTGGGGCAAGGCAGAGCCGGGAGACCTATAACGGCTCACTTAGTGCGACCAAGTGTCAGGGGTGTGAACTTGTCCGTCCTCTAATATTACACTACTCAAGGGTGAATTCCTAGATAATAAATCATCCTTTCGTGACGCGGCACCTCCGGGCATGTGGGCCTGAGCTCCTTAGTGAAACGAGGAAAATTACAGGGATGACGCGAAATTCTTGGCGACGGCGCGACGACGTTCCGCCGATCGACGGCGGTCCCTCTTCATCAAATTGGCGGTAAATTCAGGCCGGATATGGTCGAGCCTGCGAGAATCGGACGGGCTGGCATCTATTGCAGCTTTTGACCGTCAAGAAGACCATTCTCATAGGCAGCCGCAAGAGTGCTGTTTTCCGGATATGGATTGGGCCTATCGTTCAGGTGTCGTCTTCCTGCAGAAATGCCTTGTTCATAGGCTTCTCTTTCTCTTTCCGATGGGGTCCTCGGCATTTCTCGGCCGAAGCGCCTAATGGCTCTCGAGGTGGCGAGATCGCGTAGTATATTGCAATCAACAATTCCACTTTGGTAGAGCTTGATCAGATCCACCGCAAACATCTCTCGGTTGACATCGTTCAAAACGAACCAGGGCTGAGCAATGATAACGTCGAAAATCTTTTGAAGATTGTCGATCTCCTCTGGTTGAAGAACGCATTCGATGAGGTAGCGACGCATGACCTTCCTCCATCGTACAAGATACTCTCTTTCAGCCTCCCGTGAAATGACAATCAATGGCAGAACTGGAAACCCTATTGTCTCTTGCAAATCCCAAATTGCGGTACATGCGAGCCGAAAAATGTAATCGTTTGCACGACATCGCATTTGCCCATGAGGTGGGGCGCGAGCGTTCGCACGATCCCGTCTATCCGCGACCTATCCTAAGTTGCCAGCTTGGAGCCATGCGGTTTCAAATGCTCTGCAATCAGTTCCCGAGCCGCTGCGAATACGCCGCTTTGGTCATCGCCCTGGCTTTCCTCAAGCATTTGAAGGGCGTTCTCATACATATCGCGCTCTGCTTCCGCGCTGACCGCGCCGATCCGCCGAAGATGACCGATCAGCGCTGCAAGCATGGCGGAATTCGAAAGCGCCACCGCGCCGGCTGACAGGGCGGCGGCATCACGGTTGTTCGGTTTGCCGGTCATGTGTTCCTCCCGACGGTGAAGTTCCTCCCAGAACGGTCGTCGCTGTAAAATAAAGAAATATCAGAAGCCGCGCGAATGTCGATGGCGAGGATTCGCCTTCAAGTTACGATCGGGCGCTTTTAGCTGAGGCGGGCAATCGTATCGTCGAGGTTGTCGATCGCGAGTTGTTCGCGGGCGATCATGCCGTCAATATCGATATCTTCGTTGACCCATTTCGCAGCTGCGCCCTGCAACTTCATCGCCAGAAGCTCATTGCGATGGGCGACTTTTTCGTCTCTAATCTTGACAAGCTTTAAGCGAAAATCATCATTCATTTCAAATCCCTCCGCCGGGGGTGGTACTCATCGATAACTCGCGTTAGCCGCCGGCTCGCCACTGTTGATCTCACTCGTGCCCACGTCCGCGATAGGTCGTTGGAACGCCGGCAGCCTCATGGCATTGTGCGAGAGTTTCCAGCCATGCCGACAATCCAGTCGGCACTTCGGCATTCCCTGCTTCCAGCGCCTCCACCCATGACAAGTCGCATTGCAGGGCACTCGCCAGATTGATGGGCGTCCAGCGGATATGCAAAAGGCATTCGGAAAAACGTTCTGGGGTCATGGATCTTCCTATTTTTGACGTAACATTCACCGTGCCAGAGGGACACGTGAAGTCAAGTACGATGAAAGTTCCACTGGTCTCGCAGATCTATGCCGAGTTGCCGCAACGCCATTGGCTTGCCTGGATGAAGAAGGTATCCGACCTCAACTACGGCATTGCGAAGCGGTGCATGACGATGACAAACGCGAAGAGCTCTGCCTCGTGGCATTGAGGCAGAGCTTAAAAAGGCCTATTGAAAAGACCTCCCTGTGCGAACCTCCGACTGGGGGGCGCAAGTGTTCGCACGATCCGTGCTTTATCGGAGCTCGCTTAAACGAACCTGAAAGGCGAATGGGCGCCAGCCTGGTCCGGGGGACATGGACCTCAAAGCCTGGCACTGCGATCATCGGTCGTGACATTCACCTGCACGGACATGTCGTCGAAATCGGATGCGCTGCCATCGTAGCTGCCCCACAGGGGTATCGCCTGTTTCGGGTCGCGGGCGACGCCGACGCGGATCAGGTCGCGGTTGCCGACGATACCGTTGGTGGGATCGAACTCCACCCAGCCGGCGCCAGGAAGGTAGATCTGGCACCAGGCATGGGTCGATCCGCCCCCGAGCGTCAACGAGCCGTCACGGTCGGGAACATAGATATAGCCGGTGATGAAGCGGGCAGCGAGCCCAAGCGATCTCGCCGCCTCCATCATTAGCAGTGCAAAATCGCGACAGGTTCCACGCCGAAGCTGCAGGGTTTCCAGCGGAGTTTGCGTGCCATGCGCCAACCGCCGGGCGTAGATGAAGCTCTCGTGGATCGCGTAACATAAGGTCATCAGCAAGCGCCCGGTTTCGGTAGGCTGGCCGATCCGCACGAATTGCTGCGCCCATTTGCCGACCGTATCCCCCGGATCTGGGTAATGGCGATGAATTGTCCGCTCCAGATCAAGTGCTTCCTCCGGATCGTATGCAAAAGGATAGGTCAAGGCCGCCTCGTCGATCTGAAGGTCGATTGCAATGTGAGGCGTATGGTCGAGGCGAATGGTTGTTTCGAAGCGAAGTTCACGCGAGGCTTCCGCAAAACCAACCAGGGCGACGCAATTGCCGAACACGTCATGGATCCATCGGACGTATTCCGGCTGCGGATCGACCTGCAGGTGGGAGCTCAACAGCGTCTGGTCGAAACTGTCCCTTGGCCTGAACATCAGCCGGTGCTCGCCAAACTCCACAGGTCTTGTGTAGCGATAGGAGGTGATATGCCGGACGGAGAATGTGGTCATCCAATCACCGATGATAGTTGCGAGGGCAGCGTTACCTATAAATCCTGCATCTCTTTTTTGCTTGGAAGCGATGCGAGAGCCAATGCCATAGCAGACGCCGCCTGACGATCACAGGCACAAACGCCGGCAGTCGCCGATATGCGTCTGCTTCGTAGGGTTTTCCGAGCTTCGATCGGAAGTTTGGCAACTTTATATTGGGTTTCTCAAGGAAAAAGTGCACCATCGCGCTCCGCGCGGGTCCATATGCGAACCACTGATATCGCCGCCGGGCAGGCAACAGCGGAGTCTAAGCGTATTCGCCTCGACATGTAAATTGGGATGGGTAGTCGAAGCACGTTGCCTTGCTTGTCATTATCCCCACCGCCGCCACCAGGCTCAATTTATCGTCGACGCCGGTCAAATCGGTTCTTCGATACTGAGACTGCTGCCCGATATCTCGCATTGCAGGCTCACACGCTCTCTGGAGTTATCGTCTCAAACGGCACGATACGTTGGAGAATTGCCGGGCTGTCGCGATGGGTCAGGGAGGCAATCATTGTTGCGACCAATTCGTCAGAGATTCGGTCCATCGGATGACACAAAGCTGCAGTGATTAGGCCTTCCGTCAGTCCCTTACGCGTCTCCGGACCAAGGTCGCGGCAGACCACCTTCACCTTGTCTCTTCTTTCGGGAGCCGCCTCGCGCAGTGCCCTGAGAACCCCCGAAATCCCGCCTCCAATTATGAAGATACCTCTCAGGTCATCGAGTTCGGACAGCAATTGGCTAACGATCCGATGAGCCTCCTCGGGCTCTTCATGAGTTGGCCGGCTATCGTCGATTTGGATGTGAGGCGCATGCTCGCGCATATATGAGCGAAAGCTGGCATCCGAGACGTCCTGGCATTGGTAGCGGTGATTACCGATGAACACTGCAACCCGCCCGGGCGATTGGGCAGTCTGGGCTAAAAACCATGCGGCAGTTCTGCCCAGTTTCCAATTGTCGGTCCCGACGTAGCCGGCGCGATCTGGAGCGCTCTGATCCGTTATATAGGCAACGGTCGGCTTGCCTCTAAGCTTGAGAGAATGAATTGTCTGTCCGATCAGGGGATGATCTCCCGCAATGACAGAGACCGCATCGCATTTTTCTCCCAGGGCATCCAATCTGTTTGCGATGTTCTCGGGACTTAAAACGTCGACAAATTCGACCAGCGCCTCGACTTTCTCACCGGATCTCCGCTGACATGCATTGACGACGCTGGAGCCGAAGAGGCGGTATAGCTCTCGGGTCGACTGCTGCAAAAGAAATCCGAAGCAATATGAGGGGCGGGCATTTCTTTGCCGGTCTTCGATGACGCCCCGACCATAGAAGCCGATTTCCTCCGCAGCCTTTTGAACTCTCTCGATTGTCCTCGGTTTCACAGAGGATGAACCGTTAAGGATCCTGTTCACGGTGGAAATGCTCACCTTGGCGGTACTGGCCAAATCCGCGATCGTAGGGCGTGCCTTCATGACATAATCCAATTCATTTTAGAATGGACTGAAAGATACAAAATATTCATTCCATTGCAATAGCTATTTCGAACAAGCAGTTCATTTGGTACTACTGCCTGGCGTTGCCGAGATCGATCAGAGGAGATGTGATCTCGAGAGCAACTTTCGGGAGGAAATCTAATGAAGTTCTTTAAGGGTGCCCTCAAAGGGTTATTGGCGGCGTCTGTTGTCGCCCTTTGTGCCTCTGCCGCCCTGGCCGCCAATATCGCCGTGGTCGGTGGCAAGACGGATGACGAGTTCTGGAGCCGCATCAAGAAGGGTGTCGATGATGCGAGGCCCGTTCTCGAAAAGAACGGCGGTACGGTAACTTATCTCCAGCTGCAGACCTATGACAATCTCGGTCCGGACGCAGCGCAGCTCGTACGCACCGCGATGAGCCAGGGTGTGAAGGGCATCGTGGTCCCTGACTGGGTGCCGGCGGCAGAGGATGAAGCGATCAAGGCTGCTATTCAGAGCGGGATCAAAATCATCCTCATGAACGCCGGCAATATCGATAAGGCGCGCGAGCTCGGCGCGATCAACTATGTCGGCTCGGACGAATATGTCGCCGGCAAGGCTGGCGGCGAATATATGGGATCAAAAGGCGCAAAGAATGTCATTTGTGTCAATACGCTTCCAGGTGCTGCCAATCAGGAGGCCCGGTGCAAAGGCGTGATCGATGGCATCACCGCTAGGGGTGGCAAGGGCAAGCAGTTGCCGCTGCCGGCCACGAGCTTCGGTGATCAAACGGCAATTGCCGAGGCGGTGAAGGCCACACTCATTCAGGATGACACAATCGATGGCGTCCTCAACGTCGGAGCGACCGACGCGGACGCCGCTGCGAGCGGGATCAATCAAGCAGGCAAGGTGGGGAAAGTCGTCCATGGCACTTTCGATCTGAATGCATCGGGATTGGCGCGCATCAAGGACGGCTCTCAGACCTTCGCGATCGACCAGCAGCCCTATCTCCAAGCCCTGCTCAGCGTAACGCTACTGGCATCCCATCTGGACTTCGGCACCAACCTGCCCACGGCGCCGGTGCTGACGGGTCCGGGCATCGTCGATGTTTCCAATATCGACGCGGTCATGGTCGGCGTCAAACAGGGCGCCCGATAGATCGGGCAGGCTTCGCTCCGGCCCGCGAGAAACTCGCGGATCGGCAATGAGACGTCCCATGCTTCGAAAAGAAGCCTGATTGGGGATACAGCAAATGAACAATCTGTCTGTCGGCAACCTCTTGCGCCGCCCTGAGGCGGGTGCCTTTCTCGGGCTCTTTGGAGTGCTGGCGTTCTTCATCATCTTCGGAAGCGCCAAGTTTCTGGAACCTGCCGGGGCCGCGAGCTGGCTGAACGTCGCTGCCAATCTCGGCATTGTCGCTTTGCCGATCGGACTTTTGATGATCGCCGGCGATCTCGACATTTCAATCGGCGCGATGATCCCCGCCGGTTCGATGACGGTGGCGATCATATCCGGCTATTACGGTTTTCCGATCTGGCTCGGCATGCTCGGGTCGATCGGCATCGGTCTCATCGTCGGTCTGACCAACGGCTATCTCGTGGTGCGCACGGCGGTGCCATCGCTGATCGTAACACTCGGCACGCTCTTTGCGGTCCAGGGACTGATGCTCGGCGTCTCGGTTCTGGTAACCGGAACGACCAGCGTCGCCCTGACCGCCGATCCGTGGGCAAAATTCCTCTTCGGCCAGTTTCTATTCGGGTCTTTCCAGGTGATCATCGTCTGGTGGATCGCGATCACCGCTCTCTTCGTCTTCTTCATCCATTTCTCGCCGTATGGAAATTGGGTCTTCGCGATGGGTGGAGACAGGGGCAGCGCGCGGAATGCCGGCATCCCCACGGCGGGACTGACCATCATCCTGTTCGTGCTCTCTTCCACGAGTGCGTCCTTCGTCGGCATGTGCCAGGCCATCCTCTTCAATTCGGCGCAGGTCTCCGGCGGCATGACCTTCATCTTCAACGCGATCATCTCGGTTGTCGTCGGCGGCGTCCTGTTGACTGGCGGCTTCGGTTCCGTGATCGGGATCTTCTTCGGGACGATCACCTTCGCCGTTGTGAACCAGGGCATCTACTTCACAACCTTCGACCGCAACTGGTCGAGCCTCATCATCGGCGTCATGCTGCTGATCGCGGTGCTTATGAACAACACGTTCCGTCACATGGCGCTGACCTACTCGCCGAAGAAGAAGTGAGGGATCAGGATATGAGAACGCCTATTCTTGAACTCGAAAACGTCAACAAGTCCTTTGGTCCGATCGATGTCCTTCATGACATCACGTTGAAAGTCCATCCGGGGGAGGTCCTTTGTCTTCTTGGAGACAATGGTGCAGGCAAGTCCACTCTCATCAAGACATTTGCCGGCGTCTACAAGCCGACGAGCGGGACCGTGAGGTTCGAAGGCAAGCCGCTGATCTTCAACAACCCGCGCGAGGCCGCCGATATGGGCATCGCGACAGTGCACCAGTTCGGCGGCACGTTCCCGCTGATGAGCATCGGCCGCTCGTTCTTCGTCGGTCGTGAGCCGACCAAGGGCTTCGGCCCGTTCAAGATCTACGACCGCAAAACGGCAAACGACATCGCGGTGAAGGCGGTGCGCGAATTCGGCATTACCCGTATCGACGACGGCGATCGCCTGATCGGCGGACTGTCGGGCGGGGAACGCCAGTCGCTGGCGATTGCCCGGGCGGTCCATTTCGGCGCCAGGGTGCTGATCCTCGACGAGCCAACGGCAGCACTCGGAGTCAAGGAAGCCGCCCACGTGCTTCGCATCGTTCTCGAAGCGCGGCGTCGCGGACTGGCAGTCATCTTCATTACGCACAACGTCATTCACGCGATGACGGTCGGCGATCATTTCGCTGTCCTGATCAAGGGCGAGAAGGCGGCCGACTTCCGCAAGGGCGAAAAGACGAGGGAGGAGATCACCAATCTCATGGCAGGCGGGGAGGCGATGGCCGAACTGGAGGCTGAGATCGAGGCTCATTCATCCGCGAATGGCGGCCATTCCCCGGCGGTCTGAGCGATCGGCCAAACGAACACGGCCAGACAATCGAAACCGGCTCACCCGCCATCGCGGGTGGGGCTGTCAAGTGCAACCATTTTAGAGGTGATCAATCATGAAAATCGCGCTCGACCCATTTATGCATCGACATCTTTCCCTTGAGGAACTCCCTTCGAAGGTCGCCGAACTTGGCTACGAGTGGATCGAACTCAGCCCCAGGGCGGACTTCCTCGAATGGTTCAAGGCGCCGCGCGTTTTCCCCTCGCGGATCAAGTCCTTCAAGAAGGCGCTCGCGGACGCGAATGTAGGCATTGCCTCTCTCCTGCCGATGTACCGCTGGGCGTCCAACGACGAGGCCGAGCGGCAGGCCGCCGTCAAGCATTGGAAGCGCGCCATCGAAATCTGCGTCGAACTCGGCGTCGATACTATGAATTCCGAATTCGGGCGCGGTCCTCACCCGGATAGAGGCTCCTGCTATTGCTGCCATACCGGATCGATGATCGAAGCCTGCGAGGATGCCTGGTGGCGCTCGATGGACGAACTCGTGGCGGTCCTCGAACGCGAGGGCATCAACATGCACGTCGAACCGCACCCGGAAGACTGGTGCGAAACGCTTCAGCCGGCATTGGATATCATCCGGACCGTGAACTCGAAGAACGTCAAGTTTCTCTATTGCGCGCCGCACACATTCTACTTCGGCGACGACACCAAGGCGATGCTGCGCGAGGCCAAGGACGTGCTCGCCCATGTCCACGTCGGCGACACCTTCAATCATAGGGCGTCCTCCGGACTTCGGTATATCCTCAATCCTCCCGGCACGAACGCCCGCGTGCATCAGCACCTCAACATCGGTCAGGGCGAGGTTCCGTGGGACGATTTTTTCGGCACCCTGGCTGAGGTCGGTTTCGACGGTATCATGACCGCCTGCGTCTTTGCATGGGAGGACAAGGCCGACCACTCCGGCAAGTTCATGCGCTCGGAGATGCAGCGTTTCGTCGACAAGTACTGGGCGGCCAAATGACAGCGGATAGGCCCGTCTGCAGCCAGCGCCCCAGTGAGCCCTCGGCGCGCTGTAGCCGAGGCCGACGCGGCTGTGCCGCCACTTGAAATTCACAGACACTACTCCTGGAAGGACAGAGGATGATCAACGGAGAAAGACAGATCGAGCGCCCCCTGCGCTGGGGCATGGTCGGCGGCGGCCGCACTGGGCAGGTGGGATACAAGCATAGAACCGGCGCTCAGCGGGACGGCACCTATCGGCTGGTCTGCGGAGCCTTCGACCTTGATGCCGAGCGCGGACGCGACTTCGGCATGAGGATCGGCGTCGCGGCGGACCGATGCTATGCCGACTACAAGGAACTGATCGCCCGCGAGGCCGGACGCGAGGACGGCGTCGAGGTCGTTTCGATCGCCACGCCGAACTTCACACACTACGAGATCACCAAGGCCTGCCTTGGAGCCGGTCTCCATGTGATTTGCGAGAAGCCTCTGTTCTTCACCGTCGCGGAATGCGACGAGGTCGCGAAGCTGGCGGAGAAAAACGGCCTGATCGTCGGTGTCACTTACGGCTTTACCGGCCATCCACTAGTTCATCAGATGGCGGCGATGGTCAAGAAGGGCATGCTCGGCGACATCCGGATCGTCGACATGCAATATAGCCATGGCTTCAACGCGGGCGACGACACCGGCGCAGGGGAAGCCCTTAAATGGCGCACCAATCCCAAGACCGCCGGCTCGACCTTCGTGCTTGGCGATATTGGGACGCACCTTTACTATCTCTCCGAAGTCGTGCTGCCGCACATGAAGATCGACAAGCTGCTTTGTGACCGCAAGGCCTTCATCCCGACCCGGGCTCCACTCGAGGACCATGCCACCGTTCTTATGCACTACGACAACGGCGCCCGCGGTCGCCTCTGGGTATCCTCGGTGAATGCGGGGAACATGGGTTCGCAGCGCTACCGCTTCGTCGGCTCCAAGGCGTCGGTCGAATGGTCCGACGCTCAACCCGACCAGCTGATCTACGAAGTGCAGGGCGAGCCGAACCGCACGCTGCATCACGGCATGCCATACCTCGAGGAGGAAAGCCTTGCCGTCGACCGCATGGGCGCGCTGCACACCGAGGGCCTGGGGGATAGCTGGTCGAATATCTACCTCTGGATCGCCCAGGCCATAGATGCCAAACGCCGTGGAGACGAGGCTTTCCTTCAGGGCCATCACTATCCGGGCATCAAGGCCGGCACCGAAGGTGTGCGTTGGCTGGAAAACTGCGTCCGCTCGGCTGACGCGGGCGCCGCTTGGGTCGACTTCCAGTGACCCAGCAGAGGACGTGCCGGACTTCCTCCGTCCTACTCCTAGGCGCGTCCTCACCCTCCTTGTTTTGAAAGACAACACGATGAAACTCTCTATTTGTACCGACGTGATGGGCGACCTCTCCTTCACGGATATGCTCGACAAATGCGTGAAGCTCGGCGTCGAGGGTATCGAGATGACCGGCGGCGGCTGGTCACGCGGTCCGCACTTCCGGGCCGATGAGCTCCTGGCCGACAAGGGTCTGCTCAAATCCAAACTCAAGGAGATCGAGGCCCGCGGCCTGCAAATCGCCGCCCTCAATTGCTCCGCCAATCCCCTCGATCCAGGCGACATGGGCAAGCGCCACCGCAAGGAGATGGAGGACACGATCCGGCTTGCAGGCGAAATCGGCGTGAAGAAGATCGTTACCATGTCCGGTCTGCCGGAGGCCGGTCCCGGCGACATGGTGCCGAACTGGCTCGTCTACACCAAGAGCTGGCCGAACGAGATGCCGGAGCGCGACCGCTACCAGTGGGAAGATCGCGCCTTTCCGCTCTGGCACGATCTTGTGAGGCTTGCAGGCGAAGTCGGCGTCGAGAAATATGCGCTGGAGAATTTCTCGGCGATGCTCGTCTGGAACCCGGAGACCCTGTTCCGCCTGCGCAACGAGGTTGGTTCGACAGTCGGCATGAACCTCGACCCGTCGCATCTGATGTGGATGGGTGCTGATCCGATCGCATCGGCGCGCGCGCTCGGGAGCGCGATCCACCACTGCCACGGCAAGGATACTCGCATCGAACGCGGCCTGGCTGACGTGAATGGCTTGCTTGAGCTGAAGGACGTCACCGACGTCGCCAACCGCACATGGAACTACGTCGCCGTCGGCGCCGGCCATGATCTGCAATGGTGGAAGGAGTTTTTCTCTGTAGTTCGCATGGTCGGCTACGACGACTGGGTCAGCCTCGAGATGGAAGATTTCACCATGTCCACCGATGCAGGCATCCAGTCCTCCATCGACGCACTGCAGGCGACGATCAGCCGCTGATCAATGATCGCGGGTGACACTTCGCCCGCCTTCCTTCCGGTTTGTTTTCGACGAGGCCGGCAATATCCAACCTGATCACGATTACCGATGTGCCGCATTGCTGGGGGGTGGGTGACGTAAACGCCCTCCGATTTGCCAGGTAGGGAAGCAGCTCTGGACGAGTCCACCGCAAACGAAAATTCGCCATCCCGTATGGGCATTTTCCGTTGCAAGAGTGTCAACGGCGGGAGATTGATCCATCGGGAGGTGCCGAGAACATCTCGGACAGCAGAGGGCTTCGCGACCTTAGCTTGGACCATCAGGTTCTCGTAGGCGATGGAATTGGAAATGGCGGACACCGGCTCGGCGCAGCGCCGATGCCGGGGAGGGTCGCTTCTAGAAAGGATGTTGGCAAGCTTGTAGGCTTCTGATAAGTTACATGTAACCAACAATGATGGAGAAATACGTGGCCCTTATATCAAAGCGCATTCCCTCGCGCGTGAAGGTCGGAGAGCATCGCGCCCGATTGCGTGCCCAAGGTTTGCGTCCGATCCAGATCTGGGTTCCGGACGTGCGTGCACCATCGTTCAAGGCCGAGGCCCACCGCCAGTCGCTTGCCGTTGTGGCAAGCGTGCATGCCGACGAGGATCAGGCATTTGTCGATGCTGTGTCTGATTGGGGTGATGGGTGAGGCGCGGCGATATCTGGACGGTCGCGGGTGGCAAAGATTATGCGGGCAAGCCGCGCCCCGTCGTGATCGTGCAGGACGACAGTTTCGACGCCACGGATTCGATCGCTATTTGCGCCTTCACATCAGACGAGACGGAGGCGCCGTTGTTCCGGCTTGTTGTCAAGCCGAATGACCGCAACGGTCTGCGCACGGCATCCCGGCTGATGGTGGATAAGATCACAACCGTTCCGAAATCGAAGATCGGCGGGCAGGTCGGACGGCTTGACGATGAGGACATCGTGCGCCTCAATCAGGCGATGCTGGTCTTTCTCGGGATGGCAGTGTCGCCAAGAACAAAAGGAGAAGTTTGAGCGTCAGAGTGTGAAAAAAGTGCAAAGATGACCCCGTCGAGAGAGCCCATATACAGAGGCATTTGCTAAGGATCTGGAAGTGCACTTCCTCCAGTGAGGAAAGATGGCTCTGCCTTTTTCCCCAACAAGGGCAAAAACTGTCTCCCCATTCTTCGTTATGCAAATGCGTGTCCTTCAGAACGAACGCGTCACTGGGCAAAGGGTGAGCTGGGGGCATCGTCGAACGAACTATCCTCTGTCTTCACATGTGCACGACTACCTTTCCACCGGCCTCGTCCGTCTCCATCAGCCTGTGCGCTGCCTGGATATCTTCGAAACGAAACACGCGGGCAGGCTTTGCCTGATAGAGTCCTCGGGCCGCATTGTCGGCGATTTGCTGGAACGGAATCTCGCTGAGTGGATAATCCTGGGTGCCGAAGACGAGCGCGCTGGCGAATGCGCTGAGGTGGGCGCCGCTCGGCATTTGGAAGACAGGATCAAACTGGGGCAACGGCGCGCCGCCGCCAAGAAACCCTGCCAGGCAAACGCGACCGCCCCGCCGAACCGCCGCCAGAGAATCGAACACGGTCGTGGTGCCGATAAGGTCCAGCACCGCATCGACGCCAGTCGGCGCGATATCATGCAACTTCGCCGCCAATTCGTTGCCGCCAACTATGACATGCGCCGCGCCGAGCCGGTACAGCATATCAGCGCGATCCCTTCGGCGCGTGGTGGCGACCGTTCTCACTCCCAAACCTCTTGCGATGTTCAAGGCCGCCTGGCCAAGCGCAGAAGTCGCCCCTCGGATCACCAGCGTCTGGCCGGGAGCCAGTTGGAGATTTCCAACCAGGCACGTCCAAGCAGTGGCGTAGGATTCAGGAAGAGCCGCAAGCTCTTCCCAAGGCAGGTCGGTGTCGATGGCGACAACGTTTTCCCGAGGCACGCTCACGAACTCCGCGTAGGAGCCGTTGCGGGTGCGGCCCATCCCGCCCATAAGCGCAATAACCTTTTGCCCCGGCGCAAAGCCTCCCTCGAGATCGGCCTCGACGCTGCCGGCACACTCGATGCCGCTGATCTCCGCCACCTTACCCCAGGCACCGCTTCGAAAGTAAAGCTCCGCTCGGTTCAAGCCAAAGGCCTTGACCGCGATCAGAATTTCGCCTGATCGTGGATCGGGTCTCGGGCGTTCGGAGAGACTAAGAACTTCGGCGGCGCCGGGGCGGGTTATGATAATGGCGCGCATGTGTTTGCTCCTTTTTTCCTCTCAGAAGACATACAAGCGCCCGGCAAAAATGTATTTTACAAAGTTTCTCCAAACATTGTAGATTTTATCGCCATGAATGGTCTCACGCTCGCCCAACTCCGCTCGATCGACGCCGTCGTCTCCGAGGGATCGCTGCAAGCTGCCGCGCTGCGGCTCGGCCGCACGCACCCAACTCTGCATACGGCCATCATCAACGTCGAAGGCCAGATCGGCTTCCCCCTGTTTGATCGAACTGGGTATCGCATGGTCCTTACGCCCGCCGGAGAGGCGTTCCTGGCGCGTGCCAGACGCGTGCTCACCGAAATGGCGGACCTTCAGGTCTATGCCGCCCAGCTCGCCGCCGGTGAGGAAAGCGAGTTGCGAGTCGTGATCGGTGATCTATCGCCGCTTCCCGAAATGCTCCAACTCCTGCGTGGTTTCTTCGATGGTCGGCCGGCCACTCGATTGCATCTTCAGTTCGCGGCGATTTCCGGGCCATGGGAATTGCTGTTGGAGGATCGTACAGACCTCATTCTGCATCACGTCGATCAGAGTGATCCGCGCTTTGAAACGATCACCCTCCGTCCTGTTCGCCTGATTCCAGTCGCTGCCCCGAACTTTCTGCCCTTTCCGATAGAGGAGGCATCGCCGGAACGAATGCGGGAAATGGTTCAATGTGTCATTCGGGACAGCGCGCAAAATTTGCCCGAGAGAAGCTACTATGTCATCGAAGGTGCGCGGACTTGCACGGTCAGTGATCAGCTCATGAAGAAGGAAGTGATCCTGCAAAGCCTTGGCTGGGGCCACATGCCTGATTTTCTTGTCGATGCCGAATTGCGGGAAGGCCGTTTGATTTCTCTGGCCAACGGCTATTTCGGCGGCGGCGTGATTGAGCTGGTCGCCGCCCGGCGGTCCGGCCGGGCACATGGGCCAGCAGCGTCGGCACTCTGGCGTCTGCTGCAGGCGAGCGCTGCGTCGACGTTAAGTGGCAAACCGTGACGATAGTACTGATCGACATTAGCTGGTGTATAGCATAGCAGATGATGTCAACAGACCTTGCCTCATGCCGCCAGTGGTTCGTCATATCGCATCAGCCGCCCGGCGTTCGCCAGCACCAACAGTGTGCTGAAATTATGCAGGAGGGCGGCGACAACGGCCCCCGCCGCTCCGAGAAAACCGAAGCCCGCCAATACGACGATCGCCACTGTCCAGCCGAGGCCAGTCATAACGTTGGTTTTCAGCGTCCGGCGACAGAGCCTGCTGAGCCGGATGCATGTGCCGAGCCGTCGCAGATCGCTGCCGATCAGGATGATGTCCGAGGAGGCAAGCGCAATATCGGCGCCGCCCGCGCCCAAGGCAATCCCGACGGCACCGGCCTTGAGGGCGAGCGAGTCGTTGATCCCGTCGCCGACGACAAGAGGTTTGAAGCCGCTTTTCGTCTCGCTTAGCACGCGCTTCAGCTTGTCTGCGGGCAAGGCCTCAGCCGCGATGTCGGTTATGCCGATCTCGCGCGCGAGGGTATGTGCGACCGATTGGCGGTCGCCGGTGAGTAGAAGCTGTCGACGGAGCCCGAGCGCCCGCAACTCCGTCATCGCAGCCGCTGCTTCGGGCTTGATCGTGTCCGACAGGAGAAGCCAGGCGACAAAATTTCCGCCGATCGACATGCCCGCGAGCGGACCGTCATGCACGGGAACCGGGGGAACGACGACGGACAGGCGTTTAAACAATTGGGGACGTCCGAGGGCCACTTCACCCATTGCCGTGCTCGCAACGACGCCCAAACCTTGAAATTCCCGAACGCTCGTCAGGGGGTGATAAGCATCATGGGCGACGAGCAAGGCCAGCGCTCGGCTCACCGGATGACTGCTGGCAGCGCCCAGAGAGGCGGCCAAGGCCCGAACGATCTCTCGATCCGTATTGGCGGTAAGCCTGATGTCCTTCAGCCGAAGCCGGCCGAAGGTGAGGGTGCCGGTCTTGTCGATGACCAAGGAGGTCAGGTCTGCCAGCTCTTCGAGAAATGCCGAACTCCGGATGAGGATGCCGTGGCGCGCGGCGACTGCGATACCGGCAATCGCCGTTGCCGGCGCGGACAGGACCAGGGCGCAAGGGCAGGCAGCAACCAGGATCGCAAGCATGATCTGGTCATTGTAGGTGAGGAACCAGGCGATGGCCGCTATCGTCAACACGAATGCCAGATATTGCTGGGCGTAACGCTCCAAGAGCCGGGTAATAGGCGGCTTTGAACTTTCCGCCCGCTGCATCAGCGCGATGACTTTTCCAAGCGTCGAATCCTCACCTGCTCGGGTCACCTCGATCTCAAGACGACCGTCCAGGTTGATCGCGCCACCGAAGACGTCCATCCCGGCGGAGACTTCGAGAGGCACGGATTCGCCGGTGATCGGCGCGGTGTCGAGGCTTGCCTGTCCCTCCCTGACGCGACCATCGGCTGGAATGCGGTCTCCCGCTCTTACCTCCACCAAATCGCCGGGCTTTAGAGATACATTGTCGACTTCACGCGTCCGGCCGTCCGGTGTGATCAGCCGCGCGTGGCTGCGGGTCAGACGTGCCAGCGCCTCCATCGCTTCTTTTGATCCGATGACGCTGCGCTCCTCCAGCACATGGCCGAATATCATGATGATCGGCAGAAGTGCGGCGGTCAGCAGATCGCCCGTCGCCCAGGCAGCCAGCATCGCCAGGGCGATCAACTGATCGGTGATGCCGTGCAGGCTTGGATGGCGCAGACTATGCCAACCGGACCGTACGACCGGAACTGCGACGATCAGCGAGGCAGCCGCCAGCAGAAGCTGGCTGACGCCCTCTTCGTCAGGCGCAAGCCAGCGCCAGCCGATGCCGAGCGCGAGCAAGCTCAAGGCGATCATGGCGAGTGTGAGCTGAACGGCCGCCGCCTGCTTTTCGTTGGCGGTCAGCAGGCCGGCGCTGAGCATATGGCCATGATGGTGCGCGTGGCCGTGGGAGCCGTGCGAATGATCGGTCGCGACACTCATTTGTCGGCTCCCTGCAGAATGAGCCGTGCGTCGTCCCGGGGATCGACCGTGACCACCGAGCCTGCCTGCGACAGGATTTTGCCAACGCGATCCCGATAGAGGCGCCAGAGAAGACCGGGGTCGCTATCGGACCCTTGGGCGCTCGCAAAGCTTGTGACGGTGGCCGTGTCCGCGCGCGCCTTCGCGAGACGTTCGCTGGATTGGGCTTCCGCTACCTGTACGATCCGGTCGGCTTGCTGATCGGCTGCCTGCCTATCCTTTTCAGCGTCGTTCTGCGCCGACGCAATCGCCTGCTCTGCCTGCTGGCTCGCGGTCAGCACTTCATCAAACGCACTCACGGCCTTCGCGGGAAGTGCGGATTGAACGTCGGCTCGGTCGATCTCGATCCCGAGACCTGTGCCCTTCGATGTCAGGGAGCCCAGGCTGGCGTTGATGCTTTTAACCAGGTCGGCACGCAGGCGTTCGCGACGCTCGGCGACACCGTTGTCGGAAGCGACAAGCTCCGGACGCGCGACCAGAATGCTGTCGAGGTCTCTTGAAGCACAGATCACGACGGCGCTTCGGGTCACGAGGCGGTCCAGTGCCGGAAGGACGTGTTCCTCCTGCAGAACATAGGCAAAGGGGTCGGTTACTCGAAAAAAGACGCGGATGTCGAGTTGAACGACACTGGCGTCGGCGGTCAGCAGATACCCTGAGCCCGCCAGGGTATCGCTTTCCGCCGCAGCGTCGGCCTCGCCGGCCTGAGCCGCGGGAGAGCGAAGCAATCCGTTGATCCGGCGTTCCAGGACCGTCGCTGCGTCGGGTACCAGCAGAACGCTTTCGAAAGGCGCTGGCAGGGCCCACAACAGGCCGGATTCCTGAACCCGGTTCAAGGCGCCAAGGCGCAGGACCACAGCTCGGTTTTGCGGCGCAATCTCCCGGATATTGGATGTCGCCCATCCGACTGCGGCGAGCACCATAATTGCGGAAAGCAGCCCGGACACTAGCCGGACAGCCTGATATTGCGCCGCCGAATTCCTATCCCCGGTGGTACGCATCTCTAATGTGCTCCGCCAGCCGACGCGGCGTTGGGTGGTCCGTCGACCAGGGCCCGGAAAGGCGCGGCGTCGGTTCTCAGGACAAGGCGCGTATTGGAGTTGACGATCGTGCCGAGCGTGTCGAGAGAGCGGAGGAGTTCGTAAAGTTCCGGCGCACTTTTATAGGCCGTTCCATAGATCTGTGCCGCTTCGACACGGGATTTGGCTTCTATATCGGCGGCCTTCACGGTTGCATCCGCCCGCAGAACCCGTGCGTCGCGTTCGGCTGCAGAGCGGATTTCCGCAGCTTGACGTTTGCCGATTGCCGCGCGTTCTGTCGCGATCGTCTCCCGTTCGGCTCGCATGCGGTCGACGGTGGCGTTCAATGTCACAGAAGGCAGTGTCAAGCGTTCGATGCCGACGTCGACAACCTGCAAGCCGTAGGTATCGAACAATTGCTGTGCAATCTGGGCTTTGAGTTGTGTCTCCAGGGCATCGATCCGGAGCTTGGCAGGATCGGGATTGATCAGCGACGACAGCTCGAAATTGCTCGCCGCCGTCTCGAGCGACGATCCAAGGAATGTGCGGATTTGTGCTGCTGCCTGATCCGGCTGGTTCTGAACGGACCGCACGAAGCGCTTGATGGCATCCGGATCGGCTGGAACCTGCCAGATCGCATAGGCCTGCGCGATGATCCGCAACCCATCCTTGGTTCCAACATCCTGCAGGCCGCTCGACGTCGATTTGGCGCGCAGATCGACGTCGATGGTCTTTTCAAGGGGAACCGGAAGTCGGAAGGCGAGGCCGGGATCGATCAAAACACGAGCCGGATTGCCAAACCTGGTGATGATAGTTGCGGCGCCCGATCTCACCTGGACGAGACAGGCGGCGACCAAAATGATGGCGACGACGATCGTCGCAACGATCAGGCGGGACCATCGAAAGGGCATCGTTTCGTTGTGATCATCGCCGTGAGAATGATGATGATCGTGCTCGTGATGGTCCGAGCCCGGATGGGCGTGCGCGTCAGTCATGGGCCGGTTTCTTTGCTTTGGTATCGAGTATTAGGCTCGGCACTTGTGTCGGGATCGACAGGTAACATCATGCTTCGGAGATCGAGTGTCGGAGCAATGCTTCCGCCGATGCGATGATCGAGGACGAGAGCCTTTGAATGAGACAATCCTGTCGTCAGTTGATCGAAGTATTCCTCTGTCAGAAACGCCTGTCCCGCCTCGTGGAACGCCGATTGCTCGGCCTGGAAGCGCAGCTTTGCGACCTCCGAAGCCGCGATGCCTTCCCTTGCCTTCGCGATCGCATCGTCCTGTCGGAGGCTGGCATTCAATTGCGCCTCGTTCGTCTGTTCGGCTGCGGCTCCCCGCTCGCGCGCAACCAGTGCCTCGGCGCTGATCTCTGCCGCCTGGACACCGTGAAATGCATTGGCTGCGCCGGCGGGTGGGTGGATGGCCTCGATGACCACCGCCAGGATTTCGACACCGCTGTTCAACTCATCCATGCTCTTCTGAACTGTTGAGGCAATATCGCCTGCCAGTGACAACCGGCCCTCGCTCAAGACATCGTTGAGCGTTCTTCTGGCAAAATCATGCACCAATACCCGGTTCGCTGTGCTTTCGATCAAGGCCGGCAGATCGGCGACCCGATAGGCGGCCTTCATTGCCGCCTGGTCCGAAAGACCGATACGGTAGACGAAGCGGACGTCCATGTTGACGATCTGAAAGCTTTGCTCGCCGCCGGTGCCGCTGGCGATGACCTGCGATTTCTCGCTGATGTGCGAGGCATCCCATAGCCGGTTCGCACTTTCCGGCGCTAGTCCTTCGGCATCGGCCAGCGGCTCGCCATTGCCGTTCGTGCTGACGGAGGTTGCCAGCTCGTGCACGCTGCCGTTCTCGATGGCAATGACACGGCCGAACGGCCACGGAAGACCGATGTGAAGGCCGGAATGCAGAATGTCCTCAGCCTTGCCGAACCGCTCATAAACGCCACGGCCGGTCATCGGAATTTCGCGCACGCCGCTCAACAGCCAACCCAGAAGGAGTGTTCCAAGAATGATGGCCGGAGCGGTCTTTCGAATGAACGAGAAAGCCCAAATCTGCCGAAGGTCGATGCCGTGTTTGGTTCGCAATTCAGATTGGATGCCGACCAAAAGCTGAGGTGGCCACTGAAGCGTGCCGGCGACAAGGCTGGTGGCGATCAATGTCGGCTCGCGGCTGTCGTTTTGCGGGCGGAACATGGAGGCGATCGCGCGGAACAGGAACTCAAGCCCGACGAGTGCGACAAAGCCTCCCAACGCCGCCAGGAGTTTGATGGGCAGTCCAGATCCGCGCGCGCTCAGGAACAGGCAGAAGCAAGACAGGACGAGCACGAAAATGGGCACGCGCGCCAATTGCGAAATTGCTCTTGCCTCGGGCCACTCCGCTGCATCGGTTGCAGCGAGTCGTCTTTCCGTCACAAGCAGAAGAAAGGCGAAAGCCAGACAGGCCGCAATGACGACGAGGAACGGCGTTCCGATCGCAGCGCTATCCGCCTTCAATGTCCAGCCGGTGTAGACGATCAAGCATGCGAACATGGATAGACCGGCGCCCCGGAGCGGGCTTGCTCCGATCCGCAACAGGAGTGATCGCCCCGCGAAGAAAGCGCTTCCCGTCCATCGCTCGATCAGATCGGGCCCTTCCGTCTCCCGTTGCGACCACGGCGACGTCACGAAAGCAATGAGCCATTGCGCGGGTTTCCCGAGCCGCATACCGGCGAGACCGGCTTTCTTTCGACGCCACTCTGCAACGTCGTAGGCAGATCGAAGCCCGGTGCCAAACAGGATAAGTGCAGCGGCGTTATTGCAAAAGAAAGCCACCCAAATTGGGTTAAGGCTGAACGTATTTGCAATCAGAGCACAGAGCAAAAGCAGGGCCGCAAAGATTGAAACGCTGAAACCCTGGTTTGCAATATCATGCGCTTGAACCGCGGCAAGTTGGAAGTCTGCTCGGTTTTTGATCTCAGGAAGCTGCTGCGTGTCGTTGGAACTAGTTTTCGGCATTCCCATACTTTATGCGCTCTTCCACGCCGCATTGAAGAAAGGTTTTCTATCTATTTCGCCAGCACCGCAGTCATTTGGGTGTAGGGATACGTTATTACGTATCGTACCCTTATCTGCAAGGCTTCGCCTTGATAAAGGAAAGTCGGCTGATCGGCATCACTTGCGCCGTGTAGCCCCCCCGGAAACAAACATAGTTTAGCCTACGACGAGCTTGGCCGACGGCGCCCGTTGTCTGGACAGAACTGACCTTATGCCACGCGCCGGGTATCGGATCTTCGCAACGCGGCGGCGCGGGTTCTTAAATCCCTGACCCGTCGAGCTGCTGGGTGTCGTCGCCTTCCCAGGGTGAGGGCATCGAGGTGCGATTGAGATTAGCCGAGGGCATCGGCATCCAGCACTTCAGCTCCGGCTCGGCATATTCGATGACGCGGCCGGGCGAGGAATCAGAGGCGCGCCAGCCTTCTACGCCGAACTGATCGCCATTCGACCAGTAGGCGAGGTCGACTTCTGCCGGCCCCTGTTCGGACGGGCGGACCGTGACGAGGATCCGACTGCCGTCTTTCGGCGCGCTTGCCATGTGGCGCCAGCGATCTGGCTCGTCCATCATTTTTCCTCCTGCCTTGCTGCGGAGTGAAGTGTCGCCTCGCCATCGAAAGCGGTCAACCCAAACTTTCCACAACCCATCCTCTATTGCTCGTACTTCGTCTAGAACAGTTGCAGAAAGGCACAACCGCGATCCTCTTGGAATTCTGCTGCGTTGAAGTAATTTGGATCACAGTTCTTCCAGAACTAGGTCACATACCCATAAAATAGTTTTTGTTTTTAATGGATTGTGATTCACTGCTTCCGTTGATTTGGAGGCAGTGATGGCTCGCTTTGATTTGACGGATTTCGAATGGTCGGTGATTGAACCGCT
>Ga0207695_10000379_pt1 | contig 101331 bp, 93 predicted proteins | sample KBSC54metaG_FD_184354 | JGI IMG/M metagenome (GOLD analysis project Ga0207695, IMG submission 184354) | Corn rhizosphere microbial communities from Kellogg Biological Station, Michigan, USA - KBS C5-4 metaG (SPAdes) (version 2) | ecosystem: Host-associated > Plants > Roots > Rhizosphere > Soil... | reverse complement strand
GCACGGAGATGGTGATGCCGGGCGACAACGTTCAGCTCGAAGTAGAGCTGATCACGCCGGTGGCCATGGAAAAGGGTCTGCGGTTTGCAATCCGCGAAGGCGGACGCACCGTAGGCGCGGGTACGATTTCGGAAATTATCAAGTAAGAGGAACCAGTTCACAGTTCGTAGTTCTCAGCTCAATCAACTGCGAACTACGAACTAAGAACTGTGAACTGAGGGAAGCCAATGGTTGGACAGAGAATCAGAATTCGGTTGAAGGCATACGACTATCGTGTGCTGGATACCTCGACCGGCGAGATTGTGGAGACGGCCAAGCGCACCGGAGCAACGGTGGCGGGTCCTATTCCTTTGCCGACGATCAAGAACAAATACTGCGTATTGCGTTCGCCCCACGTGGACAAAAAGTCGCGTGAGGCATTCGAGATCCGTACGCACAAGCGGCTGATCGACATTCTTGAGCCGACTCAGCAAACGGTGGACGCGCTGATGAAGCTCGATCTCCCCGCGGGTGTCGACGTCGAGATCAAGGCATTCGAAAAGTGAGCCATCGCGCCCCTCGGGGCGCAACAATTCCGGCAGTGCGAACCTGACAGGCTCGCATGATGAGGTGAGGGAAACATGGCAGTTACAGGGATTCTGGGAAGAAAGATCGGCATGACGCAGGTCTTCGATGAAAAGGGCGATGTGCACCCGATTACGGTGCTGCAGGCTGGCCCTTGCGTGATCACGCAGTTGAAGACGCTCGCGAAAGACGGCTATGACGCCGCACAGATCGGGCTGGTTGAGTTCATCAAGGCTAAGAACGTCACCAAGCCGCAGGCTGGGCACTTTGCGAAGACCGAAGCGCCTCCTGTGAAGTTCATCAAAGAAGTTGATGTCGAAGCCGCGGAAGATGGAGAGGGCGAGACGAAGGCGGGAGATCGCGTACTGGTAGACATCTTCACGGATGCGAAGTTCGTGGATGTGATCGGTACGTCGAAGGGCCGTGGATTTGCTGGCGTCGTGCGCCGGCACAAGTTTGGCGGCGGTCCCAAGTCGCACGGTCACATGTTCCAGGTTCAGGGTTCCATCGGCGCATCGAGTTTTCCGTCGCGCGTGTTTCCCGGACAGAGAATGCCTGGCCATATGGGCGACGCACAGATCACGGTTCGCAATCTGCGGATTCGCGGAATTGATCTCGATGAGAATCTCCTGATGGTTGAAGGCGCGGTCCCCGGCGCACGGGACGGATACGTGATGATTTCCAAAGCGGCCAATCCGCCTCGCGAGCGTCGTGGATTCGCCGGATCGACCACCGTTGACCCGCTTAAGGCTTCCAAGAAGGCACAAGGCAAGCGCAAGTAGGACGGGCCGTCCAGGCAATTGCGCCTTGCGGCGCACGAGATCCAAGCCGAACACGGGTTCGGCGGAAGAAGAAGACGATGGCAAACGTAGATGTTGTAAATCTGAACGGCGAAAAGGTGGGCTCGCTCGATCTGACCGACGCAGTATTTGGCCAGGTCAACGAAGCGCTGCTTTGGGAGGCGGTCAAACACTACCGCGCTTCTCTGCGCCAGGGCACGCATAAGACCAAGAGCCGCAGCGAAGTCGCCGGCTCGGGCAAGAAGCTTTGGAAGCAGAAGGGCACAGGCCGCGCTCGTATTGGTTCGGTTCGTTCGGCTCTCTGGCGCCATGGACACACAGTGCACGGACCGAAGCCGCGCAGCTATGACTATGCTTTCCCGCGCAAGAAGCTTCTGGGTGCGCTGCGTTCGGCCCTGGCTTCGAAGCTGGCCGACGGCAAGCTCACCGTGGTCGATTCGCTGGAACTGAAGGAAGGCAAAACCAAGCTCTACCGGCAGGCGCTCGACAAACTCTCCGTGGACCGTACTGCGCTGATCGTCGAAAACGGTAAAACGCTTTCGCAAGCGCTGATGCTCGGTGCGCGCAATCTCAAGGGTGTTGAGCTCGTGCTCAACAACGAAGTGCATCCCTACGATCTGCTCCGGTATGACCGGGCGATCTTTTCCAAGGCAGCGATTGAACAGCTTACAGATTCTCTGACCAAGAGTATCTCTAAGCGCGCTGCGCAGACGGAGGCCGCGTAATGCCGACCATCTATACAGTGATTCGCCGGCCCCTGATTACAGAAAAAGGCTTAGGCGTAAAGGAAACGGAAGGCACGCTGGTGTTTGATGTCGCTCCTGAAGCTTCGAAAACCGAAGTGAAGCAGGCAGTCGAAGCACTCTTCAAGGTGAAGGTAGCTGCGGTGCGGACCGCAAATGTGGCGGGCAAAGAACGGCGCCGCGGAAAGTTTGCGGGCTATCGCGCCGACTGGAAGAAGGCCTACGTCCGGCTTAAGGCTGGCGAGAAGCTGCCGGAGTACGTGAGCAACCTGTAAACGACAGGGGACGAGGAACCGAGGGGACAAGGGAACGAAGACCCAGGGACCGGAAAGCTCACAGCAAGGGATATCGGGCCAAATGCGGTCCGGAGAAACGGGGAGAGCGGCAAGCAGTAGGCCGGCGCTCCAGGACAAAAGACGATGGCTATCAAAACATACAGACCGATAACGCCGACGTTGCGCTTTCAGACCTCGCTCGTCAATGACGACCTGACGACCAATCGGCCGCACAAGCCGCTGGTTGAAGTTCGCAAGCGGACCGGCGGACGGCGCAATTCCGGTGACCTGACCATGCGGCACCACGGTGGCGGGCACAAGCAGAAGATTCGCATCATCGATTTCAAGCGCGACAAGTTCGGCGTTCCGGGCAAGGTTGCAACAGTTGAGTACGATCCCAATCGCTCAGCCCGCATTGCTCTCGTGCACTATGCCGACGGCGAGAAGCGCTACATCCTGCAGCCGGTGGGATTGAAGGTGGGAGCAACGGTGAACTCCGGCCCTGATGCCGACATTCTGGTTGGCAATGCCCTGCCTCTCAAGAACATTCCCGCGGGCACCACGGTGCATGCAATCGAGCTTCGGCCAGGCAAGGGCGCGCAAATGGCGCGTTCGGCCGGCGCGCAAGCTCAGCTGGTGGCAAAGGAAGGCGACTATGCGCTGCTGAAGCTGCCTTCCGGCGAGACCCGCAAGGTGCTGGTTGAGTGCCTCGCCACCGTAGGTCAGGTGGGTAACACCGATCACGAAAATATTTCGATCGGCAAGGCAGGCCGCAAGCGCTGGATGGGCATCCGTCCCACGAACCGCGGCGTCACCATGAATCCTGTCGATCACCCGCATGGCGGCGGCGAAGGTAAGACCTCTGGCGGACGTCACCCTGTGACCCCGTGGGGCCAGCCGACGCGCGGATACAAGACACGCAACAACAAGCGGACCGATGCATTCATCGTCAGCCGCCGGGCGAAGTAGAGGAGCTGAGGGTATATGGCACGTTCGACAAAGAAGGGCCCGTTTGTAGATGCGCACCTCACGACTAAGATCGAGGTCCTGAATGCGGCCAACGACAAGAAGGTCATCAAGACCTGGTCGCGACGCTCGACGATCTTCCCTGAATTTGTGGGGCACACGATCGCGGTGCACAACGGCAAAAAGTTCGTTCCGGTGTACGTGACCGAGAACATGGTGGGACACAAGCTGGGCGAGTTTGCTCCGACGCGCACGTTCAAGGGGCACACCGGCGGTTCGAAGGCGGCAGAGGCTTCGGCCAAGCCGGCGGGTAAGTAAGAAAGACATCCGTAGTTGAGGAAGAGACCAATGGCAGTCGAGACAAAAGAATACCGGGCCGAAGCGAAGTTTCAGCGGGTGTCGCCGCAAAAGGCGCGGCTGGTGCTGGATCTGATCAGGGGCCGGGGAGTTCAGGAAGCGCTGGAGACGGCGCGGTTCACCAAGAAGCGTATTGCTCCGGTGATTCACAAGTTGCTGACCTCGGCACTGGATAATGCGAAGTACGTGTCGGGCGAGCAAGGCATCGATCTCGATGTCGACAACTTGTATGTGAAGAAGGCCTTGGCGAACGACGGTCCGCGCATGAAGCGGATTCGCCCTGCTCCCATGGGGCGCGCTTATCGGTATCAGCGCAGGCTTTCGCACATCATCGTGTCGGTTGCCGAGCGCGACGGCGGCAGCACCCAGCTGGTGACCAGAGCTGAAGAACCGGCGGCGAAGCCTGCCAAGAAGACGGCTGCGAAAAAGACGGCAGCGAAGACAGCAAAGAAGGCGCCGGCCAAAAAGCCGGTAGCCAAGAAAAAGGCCGGCAAGTAGGCCTGGAGTTTGAGGAAAAAAGCATGGGACAGAAAGTCCACCCTTATGGTTTCCGGCTGGGAGTAAACAAGCCATGGCGCTCGCGCTGGTTCAGTGAGCGCGATTATGACAAGCTCCTGGTTGAGGACGTGAAGCTCAAGAAAGAGCTACGCGAAAAGCTGAAAGCTGCCGGTGTGAGCTCAGTGGAGATCGAGCGGCCTGGCAACAAGCTGCGGTTCCTCATTCGCACTGCGCGCCCCGGCATCGTGATCGGGCGTAAAGGCGCGGAAATCGAGAAGCTGAAGACCGAGCTTGGCAAGCGCACCAATCGCGAGGTATTCATCGACATCATCGAGGTGAACAAGCCCGAGCTTGACTCCCAGTTGGTGGCCGAGAATATTGCCCTGCAACTCGAAAAGCGCGTGAGCTTCCGCCGCGCGATGCGCAAGAGCGTCGATTCTGCTCTCCGTTTTGGCTGCAAGGGAATCAAGGTACGCGTTTCGGGCCGCTTGAACGGCAACGAAATTGCGCGCTCCGAGTGGTATCTGCAGGGTCGTCTGCCGCTGCATACGCTGCGCGCGGACATTGACTACGGCTTTGCCGAAGCTGAAACCACATACGGCGTGATTGGCGTGAAGACGTGGATCTATCGGGGTGATATCTACGAGCAGAAGCGCAGGCAGCAGCCCGCAGCAACTGGCTCGGGAGTGTTTTAAGGGCAGGGATTAGGGATCAGGGGTTAGAAACCCGATCCAGAATCTTCAACCTTGTTGGTTGGGAATTGAAGTAAGCGTGGCGGGAAGCGAATTGTGACGGGATCGAACTAATCCCTGTTCCCTATTCCCTGATTCCTGCTTTTAGAGGGTTTCGTTATGTTGATGCCAAAGAAGGTGAAGTTTCGCAAGCAGCAGAAGGGCAAGCGCAGGGGTAAGGCCTGGCGCGGATCTTCGCTGTCGTTTGGCGAATACGGTTTGAAGGTCATGGAGTGCGGCTACATCACGGACCGCCAGATTGAGGCGAGCCGTATTGCGATGACCCGCTTCATCAAGCGCGGCGGCAAGATTTGGCTCCGGCTGTTTCCGGACAAGCCGATTACCAAGAAGCCGGCCGAAGTCAGAATGGGTTCGGGCAAAGGCGCCCTTGATCACTGGGTCGCCGTGGTGAAGCCGGGCAAAATCCTGTTCGAGATGGAAGGCGTAACGCCTGAGATCGCTCAGGAAGCCATGCGCCTTGCTTCGCATAAGCTGCCGCTGAAGACCAAGTTCGTGCAGCGGCCGGGTGCGGAGAAGGCGGCTGCAGCTTCCACCGCCGAAAGCGCTGAGTAGTCAGAGAGTTTAGACGCGCGCCGGTTAATTGAGCGCGGGAGACACGAGATGGAATTGGCAAAGATTCGTAGTTTGAGCGACGACGAACTGCTGCATCAGGAGAAGACCTCCGCCGAGCAGCTGTTCCGGCTTCGCTTTCAGGTCTCGATGGGGCAGAGCGATGGAGTGAAAAAGCTTCGCGAACTGCGCAAGGAGATCGCACAGATCAAGACGGTTGCGCGGGAGCGCGAGCTGGGTGTGCGCGGCGCCAAGCACGAGCTGGCTGCGACACTGCCTGCGGGCGAAACGAAGAAGACCGCCAGGAAAGCGGCGGCAAAAAAGCCCAGCGCAAAGAAGAGCGCACAGAAGGGAGCCGGTGAATGATGGCGGCGACAGAGAAGCAGGCGCCCGTAAGCCGGCGCAATGAGAAGGTGGGCAACGTGGTTTCGACCAAGATGCAGAAAACCATCGTGGTCGAGGTCGAGATGCGCAAGGCTCATCCGAAGTACAAGAGAATCATCAAGAGCTCGAAAAAGTTCTACGCGCACGACGAGCAGAACTCCGCACGACTCGGCGATGTAGTGCGGATTCGCGAAACGCGCCCGCTGAGCAAGCTCAAGCGCTGGTCGCTTGAAGAGATTGTGCGGCGTTCGTCGCTCGCACAGATTGAAGACACGGCTGGAACAGCCGCTGCAGTCGAGACCGCCGAATAAGCGGAGCGGTACAACTGGGCTCATCAATCGGGATCATCTTCGATTGTGCGAGTGCGGAATCGGGCATCGAGAAGAGTTCCGAAGCAATCGCCAAGTTGATGCACTCGGTAGATGAGGTCGGTTTCAAGGAGAAGATCCATGGCTGTGCAAATGAGAACTATGCTCGCGGTGGCCGACAACTCAGGCGCCCGTAAGCTGCAGGTGATTCTGCCCCTGGGTGGCGGACTGGGTATGAAGGCTGGTCTTGGCGACATTGTCACCGCCGCCGTGAAAGAAGCTTCGCCCGATGGCACCGTGAAGAAGGGCAAAGTGGTGAAGGCAGTCATCGTCCGCACTCGCAAGGAACATCGCCGTCGCGACGGAACCTATATTCGCTTCGACGAGAATGCTGCAGTTGTGATCGACGATGCACACGAGCCGGTGGGAACCCGCGTGTTCGGTCCCGTAGCTCGTGAACTGCGCGAGAAGAAGTTTTTGAAGATTGTGTCGCTGGCACCCGAAGTGGTGTAGAGACTCATCAGTTGTCAGTTGAAGAGAGCTTCGCCGATTGCCTGTCGGATCAACTGATAACTGAGAGCTGGCAACGGAGAACTGGAGTTTGAAATGCCGAGTTTGAATATTCGTCGTAACGATGTGGTGAAGGTCCTCACGGGCTCCGATCGCGGCAAGACCGGACGCGTACTGCGCGTGTTTCCCGATAAGGGCACTGTTCTCGTTGAGCATGTTCGTGTCGTGAAGAAGACCATTTCGAGCAAGAGTGGTCAACGTACCAAGGGCGGCATCGCCGAGCATGAATCGCCGATCAACGTGTCCAACGTTGCGCTCGTCTGTCCGACCTGTGATACGGCCAAGGTGGGCTACAAGACCGAAGGCGCCACCAGGCAGAGAATCTGTAAAGAGTGTGGGTCTGAGTTGCCCACGAAGAAGTAAGAACCCTGCCGTCAAGCAGCGCTGGACGGCTAGTCCTTCCGAAACGGTACACGGATTACTGAGATCCACTCCGAGAGCGGAAGAAAGAGAGCAAAGAAATGGCAGCAAGGCTGAGAGACAAGTACAACAAGGAAATTAAGCAGTCTCTGAAGAAAGAGCTCGGCATCGAGAATGCGATGGCAGTTCCGAAACTCGAGAAGATCGTTGTCAACATGGGTCTGGGCGAAGCGACCCAGAACACTAAGCTGCTCGATCCACTGGTCAATGACCTGACGCAGATCGCCGGACAAAGACCGGTCACGACCAAGGCGAAGAAGTCGATTGCGGCCTTCAAGGTACGTGAAGGCATGTCGATCGGTGCTATGGTGACGCTGCGGAACGACAAGGCATATGAATTTCTCGATCGTCTGATCTCCACGGCTCTACCCCGCGTTCGCGATTTCCGGGGAGTTTCGACCAAGAGTTTTGACGGGAGAGGCAACTACACGCTTGGATTGCGTGACCAGCTGATCTTCCCTGAAATTGATTACGCGAAGGTGGAAAAGCTGAAGGGCATGAACATCACAATCGTGACCACAGCGAAGGACGACAACTCGGCGCGCGCGCTCTTGAAAGCCTTCGGAATGCCGTTCCGGCAGGGAGCGTAAACACAGCTTCTAGCTTGTAGCTATTAGCTCTTAGCCTCGGTTGTGGCGCAATTGATAGCCGAAGCGAACCAGAATTGAGTCTGTCCCGGAAGGTTTTTGAAATGGGGACAAACTAACAGCTAAAAAGCTCATGGCTGTTAGCTGCTTTTGAAGAGGATCTATGGCAACCACTGCAAAGAGAGTGAAGGACGCGCGGAAGCCGAAGTTCAGCTCCCGCAAACACAACCGGTGTAAGCTCTGCGGACGTCCGCGGGGATATCTGCGGAAGTTCGGCATCTGCCGTTTGTGCTTCCGCGGCCTCGCCCTCAAGGGAGAGATCCCTGGCGTCGTCAAATCGAGCTGGTAAATAAGCAGACCGTAGCCGGAAGTTGCGGCTGCCAGGTACAAGCTGTACTAAGCCCATTCCCGCTGGTTTCCGTCTTCGGCGGACGAACGGGGAATGAAGGAGAAGGAATGAGTCTGAGTGACCCAGTAGCAGATTTTCTGGCGCGAATCCGGAATGCCATCCGGGCGCGTCATCAGAAGCTGGATGTTCCCGCTTCAAAGCTGAAGACCGAGATTGCCCGCATTCTCAAAGAAGAGGGGTACATTTCGAACTACAAAACCCAGGAAGAGGATGGCAAGATGATCCTCCGGGTGTACCTCAAGTACGGCGGAAGCGAAGCGGCCATTCGGGACCTCGCGCGGATCTCGCGCCCCGGCTGCCGTGTCTACATCGGCCGCGATGAGATTAAGCGCGTTCAGGGCGGTCTTGGCATCTCGATCATGACCACGCCAAAGGGCGTGATGACCGGCCGTCAGGCGCGTCGTGAAGGCGTAGGCGGAGAACTGCTCTGCGAAGTTTGGTAATGCAAGTGCCGGGCTCCAGTTGCCAGTAGATTCGTTTGGCTCGAAGACTGAGCGGTAATTGAAAACTGGCACTGATGGATATCGGGCCCGGCCCGACCCGGCTGCAGTGGAACGATAAAGACGTTGTGACTGATCACTGAAACTGATCACTGACGACTGGCTTTCGGGACTCGCAAGCCAACAAAGGATTGAATTTCGATGTCGCGTATTGGAAAGAAACCGATCCCGCTCCCTGCGGGAGTGAAGTACAAGGTGGACGGCAACACGGTCCTCGTGGAAGGTCCCAAGGGCAAGGCGACCGCGCTCATTGCAGAGGGTGTCACGCTCGAGACCAAGGACGGCACTCTTCACGTAAACCGCTCGGGTGATGACAAGGCCGCCGTGCACGGTTTGACCCGAGCCCTCGTCTTCAATGCCGTTCAGGGTGTGACCAAGGGCTGGACGAGGGAACTGGATATCGTTGGAATTGGTTACCGTGCTGAGCTGAAAGGGAAAGGCACCGTGGTCTTCACCCTGGGCTATTCGCATCCGATCGAGTTCCCGCTGCCGACCGGAATTGAAGTCGCCATCGACCCGAAGCAGACGCACCTGACAGTGACGGGTATCGATCGGCAGAAGGTAGGTCAGGTCGCAGCCGATATGCGCTCGCTGCGCAAGCCCGATCCGTACAAGAACAAGGGCGTCCGCTACTCCGATGAACGCCTCAAGAAGAAGGCCGGTAAGACCGGAGCCAAGTAATCAGAGGCGCCCGAGCCTAGCGCGATCATCCTGATCCTGAGCGCAGCGATGGAGAGGAATCGAACATCAACCGAACGGCGCCGTCAGTCGGCTCCGCTGATAGGAAAGAGACTAGAATGATTACCCAGACCAAGAGAAACGAAATCCGCAAGCGGATTCACACCCGCATCCGCGAAAAGCTGGCAGGCACGACCGAGCGGCCACGCCTCAATGTGTTTCGCTCGCTGAACCACATTTACGCCCAGGTGATCGACGATCAGAACGGTCAGACGATTGCCTCCGCATCCAGCTTGCAATTGAAGTTGAAGAGCGGCGGCAATATTGCTGCAGCCAAAGAGATCGGCAAGGCAATCGCCGAGAAAGCCCGGGAAAAGGGTGTCAAGAAGGTGGTCTTTGATCGCGGCGGATTCCTGTATCACGGCCGTGTCAAGGCGCTGGCGGATGCAGCGCGCGAAGCAGGACTAGAGTTCTAGAGCTGGTTAGCTCCAAAAGAGACGAGAGAGCAATGACGAATTTGACGAAGAAACTCGATGCCAACCAGTACAACCTGAAGGATCAGGTGGTTTCCATTAACCGCGTGACCAAGGTCGTCAAGGGCGGAAAGAACATGTCGTTTGCTGCGCTGGTTGTGGTGGGCGATGCCGCTTCGGGCGTGGTCGGCTACGGATCGGGCAAGGCTAAGGAAGTTCCCCAGGCAATTCGAAAGGGAATCGAGTCGGCCAAGAAAAACCTGGTCAAGGTCAACCTCACCGACACAACTATTCCACACCAGGTGCTCGGTCGATTCGGTTCGGGACAGGTTCTCCTGAAGCCGGCTCCGGAGGGAACGGGTGTGATCGCAGGCGGCGCTGTGCGCGCAGTGATGACCTCGGCCGGAGTTCAAAACGTTCTGACCAAGAGCCTGGGGACAGCGAACCCGCACAACGTGATCAAGGCAACATTTGATGCGCTGGTGCAGCTGCGCGATAGGGCCGCCGTAGCCTCTGCGCGCGGCAAGCAGGTTGAGGAGCTTTAGTCATGGCCGAACAGAAGAAGATCCGCATCCAGTACTACCGCTCGGCTATTTCGACACCGGTGAAGCACAAGCTGGTGATCAAGGGCCTGGGATTCACGCGTCTGAACCAGATTGTTGAGCGCGTGGACAACGAATCGGTTCGCGGCATGGTCAAAGCAGTGCCGCACCTGGTGAGAATTTTAGAGAACTAGAGATCAGAGATCGAAGCCTCACGCCGAACTCCGGCGAAGATTGATCTCTGATCTCTGACCCTAACCTCTGTTAAGAACGCGAGTCGGTTGGCAAATGCCGTCCGGCGTTATGGAGCGAGGAACATCATGGCAAAGAATCTATCGAATCTGCGTGCGCCGAAAAATGCAAACACCGGGCGCAAGCGCGTGGGCCGGGGCATGGGATCCGGCATGGGCAAAACCTCAACCCGCGGCCACAAGGGCCAGGGATCGCGTTCAGGCTTCAGTCTGATGCGCGGCTTTGAGGGCGGCCAGATGCCGCTGCATCGCCGGCTTCCGAAACGCGGCTTCACCAACATCTTCCGCACCGAGTACACGGTGGTCAACCTCGACCGGCTCGCCGAACTCTCCGTGAAGGAGATTGCCCTGGAAGACTATAGGAAGCTGGGTCTGGTTTCGAGCAAGAATGCGCTGATCAAGGTGCTGGGCTCGGGTGAACTTACTGGGGCGATCACCATCCATGCGCACAAGTTCTCCAAGTCGGCTCTCGAGAAGATCGAGAAAGCCGGCGGCAAGGCTGTTGTGGCTGGTGCTCCGGCCGCCACGGCTTAGCGCCTCAAGTCTGTGTCCGGGGACACCGCCAACCGGCCTGAAGCCTGACAAGATCAAACTTCAGGGTTCCCGGACAGATTCAACGACAGACAGACTCGAACGCGCATACACTGGATTTAGGTAAGTCACGCGGGCATCCTCGCCTGAAGCGGAAACCAAAAATGCTTGAGAAGTTTGCGAATATCTTCCGGATTCCTGACCTGCGCAAGCGGGTCCTGTTCACCCTTGGCATCCTCGCCGTCTATCGGCTTGGCGCGTTCATTCCCACACCGGGCATCAACACCCATCAGCTCGAGCTGCTCTTCAATTCTCAGAATGGTTCGGCGCTGGGCCTGATGGACTTGTTTGGCGGGGGCAACTTGCGCAGAATGACCATCTTCGCGCTCGGCATCATGCCCTACATCACCGCCTCGATCATCTTCCAACTGCTGACCGTGGTCTACGAGCCCCTGGCGCGAATCCAGAAGGAAGGCGAAATCGGCCGCCGCAAGATCACGCAGTGGACCCGTTACATGACCGTGATCTTGGCGGCACTACAGTCGATTGGAATTGCCGCCATCCTCACAAAACAGGGATTGGTACTTCACCCGGGCATCGGTTTTAGCCTGATGACCGTGCTTACATTAACCACCGGCTCGGGCTTCATCATGTGGCTGGGTGAGCAGATCACTGACCGGGGTATCGGCAATGGCATGAGCCTGCTTATCTTCGCCGGAATCATCGCGGGTCTTCCCCATGGCATCGCCGAACTTGTAGGCAAGGTGCAAACCAGTGCGTGGGGTTCCCTTACCATTTTCGCCATCCTGGTGATTGTTGCGGGCATGATTGCCGTGGTCGCTTTCATCGTCTACGTCGAGCGCGCCGAACGGCGCATCCCGATTCAAAGTGCCCGCCGCATCGTCGGAAGACGCATGATGGGCGGTTCCTCCAGCCACCTGCCTTTAAAAGTAAACTCGGGCGGCGTCATGCCCATCATCTTCGCAAGCTCCATCCTCTCCGCCCCATTGCTCTTCGGACAGGTCGAGTGGGTCCAGAGCAACCGGTTCTTCCAGCCTATCGTTCAGGCGCTGACCCCTGGCTATCCCTGGTACGTGCTTTTGAATGCTCTGGCGATCGTTTTCTTTGCGTATTTCTATGTCTCGATTGTGATGAAGCCTGACGACATCGCCGATAACTTCCGCAAGTCAGGGTCCTTCATCCCCGGTATCCGTCCAGGAAAGCGCACGTCGGACTTTATCAACGACATTCTTACCCGTATCACGCTGGTCGGTGCGGTCTATCTCATTGTCATCCAGATGGTGCCTACCTTTATGATTTCAGGCATCCGTTTCGACAAGATCTGGCTCATCGGAAGGTTCTTCGAAAGCTTGCCCACCTGGGCAACACACGGTTTGGGGGTCGGTTTCTACTTTGGCGGTACTTCGCTGCTCATCGTAGTTGGTGTCGCCATGGACACTGTTAACCAGATCGAATCGCAGCTGATCATGCGCCATTATGACGGCTTTTCCCCGCGTTCCGGTCGTATACGCGGAAGGAAAACCTGGTAAATGTCGTCATCTGCAAGTCTTGAAAGTGCAAGTCTTGAAAGTGAAATAGAAGGAGAACAAAGGTCGGCAAGGATGATCGCTCCCGGACCGATTCTCCTGTTGGGTGCACCGGGCGTTGGAAAGGGCACCCAGGCGAAGGAACTGGTTCAACTCTGGGGTATTCCCCAGATCTCAACCGGTGACCTTCTTCGCGCAAACGTAGCCCAGGGGACCCCCCTCGGCAAAACTGCCAAAGAAATCATGCACCGGGGAGAATTGGTGCCCGACTCCCTGGTGAACGAGATGGTCGCGGTCAGGCTTCAGCAGCCGGATACGGTCAAAGGATACATTTTGGACGGCTTCCCCCGAACCTTGGCGCAGGCTCACTGGCTCGACGGTCGCCTGGCGGCAACAGCTTGCGACAACCCCGTCCAATGTCTCCCGCTGGTTGCTGTCAGTATCCAAGTGGACTATAATCAGTTACTGCGCCGAATTACTGGGCGTAGGAACTGCCCAGTCTGCCAGACCATCTACAACATCTATTCGAAACCACCCCAAAGGGCTGGTTTTTGTGATGTAGAAGGCGCTGCACTGACCCAGCGAGCCGATGACACAGAAAAAGCATTCGCAGAGCGTATGCGCGCCTACGCTGCTCAAACTACGCCGGTTATCGAGCACTATCGCGAGCTGGGAAGATTCGCGGAAGTAAGTGGTGACGGGCCAATCGCCGCAGTTGCGGCTGGAATTGTTAGCGCCGTTGAGCGGCTGCGCCAATAGTGCAGTGCGCAAACGGCATTTTGTGCGCAGAAAGATCGTGGTTTCAGCTCTCGGTATCGGGTGCTTTCTTTGCAACCTGATTGCAAGACCTGAAATGAAGACGAGGAACTGAGAACTGAATTGTGGCTGTCGTACTAAAGTCGTCTCACGAAATCGAAAAGATGCGCCGCGCAGGCAAGGTTGTCCGCGAGGTGCTCGAATTGGTGCGTAGCAGCGTCAAGCCGGGCGCGACCACCCTGGATCTCGAGAAGGTCGCAGAGACTCGCATCAACGAACTCGGAGCCAAGCCGGCGTTCAAGGGATATCACGGCTTCCCTTGCGTGCTTTGCACCTCAATCAATCAAGAAGTGGTCCACGGCATCCCCTCGAAGAAGCGAGTCCTTAAAGAGGGAGACATTGTCTCGGTGGATTGCGGCGCCATTGTGGATGGCTACTACGGCGATGCCGCAATTACTGTTCCCGTAGGCGAGAAGATCGCCCCCGATACCGCGAGATTGTTGGCAGCGACGGAGAAGTCGCTCTACGCGGGAATTGCCGCAGTGAAGCCGGGAGCAACCCTGGGCGATATCGGAGCGGCTGTGCAGGGAATCGTTGAGGCTGAAGGGTTCTCCGTAGTAAGAGATTTTGTGGGTCACGGCATCGGTAGCCACATGCACGAGGATCCGCAGGTGCCGAACTTTGGTGAGGCGGGATCGGGCATGAGGCTCAAAGCAGGTATGGTCATCGCCATCGAGCCTATGGTCAATGCCGGCAAGCCGGATGTTCGTGTATTGCGCGACGGTTGGACGGCCGTTACAAACGACGGAAGCATGAGTGCTCATTTCGAGCACACAGTGGCGGTTACCGACACTGGATCAAAGGTTCTGACTGAGTAGGCAAGCCACTCAGTCCAAAACGCGCGGGTGCGAAAGCATCCAGAAGTGGATACAGTTTGTCGAAAGAAGACGCGATTGAGGTCATGGCAACGGTCGTCGAGACGTTGCCCAACGCCATGTTCAAGGTGAAGCTCGAAACGAACCACGAAGTGCTGGCCCACGTCTCGGGAAGAATGCGCAAAAATTTCATCCGCATTTTGCCGGGTGACCGCGTAGCCGTTGAGCTGAGTCCGTACGACCTCAACCGCGGACGAATTGTGTACCGCTACAAATAGATCTTGAGTCACCGCGTGTTGTTCGTGATGCGCGGAGAAGGGCAGTACAGCAATGAAGGTCCGTGCATCAGTTAAGAAGATTTGCGTGAAATGCAAGGTCATCAACCGCCGTGGGGTGGTTCGCGTGATCTGCGAAAACGCAAAGCACAAGCAGCGCCAGGGCTAATTGGAACTGGCAAGTAGCGGAACTCCACGGCAATTTTGCCAGGGGCTAGTTAGCTTGAGTCAAGGCTTGCGATGAACCCCGGAGATACCGCAACAACCCGTGCGAACCGGCGCTAGGCCGGAGGCCACTAACCGAAGCAGCAAAAGGATTCAGAATGGCACGTATTGCTGGCGTCGATCTGCCCCGCAACAAGCAGGCACGGATCGCGCTCACATACATCTATGGCATCGGCGATCCGCGCTCGCTCAAAATCCTGGAGAAGGCAAACGTAGACGCCTTCAAAAAGATCCAGGACCTGAACGAAGAAGAGGTAAACCGCATCCGCCAGGTGATCGAGGACGAAGGTGATGTCGAGGGCGATCTTCGCAAAGACATCCAGATGCACATCAAGCGCCTCATCGATATCCAGAGCTATCGCGGCAACCGGCATCGCCGCGCATTGCCGGTTCGCGGACAGCGCACCCACACCAACGCTCGTACCCGCAAGGGTCCCCGTAAGGGCACCATTGCCGGCAAGAAGAAAGCGACGGGTAAGACCTAATGGCGAAACCAGAGCAGAAGGCCGCATCCGGCAAAGCAGGCAAGAACAAGAAATTCAAAAAGCGCGAGCGCAAGAATGTGCCGTTCGGTGTGGTGCACATTCAGGCGTCGTTCAACAACACCATCGTGACGATCACCGATCAGGTGGGCAACACTATCAGCTGGAAGAGTTCGGGTTCGCTCGGCTTCCGCGGTTCGCGCAAGGGCACGCCGTTTGCGGCGCAGCAGGCCGCATCGAACGCGGCCCAGATGGCGCGCGACCACGGCCTGCGGGCAGTGGACGTGCGGGTTGCCGGTCCAGGATCGGGTCGCGAGTCGGCTATCCGTGCGCTGGCAGCCGCAGGCATCGACGTTCGCTCAATTCGCGATGTCACGCCTGTGCCGCACAATGGTTGCCGTCCGCCGAAGCGTCGTCGAGTCTAAGAACAGGGGACACGCGAACAAGGTGACAAGGGAACAAGTCAGCTTGAGACCTTGTCACCTTGGCCCCTCAAACAACCGGGCCGGGATGACATGCGCACCGTCGCACGTAAACCGGCCGTCATCCGAAGTCAGGAGAAAAAATGGCACGTTATACCGGAGCAGTATGCCGCCTTTGCCGTCGCGAAGGCACCAAGCTCTTTCTCAAGGGCACAAAGTGTACATCGGACCGCTGCCCAGTGGAGAAGCGCAACTTCCCCCCGGGCCAGCACGGCAAAGATCGCAAGGCCAAGATCGTGGGCTACGGCCTGCAACTGCATGAAAAGCAGAAGGCCAAGCGCATGTACTTCACGCTCGAAGGCCAGTTCCGCGCGTACTACGAGAAGGCCAACCGGGCGCAGGGCGTAACCGGCGAACTGCTCATTCAGCAACTCGAGCGCCGTCTCGACAACGTCGCGTTCCGTCTCGGCTTCGCCATCTCGCGCCGCCAGGCCCGCCAGGTTGTTCGTCACGGACACGTCACTGTAAACGGCAGGAAAGTGAACATCCCTTCATTCCAGGTCAATGTCGGCGACGAGATCGCGATTCGTCCCGAAGCCAAGAAGTTGGTCATCATCGAGCAGGGCACGCAGTACGCTGCGCAGAATCCTGTGCCGGTGTGGCTCGAAGCGAATTTTGAAAACATGTCCGGGCGCGTGCTGAGCTTGCCCAAGCGCAAAGACGTCAACCTGCCGATCAACGAACAGCTGATCGTCGAACTGTACAGCAAGTAGGGAAATACAGGGAACAGGAAGTAGGAAACAGGGAATAACAAGCGCTTCATCGAGCCGTTTGTTACTCCCTACTCCCTATTGCCTATTCCCTGAACTCAAAACGAAGGAGAACTTGCGCGGCCGCCGCAAAATGCATCGCGACGTACCTGCCGTGCGGGAAAAGAGACGAGAGATATGCTTTGGAGAGGATTTCAAAAACCGAAGCGCCTGGCAGTCGATGCCGAGACGCTCAGCGAAACATACGGCAAGTTCAGCGCCCAGCCCTTTGAGCGTGGATTTGGCACAACCATCGGCAATGCCTTGCGCCGCACGCTGCTCAGCTCCATCGAGGGCGCCGCTGTCACCGCAGTTCGCATCGAAGGTGTGTTGCACGAGTTCCAATCGATCGCCGGCGTTGTTGAAGACGCGACCGACATCATCCTGAATCTCAAACAGATTCCCTTCAAGCTTATGGGCGATGGTCCCAAGGCGCTGTACCTGCGCGCCGACCAGCCCGGTGTGGTCACCAGCGGCATGATCGAGGCCGATGGCGACGTTGAGATTCTGGACAAGAACATCTACATCGCTACGGTCTCCGAGGGGGGCCGGCTCGAGATGGAGATGCGCCTGAAGCGCGGTCGCGGGTACGTCTCCGCCGATAAGAACTTCGACGCAGATCTCGGCCTTGGCTTCATTCCGGTCGACTCTGTCCACTCGCCTGTGCGCCGCGTCAACTACCTTGTCGACGCCGCTCGTCTCGGTCAGATCACCGACTACGACAAGCTCACCCTCGAGGTCTGGACAAACGGTGCGGTTCTGCCCGCCGACGCAGTTGGTCTCGCAGCGAAGCTGCTCAAAGACCACATGAATATCTTCATCAACTTCGAAGAGGAAATTGAAACCGAGTCGCGCGGTGAAGAAGGTCGCGTGATGCTGCGCAATGACAACCTGAACCGCTCGGTCGAAGAACTCGAGCTGTCAGTCCGCAGCTACAACTGCCTCAAGAACGCAAACATTCAGACCATCGGCGAACTGGTCCAGAAGACCGAAGCCGAGATGCTGAAGACCAAGAACTTCGGCCGCAAGAGCCTGAACGAGATCAAGGAGATCCTCGCGCAGATGGGCCTGTCGCTTGGCATGAAGATCGACGAGAGCGGCAACGCCGTTCCCGGACCGACCAGCGTTTCTCCGGCAACGACTTTGGCTACAAGCTACAGCCACTTCGACGACGAGGACGAGCCGCTGGATTCCGTTGACCTCCAGCTGCCCACCGAGACCGAGAACTTCTAGCCAGATTTAACCAGCAAGTCGGGTGCCCCAGGTCTCGATTTTGAGACTTGGGAAAATCCCAGAGAAGAATCGATTCGAAAGCGAGTAACACGTCATGCGCCACCGCAATGCAGGATTCAAACTCGGACGCAACACCAGCCATCGCAATGCGCTGCTGCGCAACCTGGTCACGTCCGTCATCGTAGAGGACCGCGTGGAGACCACCGTGGCCAAGGCCAAGGCTGTTCGTCCGCACGTGGAGAAGATGATCACGCTGGGTAAGAAGGGCGACGTGCATGCGCGGCGTCAGGCGCTCAGCTTTCTCCGTACCGACGACGCTGTGAAGCGCCTGTTCGACACCGTGGCCCCGCGCTACGGTGATCGCCAGGGCGGCTACCTGCGCATCGTTCGCACCGGCTTCCAGAAGGGCGACGGCGCCGAAAAGGCGTTCATCGAACTACTGGGCGCCGAACAGCAGCTTGATGAAAAGCGCCAGAAGCGCGCCGAAGGCAGAGCCGAAAAGCGCAAGAAGCTCGAAGCCGCTCTCGAAGAGCAAAACAAGAAAGCCGAAGAAGAAAAGGGCGGCGAAGAGGCTGCTTAGTAGCAGCTTCGATCTCCAGCTCTCTTCTGAACCATTATGGGCGCATTCTCCTCGCGGAGCGTGCGCCCATCTTGTTTGTGACTGAAAGTCCGGACTACGAACTTAGCTCGCGAATCCGCGCGCTCATGCTCTGCGCATCATGCGGTGCCCGCACTTTGTTGTCATCGTCGAAATATACAAACACATCGCGTGCATCCTGTTTCGGCCCCGGCTCAAGATGAATCCGATGTCCATCGGTCACTTCCTCGCCGCGCGACCACGCTATCATCCGCCGGCCCCATGTATCAATCGCTTCTGCCGTGTATCCGTCCGGATACAGCTTCTCGCTCCCGTGCAGCCGGCAGTAAACAAAATCCGCAGTGACGTCCATCATCACCGGCCACTTCACAGAGTCAGCAACGACAAGCGCGACATTGTATTTCCGCAGAAGTTCAATGTACTCCGGAGTTGCGAAGCTTTTGTGCCGACTCTCCATCGCGTGCCTGAAAGGTAGATCCTCTTCCGCCTCCAGCCAGCACCGCCCAGCCATCCACTCGTCTCGCTGCTTCGCGTAGGCGGCAGCCTGTTTGTGCATGTGCGGTAGCAACTTCAGAAACGCTTCAATTTTCTCCGCATTGAACGACGTCTGCGGCGGAAGTTGCCACAGGATCGGTCCCAGCTTCCTGCCGAGACAGAGCATCCCCTGTGCCAGAAAATTTGCCAGCGCACCTTCAACGTTCTCCAGCTTCCGGATATGCGTGATGAACTGCGATCCTTTGATCGCGAACACAAAATCGTCAGGCGTATCCTTGCGCCAGGATTGAAAGCTCTGCGGCTTCTGTGTTGAGTAGAACGTGCCGTTCAGTTCGATCGAATTGAGCTTGCGCGACGCAAACTCCAGTTCGCGTTTCTGCGCGAGGCCTTCGGGATAAAACGTTCCCCGCCAATCATCGTACCGCCAGCCCGAAATGCCGACGCGAATCTGTCCTTGCTGGCTCATCCAATTCAATTCTCCGTGATATCGAGGAGGACTTCGGCCCCAGTGAAGGGATGCAGTTCATTCTAGTGCTTTGTTTAACGGTTCGCTGCAGCCAGGCTTTCAACTCGTCGAACGAGAGCCTGCGCATCATACGGCGCCCTGACCTTCGCGTCATTATCAAAATACACATACACATCGCGTGCACCTCGTTTGGGTCCAGCTTTCGGATGCGCCCTTTTCCCATCCGTCACTTCCTGCCCGCGCGACCACGCGACAACTCTGCGAGCCCACACCTCGACCGCATCCGCCTCATAGCCACTCGCATATAACTGCTCGCTCCCATGAAGTCTGCAGTAGACGAAATCAGCTGTTACGTCCATCAGCAGCGGCCAATCAACCGTGTCGGCCACCACCAACCCAATTCGATTCCTGCGCAACAACGAAATGAAATCCTTGCACTCGCAGCTCACATGCCGGATCTCGATCGCGTGTCGGATCGGCAGATCCGCTTCGATCTCCAGCCACGAGCGCCCCTTCAGCCTCTGATCGTGTCCGCGCGCCAGTGCCGCAGCCTCACTGTGAGTGCGTGGCAGCAGATCGAAAAACGACTGAAGCTTCTCCGGATTGAACGCGAACTGCGGAGGAAACTGCCAAAGAATCGGCCCCAGCTTCCTTCCCAGCCGCAGCACTCCCTGCGCGAAGAAGTTTGCCAGCGGCTTTTCCGCGTTTGTCAGCTTCAGCATGTGCGTGAGATACCGCGAGCCCTTCACGGCAAAAACGAAATCGTCTGGTGTTTCATCAAGCCACTGTTTGAAGCTTTGCGGTCTCTGAAGCGAATAGAAAGAACCGTTCAGCTCGATGGTGCTAAAGTGCTGCGCGGCGAATTCGAGTTCCCGACGCTGGGCCAGGCCCTTGGGATAAAAGTCTCCACGCCACCCCTTGTAGCGCCAGCCCGATATTCCGATCCGTACCCGCCCACAACGGCTCATGCCTTCATTGGACGCACAAAATCGCGTCCATGGAGATCCACTCTTCACGAATCGATTCATCCATCACGACGCAGGATGGGTTTTAACGCAGTTGGTCGAGTCGCCTTCTAGAGATCGAACTTTCGCGCAGGACGAACCGGTTGAACGCTCAACCCGGATCCCATACCCTGCGGATCTGCGATGACTCTGGACTCGCCTTACTCGACGTGATAATTCGGAGCTTCGCGCGTGATGATCACGTCGTGCACATGGCTCTCTCGTAAACCGGCATTCGAGATACGCACGAACTGAGCCTTCTCCTGCAACTCCGAGATCGTGGCGCAACCCAGATAGCCCATACCTGAACGGAGACCGCCCACAAGCTGGTAGACCATTGCCTCGAGCGGTCCGCGATACGGCACACGCCCTTCAATCCCTTCAGGCACAAACTTAGCCAGGCGATTCTGGTTTGACCGCTCTCGCTGGACCACACCTTCGGTGCCCAGTTCGGTGCCGAGGTCTTCTGAGCTTTGGAAATATCGCTCTCCAGATCCCTGGCTCATCGCGCTCAATGAACCCATGCCCCGATAGGTTTTGAAACTACGGCCCTGGTACAAGATCGTCTCGCCCGGGCTCTCGTCCACGCCCGCAAACAGTGATCCAATCATGATCGAGCTTGCGCCGGCAGCGATAGCCTTCGTAACTTCACCCGAGTACTTGATGCCCCCATCCGCGATCACGGGAATACCTCGCTCGCGCGCAGCGCGCGAAGCCTCTGAAATCGCGGTGATCTGCGGCATTCCGGCACCGGTGACCATGCGTGTGGTGCAGATCGATCCTGGGCCGATGCCAACTTTCACGGCATCTGCGCCCGCATCAATCAGCGCCATTGCTCCGTCGTACGTTGCCACGTTCCCAGCCAGCACACCCACATCGGGGAACTGCTTCTTCACTTCGCGTACTGCGTCCAGAACGCGCGAAGAATGCCCGTGCGCTGAATCGATCGCCAATACATCCGCGCGAGCTTTCACCAGCTCTGCGGCCCGTTCCATGAAATCGCCTGTGGCGCCAATGGCTCCGCCAACACGCAATCTGCCCTTCTCGTCCTTGCTGGCATTCGGATACTTGAGCTTTTTCTGGATATCCTTGACCGTGATCAGGCCCTTCAACTCGTATTGATCGTTTACCACCAGCAGCTTCTCCACCCGATGCTGATGCAGAATTTGCTCAGCCTCTTCCAGCGTTGTGCCCACAGGAACGGTGATGAGATTCTCTTTCGTCATCACATCGCCGATCGGGACATCGGTGCGCGTCTCGAATCGCAGATCTCGATTCGTGAGAATTCCAACCAGCTTAGTGCCTTTAGTGACTGGGACACCGGAGATCTTGTACCGGCGCATCACATCCAGGGCATCGGCGATCATCTGATCGGGCCCGATCGTCACAGGGTCAACGATCATTCCACTCTCCGACCGCTTCACTTTGTCGATCTCGCCGGCCTGTGTGCTGATTGAAAGATTCCGATGTACGATTCCGATTCCACCCTGTTGCGCCATCGCAATCGCCATGCGCGATTCGGTCACGGTATCCATGGCCGAAGAGAGCAGGGGAGTATTCAGAGTGATATTGCGCGTGAGCTGGGTCTGCGTGCTCACCTGCGCGGGAACGACTTCGCTGTATGCAGGCACAAGAAGAACGTCATCGAAGGTAAGGGCTTCCGGCAGGTTTTTGGCTAGCATAATGCTCTGATGCGCCTGGCGAGCCTGGGATTCGGGATCCAGGCTGGCAGGCGCTCAAGAACATTGTATCGAACAGGGCAACAGGGCCGTCCCGAGTTCAAACCCCAACCGGGAACGGCTTCGGGCTCGACTCGTCCGTATCGGCTGCCGCCCCGCTCCGCCACCTTTCAAAGCGCCCCTGCAGCAGGCTCATCAATCCCGTGTACCAGTACCCCAGAACGAACAGAATCAGAAATGGAGCGGTGAAGTAGTTGTGGTTCTTGAACGTATAAATGATCGCCAGCAAGAAATAACAGCCGATGAGCAGCTCAATCCACGGGGCCAGTTTCAACCGCTTGCGGTACTTGGCCGCCTGTGACTTCTCGCCCTTCTGCGCTACACGATACTTGGGCGTGCGCACAAATGCGCTCTTGATGCCCAGCAGAGCTTCCATGACTGCTTTTGAATTCGTAACCGTCAATCCGATACCAAGCGCCATGAGGAGCGGCAGATAGAAAAACGTCTTCATCCACGTCTTGGGATAGAGCTCGCGCTGGCTCGCAAGATAGAACACCGCAATCGACGCCGATGATGCCGTGAACAAAGGGAAGTCGATCAGCAGCATCTGAAACCAGCCTTGGTAAAACCGGACGATCATGGCCGGAATCAGCAGCGCCGTCATCACGATCATCAGCGGATAGCTCAGGTTGGCCGTCAGGTGATACACAGACTCAATCTTGATCTTCCTCGGTACATCACTGCGCCAGATACGCGGCAAAAGCTTAATCGACGTTTGGATCAACCCCTTGGCCCAGCGCGCCTGCTGCGTCTTGAATGCGGTCATCTCGATGGGCAACTCACTCGGGCACTCAATCTCCGGCTGATACTTGAACCGCCATCCCGCCATTTGCGAGCGATAGCTCAAGTCAGTATCCTCGGTCAGCGTATCGTGCTGCCATCCGCCGCCGTCGGAGATGGCCTGACGTCGCCACATGCCTGCCGTTCCGTTGAAATTGAAAAAGTCTCCAGTGCGTGACCGGGCCCCATGTTCCAGGACAAAGTGCCCGTCCAGCAGAATCGCTTCGACTCTCGTCAAAAGACTGTAGTCGCGGTTCAGGTGCGTCCAGCGCGTCTGCACCATTCCCACATCCGGCTCCGCAAAGTGATGGATAACCTTCATTAGCCAATCCGGCGGTGGAACAAAATCCGCGTCGAAGATGGCGATAAACTCGCCCTTCGCAACTTTCAAGCCTGCATCCAAAGCGCCTGCCTTAAACCCGTGCCGGTTGGTGCGGTGGATATAGACGATCGGATTTCCCAGTGTCGCGTAGCGCTCCACAATCCCTGCCGCTACTTCCTGCGTCTCATCCGTCGAGTCGTCCAATACCTGGATTTCCAGTCTGTCTTTTGGATATTCCAGGTTGCACACCGCCTCGATCAGCCGGTCTATCACGAATTGCTCATTGAAGATCGGCAGCTGCACCGTGACCCTGGGCAATGCGTCAAACTGTTTGGGAGGCGCGGTGCTGTGCTTGTTCCGATGTTTGAAATAGAGATAGCAGAGCGTATAGCGGTGGACGCCATACACCGCCAGCACAATCATCACCGCGAAGTAGGGAATCAGAAGCGCGGCGTCAAACCAATTCCAATAGTGGCGCACCGTCGAGAAAGGATCGGTGAGCAGGATTTTTATCTGGTGTCGAAGGCTGTTCTGCGAGCTACCAGCCAGCATTGCGATCTGAACGGGCAGACCGGTCAACAAGCTCAAAACACATTGAAAAGAACTGAGCAGGGTCAAATCTCCAACACTGGATCCGGGTGTGCACGCTCTCGACCCGGATAAGGGCAATTGTAAGCGATACAGATCGTTGGATCTGTATGCCCACCCACTCCTGCTCGTCTAGACCTGACGGCAATCGGGGACGATTCAGAGCTTAAATTGCATTGACCTCAACAAAACGATTCATGGTGTGCCGGTTGCTCCTCTTTAGCCTGTTAGCTTAGTGTTTCCAAATAGTTGGAGAGATTTTGATGCCCACAATCAGCACCATCCCCCCCGTCGTGACCGCAAAGGGAGGGTCCTTCCTCATTGAATCGCGCACCCCGGCTGAAGTCTTTACTCCCGAGGACATGAGCGAGGAACAGCGCGAGATGGCCGCCACCGTGGCTCAGTTTGCAAGAGAAGAAATCCTCTCCCGCGCGGCCGAAATCGAAGCGAAAAAGTTTGGTGTCCTTGCAGATCTACTGCGCAAGTGCGCAGAACTGGGTTTCACCGCAGTCGACATTCCGGAGGAATACGGCGGACTTGGCATGGACAAGACCACTTCCACCATCGTCACGGACTACATGTCAGTCCTGGCGAGCTTCTCCACGTCTTTTGGCGCCCATATCGGAATCGCAACCTTGCCGCTCGTCTGGTACGGCACTGAAGAACAGAAAAAACGTTATCTGCCTAAACTCGCCAGCGCAGAATGGATCGGTGCCTACGCGCTTTCTGAGGCGACCTCCGGTTCCGATGCAATGAACATCCGTACGCGCGCCACCCTCTCACCAGATGGCACCACCTTCACCCTGAATGGCGAGAAGATGTGGATCACCAACGGAGCCGTAGCTGGCCTCTACACCGTCTTCGCCAAAATCGACGGCGAGAAATTTTCGGCTTTCCTCATCGAGCGCGACACTCCCGGACTGACCGTCGGTGCGGAAGAACACAAAATGGGCATCCGCGGCTCCTCCACCTGTCCGCTGATCCTCCAGGATTGCAGGATCCCCGCGGCGAATCTCCTCGGAGAACCCGGCAAAGGTCATCACATCGCGTTTAACGTGCTGAACATGGGACGTCTGAAACTCGCCATTGCCTGCATCGGCGGCGCGCGTTACGCCCTCGCCCACATGGTCCGCTACGCAAAAGAGCGAAAAGCCTTCGGAAAAGCCATCGCCGAGTTCGGACTTATACAGCGCAAAATCGCCGATTGCACAACCCGCCTGTACGCTGCCGAAAGCATGGCTTACCGCACCGTAGGCATGATTGACGCAAGTCTTCAACAACTCGGCGACGAAGCCAACCGCTCGCCACGCGAGGTCCAGAAGCGTATCGAAGAGTACGCTGTCGAGTGCTCGATCCTGAAGGTCTACGGTTCAGAAATGATGACCATCGTCGCCGACGAACTCGTAGCCACCATGGCCGGTTACGGCTACGTCGAAGAGTATCCGGCAGAACGCTATTATCGAGATGCGCGCATCAACCGCATCTTCGAGGGCACCAACGAAATCAACCGCATGATTATCACCGGTTGGCTCATGAAACGCGCCATGGCCGGTGAACTCCCCTTGCTCCCCGCGATCAAGGCTCTCATGGACGAGATCATGCAGCCGACTTCATCCGACGCCTCCTCCGACGCGGATGAAATACTCGTGCGCGAAGAGCAGATTCTTGTTGGTGCTCGGAAGATTGCCCTCTTCGCAGCGGGCGTCGCCAGCCAGCGCTACATGACCGCATTGCAGGACCAGCAGGAGATTATGGCCGATCTGGCCGACATCATCGCGCAGGTCTTCGCTCTCGAGTCGGCTCTCCTGCGTGCGCGCAAGCTTTCCATTTCGGCGAAAAGCACGGCCGTCATCGCCACGGCCATTACCAGCCTGCTTGCCGATGAGACCATGGCTCTTGCCGAGCAGGCCGCCAGGCGTGTGCTGGCCGCTTCCGCTGAGGGAGACGAATTGCGAACGCAATTGGCCATGCTGCGTCGCCTGGCCCGATTCGTCCCCGCAGACTCAGTCGAACTCAGCCGCACCATTGCGCAGCACTGCATCCGGATAGAGCGATATCCGTTTTCGGTGGTCTAACACAAGCGTGCAGAACTCACGGGCAGGGGTAGGCGCCCGCAATATACCCCTCAAGCGCCTGGATCGTCTGCTCCTGGCCCGAGATCACCCACTTCACCAGATCGCCGATCGAAATCACGCCGGCAACTCTGTCATTCTGCACCACCGGCAAGTGACGGAAATCGTGCTGTGTCATCAGTGTCATGCATTCATCCACGGTGTGTTTCGGATTGACCGAAATCACCGGGCTCGTCATAAGCTGGCTGACCGTAGTTTCGCGCGAAGTATGCCCCCCCAGGATTCCTTTGCGCGCGTAGTCCCGTTCCGAGAAGATTCCGACCAGTCGGTCGTCCTTGCACACCAGCAACACGCCAACATCATACTTGGCAAGCATTTGCAATGCCTCGTAGACCGATTGCTCGGGTTCAATGGACAGCACTCTACGCTCGGGTCGACACCCGAGCAATACGCCAATTGTGTCGTTGATCTTCATCGGATTTCCTCCTGGGGTCTTGCGATTGACGGTCAATATAGACCATTCAGATAACGACCGAAAAGCGCGAATTTAAGGAAATTTGCTCCGTGCCAGGAATCTCTCTTCGCCTGGCGGCGTCTAAATCCTGCTGCCGTTGGAATCAGGGCTCAACTGGCCGGTTGCCCGCGGCAGCCTTAAAATAGACATAGGAGTGCGGTTTCCCTGAGATTTCAAAGGGTTCCGCTTCGCTAGTCCGAATGGAGAAAACTCGAATGCCCCTCTTCAAGACTTCCAATCCTGCCCTTGGCTCCAAGACTTTTCAGGACGCCGCCCGAGACGTGGGTAGGTTCGGCGGTGCGCTTGATGTCACAGACCGCATGACCCTGAACGGCACGGTGAACCGCACCGGAATCCTGCTGCTCTGCGCCCTCGCCACGGCCAGCTATACCTGGTACAGCTTCATGCAGACCCGTGATCCTGCCAGCGTGGGCGGCTGGCTGATGTTGGGCGTTTTCGGCGGTCTCATCACCGCCATAATCACCATTTTCAAGACCAGCTGGGCTCCCGTCACCGCTCCCATTTATGCCCTTTGCGAAGGTCTCTTCCTTGGCGGCATCTCGGCTGTTCTGGAACTCCGTTATCCCGGAATCGCCATTCAGGCTGTCGGCCTCACCTTCGGCACCTTGATGACCATGTTGGTGGTCTACGCCTCCGGAATGATCCGGGTCTCCAACAAGCTCCGCATCGGCATTATCGCGGCAACCGGCGGAATCGCGCTCTTCTACTTGCTCGAAATGATCCTCGGATTTTTCGGAATCAACTTCGTTTCCATCAACGGCTCCGGCGTGATCGGCATCGGATTCAGTCTCTTCGTCTGCGCCATCGCCGCTCTGAACCTCGTGCTCGACTTCGATTTCATCGAGCAGGGCGTAAACAGCGGCGCCCCGAAATACATGGAGTGGTACGGTGCCTTCGGCATCATGGTCACACTTGTGTGGCTCTACCTCGAAATCCTTCGCCTGCTCTCCAAAATGCGCAGTCGGAATTAAAATCACCTTCCCGAACAAAAGCGGCAGCTCGCAGGCTGCCGCTTTTACTTTGCCACCCTCCCTCTGAGGTCAGCGCGCAGCCTGGTTCGCCCCGCCAACCATTTTCTGCGCATGAGTGACCTCCGGAAGATTCCCATCCGCCCGCGGCCACGCCTTCAGGAAAGCCTGATACGCCTCTCGCGCCCCCGCCGTATCTCCAGAAGATTCCTTCGCCAGAGCCAGCCCATAGAGCCCGAATCCCGAATTGGGTCGCTCAACCAGCGCTGCGCGGTACGCCTCTTCCGCACCCCTGTAGTCCTTGGCTTTCAGCAGCGCTGCCGCTTCCGTTTCCGCCACCGGCCGGATGTAGAAAGGCGGCTCGTGATACCCGAGTTTCTTTTCGTCTCTCGCGGCTCGCTCATAAATCTTCTTCGCCGCCCTCAGCTTGCGATGCTCCGCCAGGACTCCCGCCTGCAATTCGAGCGATTGAATACTCAAACACTTCAGAATCGGATCGGGCAGCGCATCTGGCGAAACCGCCTGCATCGGCGTTTTCCCTGAATCCTTCTTCTCCTTGTTGCTTTCTGATTTCTTCAGCGCCGCCCGCATCTCCTTCATCTGCTTCAATCCCGCATCCATACTTACCGAGTGTTCCTCCGCTGCAACCCGATCTCCCGCTTCCAGAGCCTTCATCCCCTTTGCAAAGTCGGTCAGCTCGGCTGTAAAAAATCGCAGATTCGCTCCCTTATCTCCCTTGGGCAGATTCGCCTCGCTCAGCATTGCGAGGACGGCCTCCCAATCTCCCACCCGCAAAGCCACCGGTAGCCGCTTGCTGATGCGCGACATCTGGTCACGTGCCGACCAGATGTAAAGCGACGCTGAAAGCTGTCCGCGTGCCGCCCCCAGGTGATCCGACAACCCATCAGCTTCGTCAAGCCTCCCCTGCTCCATCAGGTTCGCAATCGCATACATCATGTTGTGCACGTAGTTCCAGTCGTTGTCGGGACCGACGTGCTGTTCCTGCATGTAGTGTTCGTCCGCGGCCATCGATGCTGAAAACCAGTGCTCCGCCTCCGCGTAGTTACCCATTCTGAAGTAGATATGCCCTGGCATATGCACCATGTGCCCTGACGTGGGCGCCAGGCTCGCCAGCAACTCTGCACTCTGGACCGCTCGCTCCGGATGATTTCCCGGCTCGATCGCATGAATCCAGTAGTGATTAGTCGCAGAATCATTCGGCGCATCGTGCAGAATGCCCTGCAGCATCTCGATCGCTTCCTGCTCTCCTTTTCGTGGCTCACCGTTCTTGTCGTATCCGTCTTCCAGCGCCAGCGCAAGTGACAGTCGCGCATGTGTGTCATTCGGCTGCTCGCTTACCAGCTTCCGCAGCAGCACGATCTCCCGTTTGTCAGTGCCGCGCTTCACCTTGCTTGTAGATTCAATCTGAGCTGCCTCAATGTAGAGCCGCTCCGGTTCGGTAACGCGGTCTTTCAGTTGAACAGCCTTCTCCAGCACCTGCTTCGCGTAGATCGCGTGATCACTGTTCCGAAAACCTTCGGCCTGCGACAGTCCCCACCAGCACATCGCGCAAATCGGATCTACCCGCACACTCTGCTCAAACGCCTTGATGGATTCGTAATCCCAGAAATCGTGCATCAGGTTCAGGCCTTGGTCGAACCACGCCTGCGCTTCGGGAGTAGCCGTAATCGAAATATGTGCGTTGCCGATTCCTGTCATATGGACAGGCGCCGGAAGCTGCTCGGGGGGAGTGATCGGTAGCATGTCACTCATGTCGTGTCCCGCCGGCATCTGCTGTGCCAGGGCTGTAAAGCCGAACAAGGTGAATGCTATGGAGCAGTAAAGAGGGAGGCGCCGTCCTGAAGAGCGGCTCTGCGGAATCAACGGGCAGTGCATTGCCGCAATATACATCGCGGACAAAGCAGGGAGCCACTGGTTCGATTTCCGGGGAGAGGAGATTGCGGCCGGTCGAATGGAGTGCTGTCGCGAGCATCCTCCCTACTTTGTCCGCGGAAGGATGCTCGCCTTTGTGTTACGCGTGAGCATGTTCCGGCGCGTGAACGAGGGCTTCAACAAGCGCCTTGCTGAATGCCGGAATGTCATCCGGCTTTCTGCTGAAGATGAATTGCCCGTCAGTGACAACGGCCTGGTCTACCCATGTTGCTCCGGCATTCTTGATATCTGTTTTGAGCGACGGCCACGAGGTCACAGTCTTTCCTCGCAGGCAGTCAGCTTCGATCAGCGTCCATGGCCCATGGCAGATTGCCGCCACCGGCTTGCCCGTCCCAACAAACTGACGCACGAAGTTCACCGCTGCCGGATCCATCCGCAGATGATCGGGGTTCATTACTCCGCCCGGCAATAGCAGCGCGTCATAGTCGTGCGGATTCGCGTCCGCGAGCTGCTGGTCTACCTTCACCGGCTGACCCCAATCCTTCTTATTCCAACCCTTGATCTCCCCATTCTTCGGCGCAATCACGACTGTTGTCGCGCCCACATTATTCAGGGCCTTGCGCGGTTCCGTAAGCTCAACCTGCTCAAATCCGTCTGTAGCTAAAATCGCGATCTTCTTTCCCCGCAACTCTGAAGACATACTTCTCCTCCTGCTTTTATCCGTTCGCTCCCACGTAGGACGCCCGAACCTAAGTACGGGTTGCGCCTTCTATTCACGCAATTCAAGACCTGCGTTGCTGCGTTCTCCTGAGGCAAACTGCTCTATCTGCATGGCATCTCAAGGCCTGTGCGCGATCAGGAGTCCAAAAATGAAGCGAGTGAATTCCTTGCTGCCGGCGCTGCTGCTGCAGCCTTGATGCGATCAAAACAAATCCACGCAGCACAGGTTTGTCCGCCTCCGCTCCGCAATCGCGTTCGAGTGAAGCCAGCTCCAGCCAGGCCGCCGCCCGCATCCCTCGCGTTACTCACCCCGGCACCATGAAAGGCGAAATGCTCTACCGCGATCTCGGCGCAACCGGCGAGCAGGTTTCCGTCATTGGCCTCGGCGGATCGCATCTCGGTTAAGCCACCGCTCGCAATTCAAGCAGCAAGCATGCTGTTGCGGAGCTTCAGCCCATTGCCCTCACCGCGGCATCCGGATTGCGAGTTGATAAATGCCGAATCGCAGCAAGAGCGGGAAACACGGAAACGAGTCTCGACCCAGATCCGCGCCGTCAATCGTCGAGACGTCACGTGGTTGCCTCAACAAATACAAGATGGACGACCTCATTGCACTGGTGTTGCCGTAACCACTAGTTGCATACTTCCCTTGGAATCCAGGGAGTCGGACGTAAACACCACGGTTGGTTTGTCGATCGGGACAAGCACGACTGCTTGCCACTTGTTCTGCCGGATGATCGGCTCATGAAGTCTCGCATCAAGGTTTTCCGCTACGCTCGTGATATTCGCTGTGAGATCGAGAGAAAGTTGATGGCCGACTTCGTGCGCGCGCATGGCATCGAGATTGACACCCACGTCCTGGTATTGAAACTGAACATTCGATGAATTGGCGTTATCCGAAGACGTTTGGCTGACGACGATTGGAATTTTTGAATTTGTGCGAATGGACGCGGTTCCCCGCGTGTCCGTGCTGACCGTCGTCGTATACGTTCGGCTGTTGGTGGGTTTGCCCTCTTTGCTGAGTTCCTGCACAACCAGTTCAAGGTGGTAATAGTGGGCGGCTGCTTCGCTGGCTTGGCTGGGCTCAGGTGCCTTCGGACCGGCTTGGGCAAGAGAGTGCGCCGCGAATACAAAGGCAAAAAGCAGAAGGATCGAGACTGCGATTGTCTTGCGCATGGGTTTCTCCTCAGTTCGTGTCCTCTTCGGACGAGGGAAGAGGTGGAATGTGTATAGCAGTAATGCGAATTGGTTCCGTTAGCTCCGGATCGGGAGTGACGAGGGCTTTGCGATCGCCTTCCGGCGCTTCTCTGGCAAACCGTATGACTGCTTTTTCCGCGTAGCTAAGCGGCTTCGGGGAGGGAAAGATATCGAGCTTCGGTCGCTGAACGATGTTGTATCGCACCCGATCCGGGAGTCGCCTTGCGTGACGTTCGTGTACGCGAGACGCGGATCGGGATGCAGGGAGCCTTCCAGGAGTGCTTTCAACGTGCGAGGTCGAAGAGGGCGTCGGTGCAACCGCAACCTGTGTGGTTGCCACATGCGAAATCCTGGGAGCGAGATACGCCATCAGAAGCAGTGAACCAATCAGAGGCGCCGCAATGGCAACAAAGAGCCGGCGCCATCGGGATGACGTCGCTGCCCCGCCAGAGATGCGAGCCAGCATACGCCGCTCCAACCCCGGCCGCGGATTCGCATAGCTCTCGAGCGCCGCATCAATCATCTCATCAAGGTTGTCTCGGTCAGGCATAGCGCGTCTCCCGTAGCGATATCAGCTTTTGACGAAGAAGTTCACGTGCGCGCTGGAGTCGTGTACGTACTGTACCTTCGGGAATACCCAGAATCTCGCCAATCTCGCGCGAGTTGAGTTCATCGAACGTCGAGAGAACGAGTGGAACTCGAAAGTCTTCCGAGAGCGAGTCAATCAGGGCATGAACGTCCGCATGCTTATTCGAAGACTCCAGTTCTTCTTCCGGATTTGGCCAGCCCGAAGGGTACGTTTCAACCTGGATGGAATCGCTTGATCCGGAAGATAAGCGCGATAGATGACGCTTCAGATCCAACGCGATACGCCACACAACGCGCGCCAGGTAGGCGCGCTCATTTTTGGCCTGCTTCCACCCGCGGTTGCGATACAACTTCAAGAACGTCTCCTGTACAGCGTCCTCTGCGTCGGAGGAGTTCAGCAGAACCGCATATGCCACCCTAAAAGCAAAGCGCGATTGGCGCTCTACCAGCGCCGAGAACTCCGCGTCTGCATCTGTGGCCAAAGTATGCGAACTCCTCACCGGCAACCCTGAAATGCCAAATCCAAAGTTGAGGTCCGCGATGTTCATACACTAAGACGGGCACATGCTTCGAAGTGTTCAGATTTTTCCGCGCAAAAGAAATTGGCCCGCCTCTCATCCGAGAAGCGGGCCCGATTCAATAATGGTTGAAAGTTATGCCTTGGCAGAAGTCAGTTGGCCCAGATCCGCAGCCATCTTCTCCGTCGAGAAGGCCTCAAGCAGATCGCCTTCCTTCAAGTCGCTGAAACCGCCGAGCCCGATTCCGCACTCCATCCCATTGGTCACTTCGCGTGCATCATCTTTGAACCGCTTGAGCGAGCCGATCTTGCCCTTGAATACCTGCTCGCCTCCACGCATGACCTTCACCTCGGAATCGCGGCGAATCACTCCGTCCTGCACACGGCAACCGGCGATGGTGCCCACCTTCGGAATTCTGAAGATGTTCAGTACCTCTGCCCGCCCCATGTAGTTCTCCTTGAATGTGGGCTCCAGCAGACCGAGCATCGCCAACCGCATCTCGTCTTGCAATTCATAGATGATCGAGTGCAGCCGGATCTCCACATCTTCCTGTTGCGCCAGTTCCGCGGCCTTGCGCTCGGGGCGCACATTGAAGCCGATGATAATGGCGTTGGAAGCCGTGGCGAGCAGCACGTCGCTCTCCGTGATGGAACCAACACCGGAGTGGATCACCTTCACGCGCACCTTCTCGGTCGACATACGTACCAGCGAGTCGGCTAGCACTTCCACTGAGCCGGTGACGTCGCCCTTGATGATCAGCGGAAGGTCCTTCACCCCTGCCTGGCGAATCTGCTCTGCCAATCCTTCGAGTGAAACACGCGAGCTCTTTGCAAGCTGTGCCTCGCGCTCCTTCATCTTCCGGTATTGCGCAATGCCTTTCGCCTTATCGCGGTCTGCAACTGCAAGGAATGTATCGCCCGACTCCGGCATGGCTTCCAGACCGAGCACTTCAATCGGTGTCGAAGGGCCCGCTTCCTGCAGCGGACGCCCGCGATCGTCGAACATCGCCCGGACCTTGCCGTACGTGTTGCCGACGATGTAGCTGTCGTTCAGGTGCAGAGTTCCGTCCTGCACCAGTACCGTCGCCACCGCCCCGCGTCCACGATCAAGCTTCGCTTCGAGTACCGAACCCACTGCCTTGCGGCCCGGAGTCGCCTTCGGAGCCTTGATGTCCGACACCAGGCAAATCATTTCGAGCAATAGATCGAGATTCAGCTTCTTCTTCGCCGATACCTCAACGAAGACCGTGCTGCCTTCGCCGCCTCCCGCCCACTCTTCCGGAATCAGGCCGCGATCCGCAAGTTGCTTCTTCACGCGATCCGGATTCGCTTCAGGCTTATCGACCTTGTTTACGGCAACGATGATCGGAACGTCCGCGGCCTTCGCGTGGTCGATCGCTTCCATCGTCTGCGGCATCACGCCATCATCTGCTGCAACAACGATGACGACAATGTCCGTCACCTTGGCACCGCGAGCACGCATGCGGGTGAACGCCTCGTGGCCCGGCGTATCCAGGAACACGATCTCGCGGCCTGAAGCCGGAGAACCTTCCTTCGTAAACCGGACTTTGTAGGCGCCGATATGCTGCGTAATCCCGCCAGCTTCGCCGGCTGCGACGTCCGTTTCGCGGATCGCATCGAGCAGCGAAGTCTTGCCGTGATCCACGTGACCCATGACCGTGACTACAGGAGCACGTGGTACCTCGACGAAGTCGGTCTTTTCCGTATCGAGAACTTCTTCGATTGCCTGGTTCTCGAGCTCTTCTTCATAGCTGATCACGGTTGCGGCTGCCCCGAATTTCGCGGCCACATCCTTCACCATCTCAGCGTCGAGCGACTGGTTGACCGTGACGAAGACGCCGCGCATCAGCAGAATCGCGATCAGGTCCTTCGCGCGGATCTCAAGCTTCTCCGCAAGGTCCTTCACGCTGATGCCTTCCGTCACCGTGATCTCACGCGTAATTGGAAGCGGCTCGTCGCTGAAGTTGGCTGCGCCACCAAAACGTGGAGGTGGCACAAAGCCCTTCATTGGGCCTTCCTTCGTCTTCGGATACTGCTGGCCTCCACGGCGCGGGCGTCCCGGAGCACGCTGCGGACGAGGAGCTTCACCCGGAGGTGGAACGGCTCCGGCACCGCCAGGTCTTGGTCCACCGAATCCTCCCGGACGCGGTCCTCCAAACCCAGGCCGTTGGCCAAATCCCGGACGTCCGCCCGGAGCGCCCGTGCCTGCAAAGCCGGTGCGTGTCGGATGCTTCGGTCTTGGGCCGCCTGCAAACTGCCCTGGTGCTCCTGGAACGCGCTGCTGGTATGTCCCCGGAGCGCCGGTCGGTCGACGGTCGAAGATTGGTTTTCCGCGCTGGATGCCTCCGCCCTGCGGAGTCGGCGTCGTTACGCTGGCGACAGCCACTGGCGGCGCCTTGTAAACAGGACGAGGCCCTGTCTGCGGCATCACGACCCGCCGAGGTGCTGGCGCGGGAGGCGCTGCAGGGGGCTCTGCTGCCTTTACCTCTGGCGCGCTGGGAGCGGCCGCAGCAGGTGCGACCGGCTCTTCTGGAGCTTCCTTCACAGGCGTGACCGTCACAGCCGGCGCTTGCGGAGCCGCTGCGGGTGCAGTTGACGCTACAACCTCCGGTCTTTCGGGGGCAATCGGTACAGGGGGAGCCGGAGCGGCAGCAGCCGGCTTCGGCGCTACCACCACGGGCTTCGTCGCTGCGGGCGTCTGCTCCGTTGCTGCCGGCTTGGGCGGGCCGCTTGCAGGCGTCGTTGCTGTCGGTGGCTTCACTACCACATTCTGTGGTGGCACCACTGTAACCACAGGACGTGCTGCTGCTGCACCTGCCGGCGCCTTGGCAACGACAGCTCCAGCCGGAGGCTTCGAAGCGATCGCCGGAGTCGGGGGCTGCACGATGGGAGGTGCTGGCCGAGGCTGCGGCACAATCTTCCGCGGCTCTGGCCGCGCTGGTGCAGGCGCCGACAGTGTTGTGGCGATCTGGGCTGGGGCAGCAGGCTTGGCCGGTGCCTTGGTAACGACCGCGGTCGGCGCCTTGCTCGGCGGCACATGGCTTCTACGCGCCTCTGCTTCCTGCTCTTGTTTCTTGGCCAGAATGGCCTTCATCACGTCCCCGGGCTTGGAAACGTGGGAAAGATCGATTTTCGGGGCAATCGACTGGGATGCGCGCGAAGACGAACCACCGTGACCTGCGGGGCGCGATCCATGCTGGAATTGCGCGCGAACCTTGTCAGCTTCATGGTCTTCGATCGAACTCGAGTGTGTCTTACCCTCACCCAGACCGAGTTCCGCGAGTACATCAAGAATCTGGCGACTCTTGACTTCCATCTCACGCGCGAGATCGTTAATTCGAACCTTGCTCATCCGCCTCTTTTCAGAATGTGCTGCCCAAAGCCTTTAGTCGCTCATAGCTACCTCATGGCATTGGAGGGTTGCGTTATCACCATTATCGCTTGAATGGCGTTGAAAAGCCCGGCGCATACTACGCGCCGCCCTCTTCGTTGTTTCTCGTATCTTCTTCGCTTTCCTGATCCGGTGCCGATGCGTTCTCGACGGCTAACTCTCCCGCTGTTTCCCCGCCGTCTTCCGCCTCTTCCAGCACCTCTTGCGAATTCTCAATTTCGGCTTCTGCTGTTCCCAGAGCCGCCTCTGGCGTTTCTACTTCCGATTCTCCGTCAGAGACGTTTTCTGTATCCGCGGCGGCAGTCAAAGCGGCAGGCTCATCACTACCTTCAGCTTCCGGAGCACCTGCGACGCCAACCGCGCCTTCACCTGCCGGCGGTTCCTCGCCTTCCTCGAAGTGGCCAAAGTAGTGCCGAACCGCAACGCTGATACGCTCCAGAGTCTTCTCTCCGATACCAGGGATCTCCTCGAGCTGCTCAGGCGTCATGTCCGCCAATGACTCTACAGTCGTAATGCCTGCGGCAACCAGCTTCTCGATAATGCCCGCTCCCAGTTCCGTGACCTGTTCGATCGGAGTGGAAGGCCCGCCCGTGAGAGCCTGCATCTGCTGCTCCACCTCTTGGCGCTTCTCCTCTTCGCTCTTGATGTCGATTTTCCAGCCCAGCAGCTTGGCCGCCAGCCTGACGTTTTGGCCCTTTTTGCCAATTGCCAGCGAGAGCTGCGTATCGTCAACGATGACTTCGAGCTGCTTGTCCCCTAAATCCGTAATGGAAACCCGGCTCACCTTCGCCGGCTGCAAGGCTTTCTCTGCAAAGGTTGTGATCTCCTCGGAGAACTCGATGATATCGATCTTCTCGCCGCGTAACTCACGGATGATCGACTGCACGCGCATCCCCTTCATCCCGACGCAGGCGCCCACCGGATCGACGTCCTTGTCGCGACTCTGTACCGCGATCTTGGTGCGCTCGCCTGCCTCCCGTGCGATTGCGCGGATTACGACCGTGTTGTCATAAATCTCAGGGACTTCCGACTGGAACAGATTCTGCACCAGCTCGGGCGCCGCACGCGACACAATCACTTGCGGTCCTTTTGCGGCGCGGTCCACCTTCAGCAAAACCACGCGAACCCGCTCGCCAATCGTGAATTGCTCCAGCCGCGACTGCTCGCGCTTCGGGCAACGTGCTTCCGCCTTGCCCAGATCGAAAATTACATCCTGCCCCTCAATGCGCTTAACGGTTGCATTGAGAACTTCCTTTTCGCGATGCGCATACTCCTGGAAGACAGTGTCACGCTCCGCCTCGCGCACCTTTTGAAAAATCACCTGTTTGGCCAGCTGAGCGGCGATGCGGCCCAGTGGCGTAGTGTCCTTATACATGCGAATTTCGCTGCCAACCTCTACCCCAGGGGCAAGTTCGTTGGCCTCTTCCAGCGTGATCTGGTTGACCGGATCCTCAAGCTCATCGTCGCCGGTCACAACGGTCTTGTAGACGTAGGCGGTAATTTCGCCCGTGTCCTTGTTCAACTCTCCGCGCATGTTCTCCTGGGTCTTGTAGTACTTGCGCGTAGCCAGGGCAATTGCCTCTTCCACGGCGCCCACTACGATCTGGGGCTCGATACCCTTCTCGCGGCTCAGGAGTTCGATACTTTGATACAAAGCGCTGGTCATACTCTTACTCTCTCGATTTTCCGGCGTTCAGCCTCACGGCCCGCCGCATTCGTAAATTGTTGTTCAGGAGTTCGATGCGAGCTTGTCTCCGTGCTCCGCGCCCGCCCGCGCACTAGATCTCCGGGATCAGCTCCGCCTTCTCGACATTCCCGAGAGGGATTTCCACCTTGTCCACCCCTGCTTTGCGGCTCTTGCTGTTCTGATGCATTGCCCCTAGATCAAGCGTGATGATTTTGCCCGAGCCTGCCTCCAGCCGACCTCTCCAATGCCGGTTATTGCGTACGGGCTCGAACGTCTGCACTTTCACAAGGCACCCCGCGAATCGCTGGAACTCCTCGGCCTTTGTCAATCTTCGGTCCAACCCCGGAGAACTCGCTTCCAGCGTGTATTCGCCACCCGGAACCAGATCCTCCACATCCAGCAAAACCCCAAAATCGCGACTGAAGGCCTCGCAATCCTCGTGGGTTACACCAGAAAGCTGCTCGACTGTCAACTTGCCTTCGAGCAGCCGTTCAGGAAGCCCTTCTCCGCCTTCAGCGATTTGCGCCTTCAACTGCCTTCTGCCCTCCTCGTTCTTCTCGACGAAGACACGCAGCACCCTTTCCTTAGCCGGTCCGGAAAGCTCCACGTCCACAACTTCCAGACCGTGCGAGGTCGCGACACGCTGCGCCGCTTTCCGAATTTCTTCCAAACTCAAGACCATGATTGAAAGCCGCCTTCCCGCTCATTCAAAAAGAGTTCCCGGTTGATTAGACTGGCGGCTGCCGGGCAAAATTGGCACCAAATAAAAAGTGGGCTATAAGCCCACTCATCTCTCCGCCACCCCGGCTTACTCACAGGCAACACAGGCGGACAAACTCGTTCGCATCTCTAGAATACGGCCTTTTCTGTGGAAATTCAACGGCTGCGATTTTGGCACAGAGACTTCCCCTTCTGAACTCACCACCGGACCCGATCCCCCTGTGGCCTCCACCAAAAGAATCGAACAACAAACTTCCTGTCCGGCGCTTTAGTTGTAAACCGCCGTGACCTGGTTCCCAATGACCATCCAGAATCGGACGATCATCACCGTTTCTCCAATACAATCAGGGGTTTACTCCCGTGATACCCGAGATGTATGGTAGTACCACTATCGGGGAGCAGCAATTGTGTTCCGCATTGGAAATAATTGCTGAGTCTAGCCATGCGAACGCTCTTCCAGCGCGTGTTTGTCACCTTACTGTCTACCATCGTGCTGGCCACCGCCGGCGCGATCGCTGGATTCCTGCTCGGTCATGCCTATGCCCTTCACCACGCCGAGTCTCGACTGGACAACTACGCAAACCGAATCCTCCAGCAGACCGTCGCTTCCACTTCGGAATCCCGCGACATGCTCGCAACGATGAACGGCTCGCCCTACCCCCGGTGTTCAGAAGCAGAGGTCGAGTACTTCCGCCAGCTAATCTTCCAGTCCCAGTTCCTGAAAGCCGCTGGTCGCATGAGCGACGGCCGCATTGAGTGTTCCACCACGTCGGGTAGTAACCCGCTCGCTCGGGAGCGCTACACCCCATTCATCACCAGACCGGACGGCACAAAGCTGTACAAGAATCTGCCTCCGTTCAGGGTCGACGATGCGAGCGTGATCTCTGTCCAGCATGACGACTCCTTCATCGTCTACAACCCCTATAACTTCAGCTCGCTGGCAGCGCCCCCAATGCACTTTGCGGCGACAGCCACTGACACCCCAACGGCCGGTGCGACATCCCAAGTCATCGGCGAAGTTCCCGGGCCGCCAAGTCGTGTCTTCGCCACTCCAGGCAAACAGAAAGTCGGCGACACACTTTACGCGACTCGGTGCTCTCAAGAGGCCCACACTTGCCTGACCACCTCCATTTCGATTCATGATGCCCTCGTCATGAATCGAAGTTACTCGATAGTGTTCATGGCCGTCGGAGGCGTCTTCGGAACACTGTTCGGATTGCTTTGCCCGGTGCTCTATAGCCGGAACAAGAGCATGGAGCAGCAACTCATCCGCGCCATCCGCGCAGACGCTCTCACAGTCGTGTATCAGCCCATTGTTGATCTCACAAGCGGCCAAATCGTCGAAGCCGAGGCGCTCGTCCGCTGGACGGACGAATACAACAATGTGGTCAGCCCTGATGTCTTCGTGAAGATCGCTGAAGAGCGCGGATTTGTGGGAGAGCTTACAAAACTCGTTCTGCGTCATGCGCTGCGCGATTTCGGAGCGACACTTCGCGCACGTCCTACGTTCCGCATCAATGTCAACATCGCCGCGGCCGACCTCGCGGATGGCAATTTCATCCCCATGCTCGAGCAGCACCTTGCTGAGGCGGAGGTTTCGGCTCGCAGCCTTGGCATCGAGATAACCGAGAGCTACACAGCCCGCCAGCAGATTGCCCGCAACACCATCCTTCGACTCCGCCAACGCGGGCACTACGTCGCAATCGATGACTTTGGCACCGGCTATTCGAGCCTTGCCTACCTTCACGATCTCTCCGTCGATGCCATCAAGATTGACAAGGCGTTCACCAAGGCCATTGGAACCGATGCGGTGACCGTTTCCATCCTTCCCCAGATCCTCACCATGGCCGAGACTCTCGGTCTGCGAGTCGTCGTCGAAGGAATCGAAACAAAGATTCAGGCGGATTACTTCGCCGCAAGCAAACAGGACATCCATGCACAGGGCTGGCTCTTCGGCCGCCCGGCCCCGGCGCGCGTCTTCCTTCAGATGCTCGATGAAGAGGAATCCCGTCTCTCTAAGGTGGCTAAGGAAGAATACCCAAATGGCGCTGCGGTCGCCGCGTTTTAGCCCAGTAGATCCCCCTGAACATTCAATGCTGTTGGCGCATGCCAGCGCAACGCGCAACAATATTGAAATGAAATCCGCCCGGCTCCTGGCGCTTATGCTGTTCCTGGCCTTCGCGTTTTCCGCTGCACCAGCCCTCCAGAAGCAACCGACCTCTGATTACCATGTGCGCCGCGTAGCTCTCGGAAGCCAGTTGCATGGCGGGGTGGCCATTCTCTTCGCCGCGGAAGAGCCGGTGCTCGACTTCGATCCTTATCGGCAGGATTCAGATTTCTACTACCTTACAGGTTGGCACGAACCCGGCGCCGCTCTCATGATCATTGGCCCGGCAAATGAGTTCGGGAATGCCGGAAAGCCGGCTCGTTCCCGCGAGTACAAGGAAATCCTCTTCCTCCCGACACGCAATCTGCGCTTGGAGCAATACACCGGCGTGAAGATGGACGCGTCAACCCCCGGTGTCGCCAAAGCCACAGGTATCGACAACGTAGAACCCATGACGAACCTCGCGACCGATCTCAACAAGCTCATCGCCGATGATCGTCGTCTTGCATCGAGTATTTGGACACAACACGACAAAGCCGCTGATTCTCTTCTTGAATTCACAGCCGCGACCCTGGGCACCACGGCGACTGCTCCCAAAGACATCAGCCCCAGCATTATGCCTCTTCGCGAGATCAAGGACCCTGACGAAATCGATCTTCTAAAAAAAGCATCGGCAGCTTCCATTGCGGGCCAGATCGAAATGATGAAGTCCATCAGGCCCGGAGAAACGGAACGCACAGTCGCCGGCGCCATGACCGCGGTTTGGTACAAGCAGGGTTGCGAGCGGCCTTCCTATGCTCCCATCGTCGGAACGGGCATCGATTCAACCATCCTCCATTACTCTGAAAACGCGCGTACCATTCAGGACGGAGATATCGTTGTCGTCGATGCGGCTTGCGAGTACTCCATGTATGCGTCGGATATCACACGCACCGTTCCTGCGAACGGCCACTTCACGGCGCGTCAGCGCGAAATCTACAACGTGGTGCTGGGCGCGCAGCAGGCCGCCATCGATGCGTTTGTAGCCGGAAAATCCAAGATCAACGACTTCAGCCACAAAGACCCCGATACCCTCGATGCCGTGGCCTTCAATTACATCAACACTCATGGCAAGGACCTTCATGGTCAGCCGCTCGGCAGATACTGGCTCCATGGCCTTGGCCACATGATCGGCATCGACGTGCACGATCCCGCCAAGTATCCCGCCGTACTCAAGCCGGGTATGGTCTTCACTATCGAACCCGGCGTCTACATCCCTGAAGAAAAACTCGGCGTCCGCATCGAGTGCGACTTCCTCGTGCTCCCAGATGGCAAACTCCTCGACCTCGACGCTGCCCTCCCTCACACAGCGGACGAAGTGGAAGCAGCGATGCAGAAGTGAGATAGTGCAGTGGCCCGCCAGGACCTATCGCCTCGCAAGGCTCCAAAGTAGAGTAAAAAGGGCACGGCTTCAGCCGGGCCATAAGCATCGCAAAATGGAACTGGGCTTCAGCCCCTGCTAAGCTCATTTCAGCATCCGCTTCCATTTGGATTTTTTCCGCAGCCGTTCTGTCACCGCACAAACTCCCATGGACACGTTCGATCCCCCATCCGATCAACTCGAAGCCTTGAGTCAGGCTTTCTCCGACCAGTTGCTGGCCTGCCTCGAAGAATGCGCGCATGGCAGGCGCGGCCTGTTTTCGGACGTCTCGCTCACTGAAGATCAAGAGAGCAATCGCGAATGGCCCGATGCAGCTCGCCTGCGCGAACTCGCCGCCGCCCTGCAGAGTGTCTTCGCGCAGTTTGAACAGCGCAACCCGCTTTGCGATGAGTTCCTCGACCTCTGTTCGATGCATGGCGAGAGCCACCCCGGCGAACCTCGTCTCGCGCGCATGTTCCTGTTGCGCATCTCTCGCGGCGAGGTTGGGACTCCGACTGAGGAGCCAGGAAAGCCATGGTAATCCTGCACGCGTTTCTCGCACTTGCCGCCGGCTTCGCGATCATGGCGGTTTTGATTGCCCTCGTCGCCGCCTTGCTGCGAAAATTCACACCCGACTGGGCCGAGGCAAGCGGAACTCCGAACCCCGCCTATACATTCGTAAATCTCGGGTTCTCATTTCTTGCGGCTGCCGCTGGCGGCTATGTCACGGCTCGCCTCGCAGAGCACAATCCGCTCATTCATGTCCTTGCGCTCGCCATTACAGTTCTGCTTCTCGCCGCGCTCAGCGCCCTCCAACAGCGCGCGCAGCAGCCCATCTGGTACCTGCTCGCACTCGTCGCCATTACCCCAATCGGGGTATTCGTTGGTGGATTGATACGAATGCGGGCACTTGGCGTGCTTTGACTTGCGGTAGTCTGGCACTCGATAAAATGCCGCTCGGTCGATGAACACCGAGCGGCACATTTAAATCTGACTACGACCTGAAGAACTGAGAATTACCAGCGCAGACCAACGGTCACCGGAATGATCTTGGTATCCGCATCCACCGCAGTCGTACCCAGTCCATTCGCCTGGGTTGTAATCGAGGGTGTCAGTACATCGAGATAACGGGCCTCGGCAAACAGCTTCATCTTGCCGTCGCCATTCCAACCCGCAAAGCGATGAGCGATACCCCCGCCGACATTCCAGCCTCCCTGGTTGCTCGAATAGTGGCCAACCACGACATTCTGGGTCACGATTCCGCAATAAAAGTAGGTGCAGTACTGGGCCTGCTGCGGATCCGTAAAGCTCGTCACAGAGCGATAGAATCCACCTCCCCCAACCACGTAAACGTCCAGCGCGCTCTTCGGAGTGAGATCGATGATCGGATCCAATGTCAGAGACCAGATGTGAACATGACCTCCTGTCGCTCCCGCTTCATCGACGATCAGACCCGGCAATTTGCTGTCGATAAACTGATACTCCGCCATCAGGCTGAGCATCGGATTGACCCGGTAGCCGGCCCCGACGGTTAAGTTGCCTCCCCACGAAATGTGCTGCGAAGACTCGTCCGTCGGTGCATTGAATCCCCCGCCAATTTCGTACGTAAGATGGCTCCTCAGACCGCTCGCTCCACCGCCTCCGCGTGACCTGTTGTCATACTGACCTGACCCCGCGGCGGAAGGCGCTGCAGGCAATCCCAGGTCCGGCGTTGCGGTATTGTCGGCAAACATATTCGAACTGGAGTCTGCTGACGCGTTGGAACTCGAATACGAATCAGAATTGTCAGCCGTTGAGACTTTTTGGGCGCTCGCAGAACCGAGTGCAAACGCAAATGTGGCACATAGCAGGGTCGTGTGCCTCATGAGCGACAGACAACGAACTGGTGTCATTTCCTGTACCTCGCAAAGATAAGTACCTGTAAATGGGGCACTAAAACTCCCCTGATAAGCACTTAGACTCCGTTTCCAGATCAAAGTTGCTTGCCGGTCTCAGATGACGAAAGGCCGGAGTTTTCCTCCGGCCTTCGGCACAAACGACGTGAATTCTATCCCTGAATGTCGAACTGTTCCGGATGCAGCGTCGGATCGCTCTTAATGAGGATGTTCTTGCCAAGAAGATCTTCGAATTCATTGATCCAGCTTCCGCCATTCGCCTTTAGGACTTTCACCGTCTCCGGATTCACTCGCAACATCACATCCGCTCCTTCGAGATGCCGCTTCATCTTCCGCAGTTCGATGTAGATCTCATTGGCTACCGTCGCCGGGCTCTTCACCATACCCGTTGCCTGGCAGGTGGGGCAGGGAACTGAGAGTGTGCGTTCCAGTGATTGCTTCACCCGTTTCCGCGTGATCGCCACCAGCCCAAAGTCATTGAATTGCAATACCTTGGTCGGTGCTCGATCGCTCTTCAATGCCTCTTCCAGCGCGGCCATTACCTTGAATCGGTTCTTGCGTTCATCCATATCGATAAAGTCGATTACGATGATGCCCCCTAGATCCCGCAGCCGGATCTGCCGCACAATTTCCGGAATCGCATCGAGATTCGTCTTCAGAATCGTGTCTTCAAGCCGCGCCGTCTTGCCCACGTACTTGCCGGTATTGATATCGATTGCGACTAGCGCTTCCGTCTGGTTGATCACGATCGATCCACCGCTCTTCAGCCATACCTTCGAACGCAACGCCTTCGAGATCTCATCCTGAATTCCGAAATGCTCAAAGAGCGGCGTGTCCTTCGTATAGAGCTTCACGCGGCGCACCAAAGTGGGCGAAAAGCGATTTAAAAAGCGAACGATGCGCTCGTAATCCGCCTCCGAATCTACCCAGATCGACGAGAAGTTGCTGCTCACCTGGTCGCGCAGTATCCGCTCGATCAGCGAAAGATCGTGATAGATCAGCGCCGGCGACTTCGAACCCTCCGACCGTTGCTTGATCTCGTTCCAGAGGTGAATCAGGAAGCGCAGATCAGCACGCAGTTCCTCCTCTGAAGCTCCTTCCGCAGCCGTGCGCACAATGAACCCGCCAGATGCCTGGCCGCGCTCATGCGTCAGAATTCTCTTCAACCTCTGGCGCTCTTCGTCCGAGGCGATCTTGCGGCTCACGCCCACGTGCGTAACTGTCGGCATGAACACCAGAAATCTTCCGGGCAGCGCAATATGACTCGTAATACGCGCGCCCTTCTTCGCGATGGGCTCCTTCGCAATCTGTACGAGGATTTCCTGGCCCGGCTTCAGCAGATCCGAAATGATTGGCAGATCTGACGTCTGCGCCGAACGCCGCGAAGGCCCACGCCGATCGCCGGGCCGATGCCCTCGATCACCTCGATCACCCCGTTCTCCACGGCCCCGCCGGCCGCGTCCGCCGCGCTCACGCCGCTGCGGAGCTTGCCCATCACCCGCGGGCTGGCCCTCCGACGCTGCTGGTTCCTCTTCTTCTTCGGCTTCCTCAACCGCCTCTTCACCGTTCTTATCGTCGAAATCCATTTGGATCCGATGGTCCAGATGCGCTTCCTGAAGCATCTCGCCCAATTCCCCGGAACGGATCTGCGTATGCAGTTTCTCTTCTTCTTCGTAATCGTCTAAATCGTGCTCTTCGCCTTTGTGATGATGACGAGAAAGGTCGTACTCTTCCCCCTCGATAATCTCCTCTTCCACAAGTCCGCTTCCCGGCGAAAAAGCAGAAACCGAATTAATCGATGCAGCCTTCGGCTCCTCGACCATCTGTTCTCGAGTTTCATGCTCCTCGGGATGATCTCCGTCCGGTCTCTTCTTTTTTCCGCCGAGCCCAAAAAGCCTGAACTCCGCTGGAGGTAGAGGATCGACATTGTGGGAAGCGCTGCGATTGCCCTCAAACTCCGTGCTTTCTTTTTCCGAGTGCTCGCTCTCCGCCTCACCACTAAGTCCGACCTGCGCCTCTGATGAAGTTCCAATCTCCGGCTCTACCGAGTTTCCGAATCCTGGCTCGGTCGCCGTTGCGCCAACAACCGCGTGACTCTCATACCCACCCGAATCCGCTTCAAAGGTCTCTTCCACCGTATCGTCGTCAGGCAAAACCTCCGTCGACTGCCCGACGGCCGTTTCAGCCGCCCCTTCGGTTGAATGCTCAGAGTCGGATCCCGCTGAGGTCATCTCCTCAACGAACGCCTGCTCCTCAATTTCGTCTGCAGAGTCGGCTTTGGTGTCTTCCTCATCCGGAACATTCACCTGCTCCGACCGGCTATCGCGATGCCGGGACAGCGATTCGCCGGGAAGCAATCCGCTTCCGTCCCACACAAGCGGCGATTCGATCAACGTTGCAGGCTTGAAGGTCGACGCTGCCCGCGCAGGAGCAGCTTCCTGGCCGGGCTTTGAGCTTTCCGCCGGCGTTCCGCCATATTTGGAGAGCGACTCGCCCGGCAGCACAAACTTTCCGGCGGCTCGTTCCGTCCGCCCACCTTGTGGGGCGGCCGACGCCTGAATCTCCTCGGTGATTTCAGGCTGGGCCGCGCCGGCCTCAGTTACGCCTGCATCGAGGAACTCCTCGGATACCTCTGCAGGAGCAGCAGAAACATTGCTGCCTCCGCGACCACCACGCCTCCTCCGGCGCCCCCTCCAGCGCTTCGCGCCGGCTTCTTCGAACTCCGTTGTCTGGCCTGCCTGGTCCGCATCGTCCGCTGGAGCCGCCGATTCCATCTGGCCCGATTCGAGCCCAACCTCGGATGCTCTTGGTTCGTGCTGCTCCCGACCGCCGCGATGCCCTCGGTCCGCGTGTCGGATCTCGCGAGGCCCTTGATTGCCCCCGCTCGCCGCGGCTTTCTCAAGTTCGTCCGATTCTTCGGGCTCCTCGAGTTCCAGGAAGTCTGTGACGTACAGGAACGCATCGCGTTCCAGTCCGATATCAACAAACGCGGACTGCATGCCGGGGAGCACGCGTGTTACGCGCCCGTTGTAAATCGAACCCGCCAGGGTGTACTCGTTTTCGCGTTCGTAATAGATTTCCGCGAGCTGATCGTCTTCTAAAATCGCAAGCCGCGTCTCATGCGGCGTGCTGGAAATACAAATCTCTTTTGCCATCGTGCCTTTCCGCCCAGCGGACTTCGCCTGCTGGGGCAATCGGCAAGGTGGTGCGGAGATGGGCGCGGACGGGGAGGAACCTGGGACGATGGCTGAGGGATGACCGAAGCGGGACTCGCAAACCAGAAGGGGAGGGATCGCCAGACCTGCCGGATGGGGGAGACCCCGAACGGCTCTCCAGCGATGCGAGTATTTCGTTGTGGCTATCCAAAAGCAGAGTGTTTGTGGCCTCCCGATCGATCGTCACCGGCGACTCTTGATCGCCACTGGTCAATCGGTGCCCCCGGCAACACCTCTTCGTCGCTGGGGTGCAGAACCATGCCCATGCCAAACAGATGATCGACACGAGCGGGGCCGTTAGACGCCAGATCTCCGCGCGATTCGTCTTCGTCGCTGGAAGCATCCGGCTTGCCCGTCTCTGCGTGCTCATTGTGAAACCCAATTCCTGCCCGGCGCTCAATCCACCTGGACCTCGCCGGATCTGGCATCCATCTTCTCCGCGCCCCGCCTGCCTCTCCGCCCGCGTCGCTATGACCGGCTGGATTCGACAATTGCAATGGGCCCGGCACCGTAAGGATGCGGTAAGTACTTACAATCTCTTCTCTTGGTGCCGGAACGCCCCGGAGATCTCCAAGAGGGTGTCACTCGAACAATCTTGCCCTCCGGACCTTTTCTCCGATGAGATGAACATCGGTGCCGTTGGACCGGAGCACCCTATTCAGTTCACGAACCGGCGCATTCGGATATTCATGACAACACCGAGCGCCAGGAAGGTAAACAGCACCGAGGATCCTCCGTAACTCATTAACGGTAAAGGGATTCCGGTGACTGGCATAAAGCCAATGACCATGCCTACATTGACCGCGATCTGAAAGGTCAATACAGCCACGATCCCCATAATAATCAGAGACCCAGGCAGGTCGGCGGCTGTTTGAGCGTTTTGAATCAAACGCATCAATATGAGGAAGTATAGCAGCAGCACAAATACCGCGCCCACAAACCCATGCTCCTCACTGAACGCGGCAAAGATAAAGTCGGCATGGGGAATGGGAATAAAAGCACCCTGCGTCTGGGTCCCTTTTTCTGCTCCCTTGCCCCAGATACCGCCCGCGCCAACCGCAATCTTGGCCTGCAGAACCTGGTAGCCGGCCCCGCGAGGATCATTATCCGGATTGATGAAGCCGGTAAGCCGAGCCTTCTGATATGGCTTCAGGAGTTTGCCGCTGCTCCACCCCCCCACAATCAGCACAACGGCAGCGCAAATCAGAATTGTGGCCTGCTTCAGGTTGATTCCACCCAGAAACATCCCGATCACCAGAACCGGCACATACGTCAGCGATGTTCCCAGGTCGGGCTGTTTGAGGATCAGCAGCATGGGAACACCGACCAGTGCGAATCCTTTTCCGATCTCTTTCCAAGTGAGATTCCGGGCCCCTAGATTCGCAAAGTACCTCGCCACCGCGAGGATCATAATCAACTTCATCCATTCCGACGGTTGAAACAGTATCGGCCCAAGTTTTATCCAGCGCCGCGCACCCAGCGCCTTGTGACCAATTCCCGGAACCAGCACCGCCATCAGCGCAAACAGAAAGAATCCGTAGAACCAGGGCACGAAATCGATCAGCTTGTGATAGTCGACCCTCGATAAAACAAACATCGCGATCACGCCGCCCGCGATCCAGTAGATTTGCTTGGTGTGGAACCCCACATACTTCGTATGCAGCGTGGCTGAGTAGATCTCCAGCACCGAAACGAGACAAAGCGCGGTGACCAATCCCAGCAGAGTCCAATCGAAATCGCGGAAGCTCATAAAACGGCGCATCTGGCTCATTGCGATTTCACCTGCGCAGCCTTGCCGCAAGGGCGGGCTGTGAGCTTAGCCTCGCAGATTCAGATCCCGGCTGCCCGGGTTTGCCATCATTGATTTGGGTGGCTACGGTGGCAGCATTCGGCGATTTCGGGCCGCCTTGAGCCGTACTCCTGGCCTGTCTCGTGACCGCAGACTTCGATGCGCTCAGGGCAGCTCTATCCCCCTTGGCGTCCGTCACCCTTCCATTTGCCCCAACGTAAAACTTGCCCGCCTGCATCTTCGTCGGTGGTTCACCGTGTCCCGTCGCGGGATTCGGGAATGTCCACACCGCACCGACTTCCACCGGTGGTGGATTTGGCGCCTTCACCGGCATCAGGTTGTTCGCTTTACGCCGCTGCTTCTCAACATATGCAGCAACAAGCCGTGCTCCCAGCCGGGCAGGGTAATAGCTGAATTCGCCATGCTCCCACAGAACTGCGATCACCAGTTCCGGATTTCGTCGCGGCACCACGCCCACGAACCAGACGTTTGGCCGGGTGTAGTGACCCTTGCTGGTCTTGTCCAACGCCTGGTGGCTCATTACCTGCGCAGTTCCCGTCTTACCGGCGAGATCGATGCCTTCAAGGTGCGCAGAGCCTGCCGTATGGAAATATCCCGGTTGCGTCACCTGTGCCATGCCATCCGTGATGGTTTGCCAGTTCTCCGGATCGATTGGCAGAGTTGCATCGGCAGTTCCAGGCAGATTCTCATACAGATCCTTCCGGAACTCCGCGGGCAACTGATCCGGAAATACTACGTGCGGCCGAACCAGATGCCCCTCTGATGCGATGCCGCCAATAATCCGCGCCAGCTGAAGCGGTGTCGCCGCTACCGCGCCCTGTCCAATTGAAACGTCGAGCGTCTCATCCGGATACCACCTGCGATGATAATTCTTCATCAACCAGCGCTGGCTAGGCATCAGACCCGACTGCTCTCCCGGCAGATCGATTCCGGTCTTCTGGCCGAATCCGAATGCTGTAGCGTACTTCGAAATGCGATCGATTCCGAGCTTGTCGCCAAGCTGGTAATAGAACGTGTCGCATGAGTAGGGGATCGCATTATGGATATCCACCGCGCCGTGCTTCTCATCGCAGTGATGGAAATAGCCGTAAGGGCCCCAGCCGCCAGTGCAGTTCACGTGCATGTTCTGGGCCACGCCTTCCTGCAAACCCGCCACCGACATCAAGATCTTGAAAGTCGAACCCGGCGCCAGTTGCGCCTGGATTGCCTTGTTCATCAGCGGGTGATCCGGATCGGTGATCAGCTTGTTCCACTCCCCGCGATCGATCTTCACTGCGAACAGATTTGGATCGAAACTCGGCCGCGACACCATCGCCAGAATCTCGCCATTTCGCGGGTCCATGGCCACAATCGCTCCATTGCGGTCGCCCAGCGCCAACTCCGCCGCCTTCTGCAGGTCGTTGTCGATCGTCAGCTTCAGATCCTGTCCCGGAACCGCATGCTGAATGCCCAGGAATCCAACCTCGCGCCCGTGGCTGTCGACAATCACGTCGCGCGAGCCATCCTGTCCCCGCAGGATCGGATCGTACATCTCCTCCACGCCACCCTTGCCCACGACATCCCCGGGCTCGTAAGCCGCATAGCGAATCTGATTCAGATCCTCTTCGCTCACCTCTCCCACATATCCGATCAGGTGCGAAGCGAATCCATCCCGCGGGTACAGCCGTCGCTCTCCCTCGATCGTCTCCAGCTCCGGCAGTTCATTCCGATGCGCTTCGATAAACGCCTGCTCATCCGCAGTCACATCTTCCTTAATCGGAATAGGCTGGTACCCAGGGGACAAACGGTACTTGTGCAGCGTCGCCTTTAACTGGTCGAGATCGAGATGCAACCCGCGCGCAATCATCGGCAGATCGGCATCTACATTTCTGTTTTGCTCGCGAACCAGAAAGCATGAGACGGACGGATAGTTATCCACGATGAGCCGGTTCTCGCGATCGAATAGCTTGCCCCGCGGAGCCAGAATAGGCACTTTGCGAATGCGGTTCTGTTCGGCAAGCATCCTGAAGTTCTGCGCGCCCAGAATCTGCAGCCGCCAAAGACCGGCAGAGAGCGCCAGGATTAGCCCAAGAATGGCGTATTGGACCACCGCGAGCTTGATGGTGGACAGCTTTTCGCCGCGTGTGACCTTGTCATAAACCATGTGAAGCTACTACTAGGATACCCCTATCCTGAATTCTCCATTGATCGTGCCTGCCCGCGCCAGCCCAGTTCTTTCGTGCCGCGAACCAACGTACTCCATTGCCCACCGGCTAATCGCGAATCTTCGTCCGATCCAGAACAGGGAAGAGCACCAGGGCGATCACCGAGTTGCCAAAAGCCTTGTACAACTCCGACATCCAGTTCGTGTCCACAGACATGCCCAGCAGGAAACGGATAACAAAGAAATAAGTCGCGCTGCCAACCAGCGACAGAACAAACGTCATCACCAGCCTGACCGCGTGGTTCTCCACGTTCACCAGGATCCCGATCGTAGCCGCAAGATAACCGACCAGAGTCTTTGCAATTCCGTTGATTCCGATCGGGTGGCCGCTTAACGCATCTTCAAAGATCCCCAGAACCCCGCCAAGGATTGATCCTTGAATCGGGTTGCGCCGGCTCAACGCAAAAAACACCGTGATCACCAGCGGCAGGTCGAACCAGGCGAATCGACCCAGCACTCGCGGCAGCCACGCCTGCAGGACAACTGCAAGCACAGGCACCAGCGCGTAGATCAACGCCGGGTAGCGGTGAATCTCAAATTCGCGGCGTGCATCAGCCGATAGCACCGACATGGTTATTGCTTATCCCCCTGCGGTGCTGGTACCGGGCTCGATTGATTGGCTGGCTTTGATGGCTGCGGCTTCCTCGGCACTGCCTGTCCGCTGTCCTGTGTCGCGCCCCCCGAAGGCGTCGTATTTTCTGGCGTAAACCGGTCCGGGTGAATCGCCATCGGCGGCCGCGATACTGGATTCGGATTCGACGTATCGTTCAATGGCTGCTGATCCGCCGGCAGGTTCGGATCGACCAGCCCCGGCAGCTTTTCCGCCATGCCCTCTGAGGTTTTCTGCTTCTCGGCTTCCGCCCCTTTCAGAGCCTCGCTGGTAGCAATGTCCTGCTGCTGCTCCTTTGAGAATTCCGGCTCTGTCGCCGTGATCACCAGCACCTCATCCAACTGATCAAGGTGAGCAGCCGGTTTCAGTATCACGTCCACAAATCCATCGCGTTCCGGATCGTTCATCACTTTTTCGACTACGCCCACCGGCAATCCGCGGGGAAAAATCTGGTCGCCCCCCGCGGTCAGCACCTTGTCGCCCGCCTTGATGCGCTGGTCGCTGATCACGTCTACAATCTCCGGCCTGCCCTGCGCATTCCCGCGCAGAATCCCGCGAATCCGCGTCGACTCCATAATCACGCCTGCGCCGCTCGTTTGATCATTGATCGCCAGCACCTGCGCTGTGTGCCCGAACACGTCGCGAACCTTCCCCACAATGCCGTCCGGCGTAATCACCGCCATGTCGCGATCGATGCCGTCCTTCTTGCCTTTGTTGATAGTGAAAACCCGCGACTGCTCAGTGCCGCTGGTTCCAATCACTTCGGCCGGCAATGTCTTGTAAATGTACTTCTGCTGAAAATTCAGCAGCGCCTGCAGACGCTGTCCCTGCTTGGCATCTTCCAGCAGCGCAGCCTGCTCGAGCCGCAGCCGGTCTACCGTCTTCTGTAGATCGGCGTTCTGCTCCCGCACATGCCGCAGGTAGAAATAGTTGTTCCATATCCAGGAGATTCCCGAGCCGGTGTTATGCAGGATCTTCTCCGGCGGGCTCACAATTCCATTCGCCCAAAGCCGGATGAGCCGAACCTCCTGGCCATCGCCCTGCCCGCTGTTCGCGCGCCGCACCTGCATGGCAAGACCCAGAATCTGCGCCACCAGCAATGCCAGCAGCACCAGCAGATTCCGATACCGAACTACAAACGATTCCATGGGAAGCCAGTGGTCAGCAGTCAGTGGTCAGTAATCAGCAACTTGTCCTCGGTCACGCCGAGACTGATCACTGACCACTGATCACTGTCCACTGCTTTAGTCAATCTTGATTTTTCTCAGCAGCCTGAAATCCGAAAGCATCTTTCCGGTTCCCAGCACCACTGAAGCCAGCGGATCGTCAGCCACCGACACCGGCAGCCCAGTTTCTTCCCGGATCCGCTTGTCGAGATTCTTGATCAGCGCGCCGCCACCCGTGAGCACAATGCCCCGATCCGAGATATCGGCCGACAGTTCCGGAGGTGTCCGCTCCAACGCCACGCGAATCGCATTCATGATCACCGCGATGCACTCGCCCAGTGACTCGCGAATTTCGCTGTCGTCAATCGTGATCGTCTTCGGCACGCCTTCGATCAGGTTGCGTCCTTTGATCTCCATCGTCAGCGGCTTGTCCAGCGGATACGCCGACCCGATCTCAATCTTGATCTGTTCCGCAGTCCGTTCGCCGATCAGCAGGTTGTACTTACGCTTCAGGTAGTTTGTGATCGACTCGTCCATCTGGTTGCCGGCCATGCGCACCGACCGCGAATAGACAATACCCGAAAGCGAAATCACGGCGATGTCCGTCGTTCCGCCGCCGATATCGACAACCATGTTGCCGCCCGGCTCCGTAATCGGCAACCCCGCTCCGATCGCCGCAACCATGGCCTGCTCAACCAGGTAAACTTCGCTGGCCTTCGCGCGATACGCCGAGTCCTCGACTGCCCGCTTCTCCACCTGCGTAATCTCAGACGGCACGCCGATCACAATCCGCGGATGCACCAGCATCTTGCGGTTGTGAGCCTTCTGGATGAAGTAGTTCAGCATCTTCTCGGTGACTTTGAAATCCGCGATGACGCCGTCCTTCATCGGCTTGATGGCTACGATGTTGCCCGGGGTACGGCCCAGCATGTCCTTGGCTTCCTTGCCGACAGCCTCCACCTCACCGGTGTTTTTGTTGATCGCCACGATGGAGGGCTCATTGACCACGATGCCCTTGCCGGCAGCGTAGACCAGTGTGTTGGCGGTACCTAAATCAATGGCGAGATCGCTCGAAAACATGCTGAAAAGTGAGCGCAGGCCATGCGACCGCGAAGCGCGCGAAGGATAACCGTTCTGGGACATTTAGAAAGTACTCTACCTCAAAAACATTGTACGGTGACTCTTCCACCGCATAACAATCACCGCTGGTAATAGGGAGCAGGGGGAGCATTTGTAAATACCCCGTTCGCATTACGGTCGGAAGGGAAGAGCGGGAAACCGATGAACTCATTCTAGAGCAGCCAATGTTAGCCTTCTGTGACTTCTGAACATCGGACATGCCCCACCCCCGATACGCTAAAATCAGGTGGCTTTGAGGGACAAACCGCTGGTTCCTGTATCCGGTTTCGGCATAACTCTTCTTCACCGAGTTTGATAACTGATAACTGGCAACCGATAACTGATCTCTGACCCCTGAACTCTGAGCCCTGACTATGACCTACCCCACGTATCACAATCTGATCGGCGGTGAGTGGATGCCCGCTGCGAGCGGAAAAACCACCCTGAACGTCAACCCCGCAGACCACGACGACATCGTCGGCTCCTTCCCATCCTCCGGACCCGAAGACGTCGCCAAAGCCGTCGCTGCCGCCAAAAAAGCCTTCGCCACCTGGCGCCTCGTCCCCGCCCCCAAGCGCGCCGAGATCCTTGTCCGAGCCGGAATTCTCCTCCAGGAGCGCAAAGAGCAGTTCGCCCGCGACATGACCCGCGAAATGGGCAAGGTCCTCGCCGAAACCCGCGGCGACGTCCAGGAAGCGATCGACGAAGCCTTCTATGTTGCCGGCGAAGGCCGCCGTCTCTTCGGCCAGACCACTCCATCTGAACTCCAGAACAAGTTCGCCATGTCCATCCGCATGCCCGTCGGCGTCGTCGGACTCATCACGCCATGGAACTTCCCCATGGCCATCCCCAGTTGGAAGCTCTTCCCCGCGCTCGTCGGCGGCAACACCTGCATCATCAAACCCGCCACCGATACGCCTCTCTCCACCTACAACCTCGTGCAGACCCTCGTCGACGCCGGCCTGCCCGAAGGCGTGGTCAATATCGTCAGCGGTAGCGGTGGTTCTACCGGCAATGCGCTCATCGAACACCCCGACGTCCGAGCCATCAGCTTCACCGGGTCCAGCGAGGTCGGTTCCCACGTAGCCCAGCGCGCAGCCGCGACCTTTAAGCCCGTTTCCCTCGAGATGGGCGGCAAGAACGCCCAGATCGTCCTCGATGACGCCAACCTCGAGCTCGCGCTCGAAGGCGCGCTCTGGGGAGCCTTTGGCACCACGGGCCAGCGCTGCACCGCCACCAGCCGCATCCTCCTGCAGAAGGGAATCTCTCGCAAATTTACAGACGAGTTCGTCGCCCGTGCCCGGGCTCTGAAAATCGGCAACGGCCTTGATGAATCCGTGCAGGTCGGTCCCCAGGTCAACAAGGGGCAGATCGAAACCTCTGCGCGCTACGTAGATATCGCAAGGGGTGAAGGAGCGGAGCTCCTCTGCGGTGGACACGCGCTCACCACAGGCGACTTCGCCAAGGGGACCTTCTTCGAGCCGACTATCTTCGGCGGCATCACGCCCACCATGCGCCTTGCCCGCGAAGAAGTCTTCGGCCCAGTCGTCGCCATCCTCGAGTTCGACACCTTCGAGCAGGGCATAGAGATCGCCAACTCCATCGAGTACGGCCTCTCCAGTGCCCTCTATACCAAGGACCTCAACCGTGCCTTCGCCGCCATCCGCGACCTCGAAGCCGGCATCACCTACATCAACGCCCCAACGATCGGCGCAGAAGTGCACCTGCCCTTCGGCGGAGTCAAAGCCACCGGCAACGGCCATCGCGAAGGCAACGGCGCCATCGACTTCTTCACCACCTGGAAAGCCGTCTACGTCGACTACAGCGACAAACTCCAGCGCGCCCAAATCGACAACGCGTAATCACAATCTGGACATTGCAACAATGTGGGTGCCCCAGGTCTCGATTCTGAGACCTGGGATCAGAGGTCTGGGTCTCCGACACCATTCTGTTAGAACGACAAACCGGATCTTACAGATCTCGTTCTGAGACGTTGAAATGACCTCTCATTCACGAGGAACTGGGTGCCCCATAGCCTGTCCTGAGCGTAGCCGAAGGATCCGATTCTGAGACCTGGGATTCAATCCTCATCATCCTCGTCCTCTCGATCCCAAGCCCCAAACGAAACATGTCGCGGAATCAACCGATACTCGTACGCCTCCCGCTCCAGTCCCTCCCTGAAGTCCGGATGCGCCAACTCGATAACCCCTTTAGCCCGCTCCGCAACCGACTTCCCCTTCAGGTTCACCATCCCGTATTCCGTCACCAGGTACATCACATCCGACCGTGGCGTCGTCACGATATTCCCCGGCGTCAGGCTGAACACGATCCTGCTCCGCCGTTCCCCCCGCTTCTCATATGTCGATGAAAGGCACATAAAAGACTTCCCGCCCTTCGACGCATACGCGCCGCGCACAAACTGCAACTGTCCGCCGGTTCCGCTCAGGTGCCGCTTCCCGTCCGACTCCGAAGCCACCTGTCCCTGCAGATCGACCTGCGTCGTGTTGTTGATCGACACGGCCTTTTCGTTCTGCATGATGATGTTCGGCGAATTCGTGTAATCCACCTGGTGGCAGTACATGTCCGGATTGCGATTCAACGTCGCGTACAGCGCATGCGACCCCAGCGCGAACGTATACGTCACCTTCCCAGGATCGAGCGCCTTCCGCGAACCGGTTACTCGCCCGGAGCGATACAGCAGGCCAATCCCATCCGTCATCATTTCGGTGTGGATGCCCAGGTCCTTCACGCCCGCCTCAAGCAACAAACTGCAAGCCGCATTTGGCATCCCACCGATTCCAATCTGCAGACACGAGCCATCCTCAATCTCCGCCGCAATCCGCCGCGCAACAGTGCAATCAATCTCGCTCGGGTCCGGATTCGGCAACTCCGCGCCGGGCTGATCATCTCCCTGGATGACGTAGTCCACATCGCGCAGATGTACGCCGTTCTCCTTGCCGAAGCAGTACGGCATCTCGCGGTTTGTCTCCACGATCACCATCTTCGAGCGCTCGATCGCGGCCCGAAGCCACAGATTCGTCGGCCCGAAATTGAAGTACCCGCCCTCATCCATCGGACAGGTTTTGATGATCACAACATCCAGAGGCTCAAGAAAACGCCGGTAGTAATCCGGCACTTCGCCCAGGTTCAATGGCACATAGTTGCAGCGGCCTGCATCATGCTTCCTGCGGTCGTATCCGGAGAAGTGCCAGCTGAACATATGGAAATGCCGGCCCTCACGATCCTCTTCGATCACCGCCCGCGGCCGCATCGAAAGGCACGAACGAATCTTGACGTTCTCAAGTTCGTCTTTCCGCGCGGCTAGAGCCTTGTCGAAAGCATCCGGCTGACACAGCGCCGCCGCATAGTCCAGCCACATCCCCGACTTCACCAGGCTCGCGGCATTTTCAGGAGAAATTGTTTCCGGCATGTCTACCGCCTTTGCCCCAGAACGATTCTGATCCCCTGAGAGCCTACAACGAATACCGCACTCATATCCCGAACGGCAATCGGATTTTGTGCGCATCTTGCAAAGTTTCAAATATCCTCAGGGAGTCTTGGAGCCGCGAATGAAATCATTCCCTGATCGCGTTCAGATGTTGCTGCTGCTGCTTGTCGTAACGCTGCCCCTCTACAGTCAGCAGTCCAAACCAGAAGCTGTAAAGGCCGAGATTGCCGCGATCGAAGAGCATTGGCTTCATGCACTCGAGACCACTGATCTGGCAGCACTCGATTCTATCCTCGCCGAAGATTTCACCCGGCCCGCCCCCTCCGCCGGCGCATTCATCACCAAATCGCAACTGCTTGATTACTTCAAATCACACAGAACATCGACTCCGGCAACCCGGCACATCAAGAACCTGAACGTTACGTTATACGGCAACATTGCTATCGCCCGCGGCAACGTTGTCATCGCCAATCCGAGTAGCCATGTGGTCTCCAGGAATCTCTTCACGGATGTTTTTGTCCGTCGCAAAGGACTTTGGCTGGCTGTCTCCGCACAGGAGAATGACACGGTCAATCACTAGCCGGCGACAGTTGTGTCGGCATTGCTCTGCATCCGGCCTCAACGTGCTACAAGATAGGACATGACCGCGCAAAGTCAGCTCTTCACTCCACGCGAAGCATCCCGCATGCTCGGCATTAGCTACCCCGCCATCAAGAACTGGATCTTGAGCGGCAAACTGAAAACTGTCCAAACGCCCGGAGGCCATCACCGGCTCTCGGCAGCGAGTCTCAAGCCCTTCCTCGAAGCCGACGGTAAACGCCCGGAGACCGATTCGCGAGCCCGATACCGGCGTGTAAGCGGACGCAATCAGCTCGCCGGCAAAGTCATGAGCGTCAGGATCGAAGGGCTTCTGGCAGAAGTCGTTCTTCAAATCGGGGACGCCCAGGTCACCGCAATCATCACCGCGGCTGCAGCCAGAGAACTTGCCTTGAAGAAAGGCGACAATGCTGCGGCTCTCATCAAATCGACTGACGTCATGATTGAGCGGTTGGACGAGCAAAACCGCTGATTCGCTGCATGCTGGTTGACCATACGATTAGATACATATAAAATCGATATTGCTGGGATCGCCCGGTAGAGGCCCTCCCCACTTGTGAAATCGAATTCCTTGCGGCGTGCCCGTTGGGAATCCGTTTGCCTCGTTTCCCTCTGGAGAAATGGATGCACCTCCGCCCTCTGCTGCCCGCAGTCATCTTTTCTCTGCTTCTCGTGTGGACAGCAAACTCAGCAAACGCGCAGGTAGCTGCTGATCTGCGCGGCACGGTGCTCGATCAAACCGGATCGCCTGTCGCAAATGCCAAAATTGATCTGATCCAGAGAGGAACCAGCATTCGTGTCTCCACCCTCACAGCAAGATCTGGAAACTACTCGTTCACCAATCTCACGCCAGGTGTCTATCAGATCGACGTCTCAGCCAGAGGCTTTGCGCATCTCTCGCGGACTGGTGTGCATGCGATCGTGGGACAGACGGTCAGCATCGATCTGCGCCTGAGCGTAGGCGGAAGCGAGCAGACCATTCGCGTAACCGCCGACGCGCCTCTGCTTCAATCCGCAACCAGCAATGTGCAAACCAACATTCCTGGATCCAGCATCATCGCCATGCCGCTCGACACGCGGAACTTCGTCCAGCTCGCCACCCTCGCTCCGGGTGTTGAACTGCCCCCCGGCACCGTACTTCCTCGCATCGACGGCGGCCGTCCGCGAACCAATGAATATCTCTATGACGGCATCTCCGCCCTTCAGCCCGAGCCAGGCCAAGTCGTCTACTTTCCCATCCTCGACGACATCCAGGCCTTCACTGTCGAGGCCAACAACGTCCCCGCAGAATTCGGCCGTTTCAACGGAGGCGTCGTCAATGTCGCAACCCGCGCCGGGTCCAACGCGTTCCATGGCACGCTCTTCGAGTTCCTCCGCAATGAAGATCTGAACTCGCGCAATTACTTCGCCAACTCAGGAGCGGCAAAGCCCGAGTACCGTCGCAATCTTTTTGGGGGAACCATTGGCGGCCCAATCCTTCCCGGGCATCTCTTCTTCTTCGGTGCCTACCAGGGCGTCAAGCAGCTCATCGGCGTAACACGAATCTCAACCATTCCGACGATGGCTGAGCGTCAGGGAATCTTCACCAGCGTCTCCCACATCTACGATCCAACTTCAACCACAGTCGTGAACGGCGCAACAGTCCGGACGGAGTTCCCGAACGACGTCATCAACATCCCCTTCGATCCAGCGGCGCAGTCATTGCTCGCGCGATTTCCAACTCCGACAAACCTGACCGCTTCCGCCAACAACTACACGCGAACGGCAAATGACGCCGACCATCAGAACCAGTTCGATGTCCGGATTGATGGCTCCCTCGGCACCCACGATATCGCCTTCGGCCGCTACTCCTACTACAACGAAATCGAAGAACCCGTGGCTCCTCTCCCTGACGGTAGCGGAGCGATCACTGGCGCAGTCATCGGAACGGGCGGCGTGTCCGGTTTGTCCAACATACTTGGCCAGCAGGCCGTCGCGAATGAGACTCACATCTTCTCACCGCACCTTCTTATTGATCTTCGAGTCGGCTACACGCGCCGCGGCAATACAATCGGGGGCGCCACTCTGGGTGATACCGCTTCCGCGTCCTTGGGAATCCCCGGCATACCCACAAACGCCGCATTCAACAATGCTCTGCCGCTTTTCACCTTCTCTGGCTTTCAGCAACTCGGTCCCTCGCCAGGCACCTTCTCGCAGTATCAGACCGCCGTCTGGCAAACCGTTGACAACGTCGCGTACACCCGCGGATCCCACCAGTTCAAATTTGGCGCTGACTTCCGCTGGTACCAGCTCAAAGCGGTAGCTCCTCCCAATCCAACCGGCTCCTTCGCATTTACAACCACAGGAACAAATCAGCAGGGCATCACCAACAGCGGTAATCCAATCGCCAGCTTCCTTCTCGGCCAGGTGGACACCTTCCAGATTGATCTTCAGCAGAGCAAGATTGAGCCGCGCGACCACATCTTCGAATTCTTCGCCCAGGACGATTGGAAATTCACCGGCCGTCTCACCCTGAATCTCGGCGCTCGCTACACACTCCACTTTCCATCCACCGAAAAGAGCGACCAGGGCGCCGTCTTCAACCTCTCCACCCAGCAACTTGACTATCTCGGCCAGAACGGCTTTTCACATAGCGCCCGCGAACTGCACTACGACAATATCGCTCCACGAATCGGTTTCGCCTATATGGTGGCTCCGAAAACAGTCGTTCGTTCCGGCTTCGGAATCGTCTTCATTGATCAGTCTGGAATCACCACTCCGTTCACCACTCCGCAGTTTCCCTTCATTCAAAACGTCCAGCAGAAGACGCAGGACAATCTTCGATCCGCCTTCGTCCTCTCTCACGGTCCCTCCGTCGCCCCCATTCCGCTCACCCCTGATGCGGGCCTTGGCCAGAGCGTCTACACCGCCGATCGTCAAGCCGGTTCCGGATATTCCCAGCAGTGGAACCTCGCCATTCAACAAGCGATTACTAGCAATCTGTCGGCGGAAGTGGCCTACGTCGGCTCTCACATCGTTCGCGTCGGAATCCCTGATTCGAATCTGAATCAACTCACCGCGGATCAGCTTGCTCAAGGTCCTGCACTTCTCCAGACCGTTCCGAACCCCTACTACGGCCAGATTCCGTCCTCAAGCACTCTAGGCGGAAAGACAATCTCGCAAGCCCAGTTGCTCAAGCCTTATCCGCGCTTCCTCAACGTCGCTACTTACCGCCACAACAGCGGCCAGACGAATTACAACGCTCTCGAAGCCAAAATCGAGCAGAGACTGTCGCACGGCATCTCGTTTCTCTTTACCTACACTCATTCCAAACTCATCGACGACGCATCCGCAGTCTTCTCCACCACAGTGCTATCCTCTCCCAATTCGAGTAGCCTCGTAGCGGCGGATGCCTACCGGCCCTGGCTGGAGAGAGATTCGTCCAGCGGCGACATGCCCAACGTGACTTCGCTCAGCGGAACATACGATCTGCCTGCAGGCCATGGGCGTCGGTTTGCGTCGCGGGGAATTGCCAATGCTCTCCTCGGTGGCTGGCAGCTCAACGCCATCATGTCGCTGCAATCGGGAATGCCGGTCACTGTAACCCAAGCGACGAACTTCAATTCGTTCGCCGGCTTCTCGATCCAGCGGCCGAATCTCATCGCCAGGCCCGCGCTTTCCCCCGGCGACCGAACACCCGCACGGTTCTTCAATACCAGCGCATTCGCTACCGCCCCACAATTCACCATCGGTTCGGCCTCACGCAATCCCGTGCGCGGCCCTGCCTATCGCGATCTTGATTTGGCTCTCGTAAAACACACAACGCTATTCCGAGAGACCGGCATGGAGTTTCGAGCAGAGTTGTTCAACGTCACCAACACGCCCGCCTTCGGGCAGCCAAACGGCAGTTTCGGCTCCCCAGCATTCGGTAGCATCACCACCACCACCACTGATCCCAGAGTCGTGCAGCTTGCAGTCCGTTTAAGCCGCTAGGGTTTTACGATCCAGTCGGCCTTTACTGTCTTGGCTCTCGTGTTGCGCTCAGTGCCAATCCTTGAGCAACAGAAGTGAACTCGTCGCCGCCCCTGAGCCGGTCCGCTCCGAACCGTCTGCTGAAGATCCGCCGAACCGCTGGCACAAACGAACTGCCGCCCGTCAGGAAGACGCGATCCACTTCCTGCGGCTTGACCCCTGTGCTTTTCAGAAGCGCTTCAACACTGTGCTCGATCGCCTCGAGATCCTCGACAATCCAGCTTTCAAAGTCAGCTCGCGATACAGGAATGCGCAGATCGATCGTCGACGCACCAGCGAGCCCATCGCGAAAGATGAACTCCGTGCGCTCCTGTTGCGACAGTTCAAACTTTGCCTTTTGCACCGACTGATGCAGCTGATACCCGAGATCCCCCTCGACAACCGCGATCAATGCTTCGATCTTTTCCGGTTCCAGTGCGCGTATCCGGGCGCTCTTCAGAATCTCCCGTACGTTGTTCGTGCGCAGAAACGAAAGATAGTGCCAGCGCTCCAGGTGTGCGTAGATCCATGCCGGAACCGCCGGCAGAATTTTGTTGAGCGAGCGCGCCTCCGAGTTCGATCCCAGCGCCGGAGAAACCAGCTTGCGCACGATCCGCGCGTCGAATGCGTCCCCAGCCAATCCCACACCGGTGTTGCCCAGCAGGTCCTCTTGCCGCTTTCCGCGCCGGCGCGCCTCCGGACCAACCCGCAGCAGGGAGAAATCGCTGGTTCCACCGCCGAAGTCGCCAATCAGGATCAGTTCGTCGCGATCGAGAGCGGCCTCATAAGCAAATGCCGCGGCCACCGGTTCGAGTTCAAATTCCACCTCTTCAAATCCAGCCGCGATGAAGGCTTCACGCAGCCGCGAGACCGCAAATTCGTCTTCTTCTTCTGATTCCGCTCCGACGAAACGCACCGGCCGTCCCACCGTTGCACGCCGAACGGGTTGCCCAAATTGTTCTTCAGCTTTCTTGCGCAGATCGCTCACGATCCGAGTAACGAGTTCTTCAAGTCGATGTCTGCGACCGAAGACCTCCGTCCCGGTAAGAGCGTGGCTCGACAGGTGCGACTTCAACGACTGAATCAGCCGCCCCTTCTCTTCAGCATCGAGATATCGTTCGATCGCCTCGGGGCCAGAGTATCCATGCACGCGCCGCTGGCCACTCGCAGTCTTCCATTGTTCGAAGTAGAGCACCGACCGGCAGACAGGAATGTCTTCACCGCGAAATGAGAAGTGAGCTAACCGGACTTCTTTCCCAGGCTCCACCAACGCAATCGCGCTGTTCGTCGTTCCGAAGTCGATTCCGAAAGATACATCCTTGCGTTCGCGTAGGCTCATCGTCAGATTGTCCCAATCGATTTGCATTTGCAGACAGATCAACTAACGCACTCACACAGTCGGAGTGATAGGTCTGAAAGCTCTGTTCTTTTGAGTCCCGGGCTATCCCGCCGTAAGATCCTCGCCGACCTGAACTGGCTGCTCCACCTGCTTCGCCAGCGCCCACTTTAGCTGTTCGATCCCCTGGCCGGTGACCGCAGAAATCGCATGGAACTCAAGCTTGCGCCGCTTCGCATACGTCGTCAGCTTCTTCAGCTTTTCGGGGTTCACAGCATCGATCTTCGTACCAACCACGATCATCGGCTTCTCGAGCAGTCCGTGTCCGAAGCTGGCGAGTTCGTTGTTAATCACTTTGAAGTCTTCCACCGGGTCAGGCCGGCCCGACGCGTCAGATACATCCACCAGGTGAACGAGCACTCGGGTGCGCTCGATGTGGCGAAGAAACTGCGTCCCAAGCCCGGAGCCAAGGTGCGCGCCTTCGATCAGTCCCGGAACATCGGCGACCACGAAGGATTGCAGGTGCGGCTCTTCGCCCACCGTGACCACACCGAGATTCGGCTCCAGCGTAGTGAACGGGTAGTCCGCGATCTTCGGCTTCGCAGCAGAGATGCGTGAGATCAACGTGGACTTACCGGCGTTCGGATATCCCACCAGCCCCACATCGGCCAGCAGCTTCAGTTCGAGCCGGTAGACACGCTCCTCGCCGGATCGCCCCAGTTCGTGTTCGCGAGGAGCCTGATGAGTGCTGGTAGCAAAGTGCTGGTTTCCCCGCCCTCCCCGTCCGCCTTTCGCCACAACGATGCGCTCGTCCGGCTCAGAGAAGTCATGAACCAGCTCACCCGTTTCGTAGTTGTAAAGTGACGTTCCGACGGGGACTTGCAGCACGATCGACTTGCCATCCAGTCCCGTGCAGTTTGACCCCATACCGTGTTCACCCCGCTGCGCCTTGTGCTCGGGGTTGTAGCGGAAGTGGATGAGAGTGTTGTGACGCTGCGACGACTCCATGATCACGTCGCCGCCCCGGCCGCCGTCACCGCCCGAGGGGCCTCCGCGGGGCACGAACTTTTCGCGGCGGAAAGCCATGCAGCCATTGCCGCCGTCCCCTGCCTTCACCCGGATTCTGGCTTCATCAATAAACATAATTCACGCTGGATCAGCAGCTTGGGCTCTTCTTTGACCCCTTGGGGAATGGAAACTCCGGGAGCGTCAGCCGTCTTTCCAGTCTATCAATCCTGCGCGAGCAGGACTGGGAGGCAACGGTGTGTTTCGAATCCGGACACGCCTGTGCGCACAGTCACCTTGAGTTTTCCCGGGCGCTCCTTACAATTGCCCCCTGATTCACTACAAGGAAAAAGCGGCTGAATACAAACGGCTTTCCCGTTCTGGCTCGATACTGGCACCGGATTCCCCTCCAGCGAGAGACAAGCTCCGGTGTGGGCCTGAGACTTGACCGCCGGCTGAGTCTGCATGAGAGTCCAATTCCGGAGGAAGGCGCTTGCCGCACTACGCCTGCTGAGCTTAGCGGGCGCACTCCTGCCGACTGTAGCTGGAGCGCAGAAGGGGACAGGTTCGCTGACCGGCAGGCTGACCGATTTGCATTCGGTCCCGCTTGCAAATGTGAGCATCACGCTGCGAAACGATACCACCGGGGTCGAGGTCACAGCGACCAGTTCCCGTGGTGGCCGATATAGCTTCAAGGATCTTGCAGCAGGGGAGTACACGCTGAACGCAAGGGCGCCTCGCGGAACCGGGGAAGTGGGCGGCATCACCGTATCGCCCGGCCACGAGCTGCGCGTACAAACGGCGATCGACATCGCGGGCACTGATACTCCGGGTCGAACCTCGCGGGCCGTTATCTTCGTTCCCGATTCAACGGCCAATCCTGGATCCGATGCCCAGGCGCTCAATCTGATCGGACGGGCGGCAAGGGCGCCCGAAACTCATGCGGCTCTCGCTGATGCAGCTGTTGGAGCGGAGCAACTTGCCGCGTTGCCGCTGGCGGGATCGCAGACTCGGCCGGTGATGCCGTCGACGAAAGTGGCGATGTCTGCTGTACCCATCACGATCTTCGCAGCGCCGCAATTGCAAATGGCCGAGCTCGTTAAATTGGATACCTCTCTTCTAATTCGCGGAAGTTCGCCTGCCCAGGCACAAATAGCCGCGGGCCGGATCGTCGAAATAGAGCATTCTCTGGAGACGCTATCTTCAGCGCAACTGGAATCATTGCCGGTCACCGGACGCGATTGGGGGAGCTTCCTGACCAATACCGAGAGTGCAAGCATAGACCTGAGTGAGGGCATCGCGAGATCAGAGCGAACTCTCCCCCGGTACAGCATCGACGGCCACCAGATGAATTCTGCATTTGGACACGGCAGCGGAGCCAGGGTCCGAAGCCCTGCCGAGAGTGCGATCGGCGAAGTGAAATCCGTCAGAGCCGAGCACAGTGATGTCGCGCAGGTCGGGCAACGAGCCATCAACATCGAAACACAGCACGGCACAGATCACCTGCACGGACAGATGTTCCTATTCAACCGGCAGCATCTGCTCAATGCTCAAAACCCCTTCACAACATGGATGAGGGAGACAGCGCCTCGATCGGGATCAACGGTTCCTTCCTTCACGGCTGAACCCTACTCCCCCTCGGATCTCGAATTGCGGTGGGGCGTCGGCGCAGGCGGGCTTTTCAGGCCTCGCCATGTGTTCTGGTTCGCAGCGCTCGACGGGGTTGAGCGAAATTATCCCGCTGTTTCCGCCGTCCGGCACCCTGACCGGTTCTTCGCGCAGCCCGAGAATGACCAGATGCAATTGCTGAGCGCCCAGCTGGGGTTGAGCAGTGTCGATCCAGTTGCTGAAGGAGTCAGGGCCTATTCGAAGCTGCTCGAATCTCTTGCCGAACTGCTTGGGCCTGCAGCACGGTCATCGCAGCAACTGAGCGCGTTTGAGCGCCTGGATTGGAGGGCAGGCGATCGCCATCGTTTCATGCTTGAAGGAACCGAGAACCTCCTGAATGCACCTGGCGGAGGATCGACCCGTGCGTGGCAAACCTACGGGACGCACAGCTTCGGTTCATTGAACGCAAAGAACGTCTGGTTGCTTGGGCGATGGCAGGCGTTTGTAACGCCCAATCTGCTGGCGATCGCGCAGGGTTCCATAGGGCGCGAGATTCAGCGCACAGAACCGCAGCGGCCATCCCCGTTTGAGCAATCGCTGAACATCAATTCGTGGGGGCAGCTGCCGCAGATCGTGGTGGATTCTCAGGACGGCTTCACAATTGGAAACCCTGCACGGTTTGCGAAGGGCAAATACCCCGACGAGAGCATCTACAGTGCCCGGCAGCAACTCAACTGGGTCTACGGAAATCTGCTCTGGAGCAGCGGCCTCGAGCTGTCCCACGAAAGAGATGCAACCAGCAAGTTGCGCAATCAAACCGGCACCTACTATTACTCGACGATCGGAGATTTTGCCTCGGACGCGCTCGCTTTCTTCGCATTTGGGCTCAACGGTCAGCTCAATCCTATGGACCAGCACAATTGCGACCAGCGAGGTCGTCCATGGCGCGATTCAACCGGCGTCTTGCATGGGCTCGGTTATCTGCCCTGCTACTCCCAGACGATAGGTCCATCAGGTTGGTGGCTTGCTACCAACGACTGGGCCGGACATTCGACCTTGCAGTGGCAGGCCGGCAAGCAAACTGTGTTCACGATAGCGTCACGATGGGAACTCGAGCAGTTGCCCCGCCCGATCTGGAACCTGGACAACCCCGATCTGCCCCTGACTCAGCACCTTCCCGCTCTTGGCAGCCAATGGGGCCCGCGCGCAGGATTTGCATGGGGCTCGGGCGAAACCCACTGGCCGGTGCTGCGCATCGGCTATGGCATGTACTTCGGCCGTACACCCAATGCGATGATTCAAACTGCATTGACGCAGACCGGATCGCCCAACGGCGACGTGAACCTCTTCATGCGCCCAACGGACAATCTGAATGGCGGAGGAGCGCCTCCGTTTCCATACGTGTTGGCCGGTAAGCCGGGCACTACCGTCAGCCCCGGAGCAGTGGAGTTTGCTCCGTCGTTCCGCAACAGCCAGGTGCACCAGGCCGAGGTGTCGTTGGAAGAGACGCTTCCCGGGCGTATTCACCTCGAGGCCGCAGGAACCGCAAGCCTGGGCCGAAGGCTGCCGATTACAACCGATGCGAACATCGACCCCGCCATGAATCCGAAGACCATCACCTACGCTGTGATTGACGGTACAGGTTCAGGGCCGATCAAAGCTCAGCAGATCACGGTTCCATTCTTTGCGTCTTGGCCCTCGGCGATTCCACCAACAGCTTCCAGCGGGCGGATGAATCCGAATTATCAGCAGGTGTCGGAGATCTCGAGCCGTGCAAACTCCACCTATGAGGCCCTGCTGGTTCGGTTGTCGCGCAGTGCACGCGGACTGACGTTTCGGGGCCGCTACATCTTCGCTCACGCTGCGGACTGGAACCCCGACGAAGGAGTGCAGATTGATGGTCCCAGTGTGCTCGACCCGAATGATTTTCGCCAGGAGTATGGAACCGGCAGTCTGGATATCCGCCACTCCGCGACTGCTGCGGTGATTCTGCAGCCGAAATGGAGAATTATGCACTTTGCCGGGTATGCCGTGAACGGCTGGATGTTGAGCGGCGTTGGGCGCTTTCACAGTGGATTGCCGTACAGCATGCGTACCGCGGGCTCGCTTGCGAAGGAGTTCGACGTAAACGGGAGAGCCATCATGGCCTTGAGCACGGGGATGAACGGTTACGGTGGAGACAATCGCGTGTACGGCGTCGGCCGCAATACGTTCAGGTACCCTGCAACTTGGAAAGCCGATCTGCGTCTTTCAAAGCGCTTCAACCTCGGACAGATGCGGCAACTTGAGCTGATAGCCGAAAGCTTCAACCTGTTTAATCATCAGAACGTCACGCAAGTGGAGACGGTTGGCTACTCCATCGAACAGGGAACGATGAATGGCGCGATGCCCCGCCTCAACTATCTCACGGGATTGAAGAGCGGGCAGACCGAATTCGGCAAGCCGCTCGACATCAATGCAAGCGATCTGTATCGGGAGCGCCAGGTTCAATTCGGGGCGCGCATGAGATTCTAAGCTTCTGATCGCCGATCGTCGCATGTTGGCGGAACTCAGCGCTGCAATCCGCAAAACGCTTCAGCAGTTACGTTGCTCCCATCCAGCGTGAAGCAGGTTGCTCCATTGATGTCGGTGGAGAAGGCCCGAATGCGCGAAGCCTGCAGCGATTGCAGCACTTCGGGGCGCGGATGTCCATAATGGTTGTGCAATCCGCAGGAGATGACTGCGAAACGTGGCGATACGCGATCGAGGAACTCTGGCCGTGTGGAAGTAGTGCTGCCGTGATGACCGACTTTGAGCAAAGTGCTTTCGAGGCCTCCCTCGCCCAGCATTTCTTTTTCGATTGGTGCCTCCGCGTCGCCTTCCAGCAGAACTGAAGTCTCGTGATACGTGATGTGCAGGACAAGTGAATCGTTATTACTTGATTCGATGCCCGGCTTGTAGTCGTTGAATGGAGCGAGCACATGGACACTCGCATCGCCAAGCGACGCGAGGTCTCCGGAGCGCATTGATCGTACCCGGGCCCCCATCTCTTTTGCTTCGCGTATCAGAGACAGGTAAGGCTCGACCGGCGGATTATTTCCCACCCACAATTCGTTCGGACTGAAATTGCGCAGGACAGCGGGCAGGCCTCCCATGTGGTCAGAGTGCGCGTGGCTCAGAGCAACAGCGTCGAGATGCCGGATGCCGCGCGACCACAGCACAGGCGAGACAACCTCTTCGCCGATATCGAAGTTCTGCGAGGTCTGACGAGGGCCGCCGCCAAATCCGCCTCCATCCACGAGCAGGGTTCTCCCGTCGGGCGTGATGATCAGCAATGAATCCCCCTGGCCGACGTCGATGGCTTCGACCAGCAGCGCATTGTGCGGGTGATCGATCGGCCGCGGAACGACCACACAAGCGGCAGAAAGGAGCATAGCCACACACGCGGCCCGGCGCAGCCATTTCGAGCTGAGGCGATTGGCGGCCGATGCAAGCACGAGCGTTCCGCCCAGGAGAAGACAGAAACCCGCTATCTGAATCGGAAATGGTGATGGAATGCGGAAATCTCCGGTGCGGAGATTGGCGAAAATATGAATCAGTCCCACGCCGGCGTGCAAAAGCAACGAGGTAACGATTGCGGGGATTTCCGCGACGATCGGCGAAATTGTCCCTGCGATGAGCGTCAGCAGGGCGCTGGGTACGAGCACGAATAGCAGCGGCAGGATGATCATGTTCACAGGCAGCGCGAAGACCGTGATGCGGTGGAAGTAGAGCGCCATGGGGAGTGCCATCGCAAGTTCAACCACGCATGAAACGACCAGCGCCTCAATACAGCGCAGGCCGGCATTTACGCACCATGGAAATACCTGCCAGCCGACCGGCTTCCCCATAGCCTTGCTCAGCGCCAGGGCAAACATGCGAAGCATCACTCGAAATTGCGCCTCCCGCACGGGAAGTTTCACGTCAATCGCAACGAGGCGCAGATCGCGCGTGGCAGTCAGATAAGGGTGGACGGTTTTCTCCAGCAGAGGCACCGCTACACCTCCGATGGAAACGACCGTGAGTACGGTCATCTGCAAGCTGGATTCGAAGAGCGCCCGAGGGCTGGCGGCCAGCAGGCACAACGAAGCGAATCCGATGGTGTTCGTAACGTTGCGCTGTCTGTAAACGAGTCGGCCGACCAGATAGAGAGACACCATCCACAGTGAGCGCTGTACCGGAGTAGCAAAACCGGTGAAAAGAGCGTAGGCGAACGATCCGCCGATGGTGATGAGCGTTGCAGGAAGCTGAGGCAATCGGAGGCGGCGCGTCGTCCAGAAGATGCATCCCGTCACGATGCCAAGGTGCAGGCCTGAGACGACGAGCATATGAAAGGAGCCAGTGCGTTCAAAGCCGGCCCGCAATGAGTGTGTCAGGAAAGTGCGATCGCCTGTAACCATCGCGGCGAGCATGATGGCATCATCGTCGCTGAGGCGGAGAGCGGCGGGAACCCGGTCCATCGAGCGGGGAATTGCCCGCAGCCTGGCGCTCGCCGCATGCTGCCAACCGGAGATGCGACACTCGAGAGCCTTCGCTCCGGATGTATCGACTATCATCGCGCGATCAGCTTTCACGGTCGCAGTTGCGGTGATTCCTTGATCCAGCAGGTAGTCCCGGTAGCTCCAGGCTCCGGGATCGTGGTAAACATCGGGGAGCATCAATCGCCCATCCGCTCGGATCTTTTGCCCGCAGCCAAATCGTGCGGAGGCCATGTCGCCGGCGGGCCAGTGCACAGTTATCCGCACAATCCCCGATTCGGGTTGCTGGACATCTTGGGTGTCCGAGACAACTTCGATCGTTGAGGTCCGCACGTCGATTCGCTGCGAGGGACCATCCTCTGGCGCATTGCCTGCTTCTCCTGCAGAGTCTTCGCGAACAGGCCCGGCATCGATCACGGTACCTTCGATTGTCCGCGTGAGGCCGTCGGAGAGAACCGCGATTGCGGGCTCGGGCGTGGGTTGCGGCTGCATCTCAGCGCACCATACGCCCAGCACCAGCCACAGCATTCCGAGCGGGGCCCATATGACCCGCTGCGCGCGAAGCCCCGCCAGACCGCAAAGGGTCGCGATCGGGACAAGAGAGACCAGCAGCCAGGAGGGACGCAGCCATGTGTAGTGAGCGATCACGATTCCAGCTGCAAAGAGCCACGCAGCGTGGAATAGAGGTGCCCCGATTCGAGGCTCGTCAGCCATCATGTGCGGGACGGGACTGCGGCGGATCTCTTCAGCTTTCATGCGGCCCGGGATCTAGAGTATGTATGGCCGCAAGCGTATCAGGATCACGATCTTTGTAATGTGACCACCGTCTCCAGATGAAACGTCTGCGGGAAAAGGTCCGCAAGCATAACCGTACCAACGGAGTAGCCGGATCCGAGAAGCGCCTTCAGATCGCGCGCAAGAGTGGCCGGATCGCACGAGACGTAAACGAGCGCCGGCGCAGCGATCTCGCCGAGCAAGGCAGTGATATCGGGACCTAAACCTGCCCGCGGCGGATCAACGACAATCAGATCCGGTTCTGTCGCCGGCATACGGTTCTTCAGGAACGAGAGCGTATCGGATGTGACGCTTCGGCCACCCGTTCCATCAAGATTCTGTCCGAGTGATTTCACGGCCGTGGGCGCAGACTCAACCGCGATTACTTGCTCAAAATGTCCGGCAAGTTGTCGCGCGAACAGCCCGACTCCGGCGAAAAGATCCCATGCCGCTCGCCCATGCCGATCCTTAACAATCCGCTCGATCAGGGAGTCAACGAGCCATCGATTCACCTGGAAGAATGCCCCGTGGTCGACGCGGTAGTTGAATCCGGCACAGCGGTACGAGATCGACTCCGCTCCCCAGCGCGCAATTTGCCGAGTCGCCTCTGCGTTAGCACCATCGTGTACGCATTCCACGCCGGCAAGTTCTGGGACTTGCTCTTTCCACGCCGCAGCGAAGCTCGCGAACCCACTGCTCGATGAGCCGTTCACGAAGATGCTGCAGAGGAGCGCCGACTCCTCCGGATTGCAGAAAAGAGATATCTCTTTTGCTCCAAAGCCCGGCTTTGACATGCGCAGAATATTCGCCGCGGCTAGAGAAGCCTTCACCAGCACGGGTGCTGAAATGGGGCATTCCGTAATGGGGAGAATGGTATGCGAGCGCCGCTCGCGATATCCCACGCGCCCCGCGCCGTCAATCGCGACGCGAATGCGATTTCGATAGGCCCACGGCTCCCCTGCGAGAACGGCGATCTTGTCTGGGGGCTCGACTCCGCCTCGTTGAAGAGTTTCGCGCAGAATCTGCTGCTTCAGCCCGAGTTGAGCTTCATAAGTGCCATGCTGGTAGCTGCATCCGCCGCACATTCCAAAGTGATGACAGCGAGGTTCGGTCCGGTCAGCGGAACGGTCGATGATCGCTTCGGGTTCCGCGGTGGCATAACTTCGCTTGTCTTCAACGATGCGAATGCGAGCCCGCTCGCCCGGAAGACTCATCGGAACGAACGTTGCTTTCCCTTCGACACGCGCGAGGAATGCACCGCCGTAAATGGGCTTCTCGATTTGGACGATCTGCGTCTGCGCGCGTCGTGATGTGGATGTAGGAGGCCGGCGGCGCTTCATTGCTGGCTCATGTAGAACAGGCTGAGCCGGGGAAGGCTGTAGTGGACGAGCAGCTGCTTCTGCACGAACTGGTGCTCGACCTGGCGCAATTGCACCGCGCCCATGCGGCTTCGGTAAGGCGCGAGTTCCCGGGCAGCATGTTCCTTCAGGCCAACCAGCAGATCTTCGGGAGCTGCTGCCGTCAGAGCCGCGAAGAGCTTTTCCTCAAGCACGGTCAGAATGCGTTCGAACGATTCCATCTCGGTAGCAGCAGTGATAGATGAATTCGCGGTCCGCGCTTCCGCAGCAAGCTCACGAATGCGTACGGCCGTCGCCGTGCATGCCTCGTGTGCAATGCTGGACGCTTCCAGAGCCGCGGCTGCCGCTTCAAGGTGCGCAGCGACGCGCTCGTGCTCGAATCCGGCTTCCGCGCCGGTTGAAGGCTGCAGGGTTCCGGCGCTTGCTTCGCGCAGTTCTTCCGATGCTTCCATCACGGCCTGCGCGCACCATGCGAGCCCGTTAACGCGGCGCATGCGGCCCTTCTTCTGGCGCGCTTCGTACTTCTCAAAGGCGGCATCGATGCCCCGCAGCACGGCCTCAAGCGGGATTCCGGCATCACGCCAGCTCTCGATAAGCGCCCAATCGAGCGTTGAAAGCAGAAGAATGGAACCGCGCCGCTGCTGAAAGCGCTCTTCAATCTCCGTAAAATAGTTGAAGTAGTTTTGCACGACGGTCTAATGAGTGCGTCCGCGAGGGCGCACATTACGATTGCGCTCGAAGAGAATGCGCAGGCCGTCGAGTGTCAGCAAGTCGTCGATCTCGCTGATGTAGCGTGAATCTGCTGCCACCATGCGGGCGAGGCCTCCGGTTGCAATCACTCGCGGTTTGTGTCCGAGTTCGGCGAAGATGCGCTCCAGCACTCCATCTACAAGCCCGATGTACCCGTAATAAAGACCGCTCTGCAAATGGCCGACGGTATTCGTGCCAATCACTTTCGCAGGGCGCTTGATATCCACGCGGCTCAACCGTGCTGCGCGTGAGAACAGCGCCTCGGCGCTCAGCCCAAGGCCGGGAGCGATCGCGCCCCCGAGATATTCGCCTTTTTCGGAGATCACCTCGAACTTCGTAGCCGTCCCGAAGTCCACCACGATGCAAGGACCGCCGTAGCGTTCAATGGCCGAGACACAATCGCAGATGCGGTCGGCCCCCAGCTCCGTGGGATTGTCGACCAGCGCCGGCATGCCCGTTTTGATGCCCGGCTCGACGAACAACGGGCTCACATCGAAATACTTTTCGCAGACTTGGCGAAGCGTGGAGTCGAGCGGCGGCACAACCGATGCAATGATGATGTGCTTCACTCCGCTCGGCAAAAGGCCGTGCATCTCGAACAGATTTACAAAGAAGACACCGTACTCGTCCACTGTCTGCGCGCGGTGCGTGGTGATGCGCCAGTGGGCCTTCAGATCGAGCCGCTCCTTCGCCCGAACCGGAGCGCCTTTAGGCGGAAATCCGGCTTCCTGATCGAGGCAGTAAAGACCGAGCACTGTGTTGGTATTCCCTACATCAACTGCGAGGAGCATTGCCTTCCTTTTTGTCTGCAGCCGCGCGAATGCCGCCGGTCTGAACAGTCACGATTCCTTGATCCGTCCGGACGAGCAGAAACCCATGTTCATCGAGCCCGCATGTGACGCCGGTACATGCCTGTGGTCCATGCACCTCTACGCTGCGGTTCGAAACCCACGTGGAGAGAAAAGCTACACGCGGCACGATTGCGGCCCGCAAGCCCGAATCCTGCAGGGCCCACGTTTCATGCTGGAGCGATTCTAGCAGGGAGATGAGCAGCGCCTGACGATTGGTGGTGCGGTTCGATTCAAGATCGAGCGACGTCGCCGGAGTAGAAAGATTGGGATCGAACGAGCGCTGGTGAACGTTGATGCCGATGCCCACGACCGCGAAACTCGGCGCTCCTGATTCCGTTTTCGATTCCACCAGGATTCCGCCTGTCTTGCGCTCTCCGATGAGAAGATCGTTGGGCCAGCGAAGATCGACCTGGCGTCCTGTGATGATGCCGATCGCCTGTGCGGCTGCCAGTCCCGCGGCGAGGGGAATCAACGGCATGTGCTCGACGGAGATATCCGGCCGCAGGATGACGGAGACATACAGACCCTTGCCCGCCGCCGATTGCCAGTCGTGGTCGCCGCGACCACGGCCTGCAGTCTGCTCGTCGGTAAAGAAAACAGATCCGTGCGGTGCTCCCTCGCGCGCTCCGGCAAGCGCATCCGTGTTAGTGGAACCGGTGACGGCGGTGTAGTGGAATTTGCCCGAAAATATGCTCTGCGAGAACGCGGATTCGAGTGCTGCGACGTCGTACACGCTATTCCTGCTCCGCCACGATGCTTATGGAGATATCGGCAGCTTTTGCCGAGTGCGTAAGCGCACCTACGCTGATAAAGTCGGGACCTGCCTCGGCATAGGCACGAACGTTGTCCAGCACGATGCCGCCGGACGCCTCGATGGGGATCCAGCGATTCTCCTGGCGGATGCGCTCGACGGCTGCCTTGAGTTCCGCGGGTGCCATGTTGTCCAGCAGAATTGCCTCGGCGCCCATTTCGAGTGCCTCTTCGAGTTCCTGCTGCGTGCGAACCTCGACCTGCACGCGGTTGCCGGGCTGGCGCTTTTCCAGCGCGTTCTTTACCGCGGAGCGCAATCCGCCGCCGAGAGAAATGTGGTTGTTCTTGATTAGGATTCCTGAAGCGAGATCGAGACGATGATTCGTTCCGCCGCCGCAGAGAACAGCGTATTTCTCGAGCGCGCGGAGCCCGGGCACGGTCTTGCGCGTGTCGAGGATCCGGGCTTTTGTTCCCTGGATTGCGTCAACATACTGGCGCGTCAGCGTGGCGATGCCGCTGAGATGTTGCATCAGGTTCAGGATTACGCGCTCGCAGCTGAGCAGCACCCGCGCGTTGTGCCGAATGACGGCGAGCACCTGGCCTTTGTGCACGCGAACGCCATCGAAGATCTCGTTGTGGCTGATGACTTCGTATCGGGTATGGGCTGCGGGTCGCGGATCGAGACGGGCGAATATTTCGAGGAAACGGGGGACAGCCCCGAGCCCCGCGACGACAAGATCTTGCCGGGCGAGGATCGAAGCAGTTGCACGCAAGTTAGGATCGATCGTCACATTGGTGGTGGCGTCGCTCACTGCCTGATCTTCAATCAGGGCCTGCTCCAGCACTGCTTCGATACGATGGCTTTTCCAGTCCATGGTTATTCTTTCGATGAATCAAGCTTGCGATTTGGCTCTCATTTGCTGGAGAAAGTTATAAATAACTTTTTTGACCCTGTCATCCGGCGTGTCCTTCAGGGAATAGAATTTGGTACCGTCGCGCCGGGCAATCTTCAGGGTATACCTGCGCTCCTTGTCCAGCAGCCATCCAAATAGGCGATACGACAGGTATTGCTTCTTCTCTGCATGGCGGTCGATGTAGGCAATCTCGCCCAGGTCGGCATACCAGAGCACATGCACAAGCTCGCTTGAATCGCGGATGAAGAGACGGTGATTCGTGAGTAGGATGTAGCGCTCGGGTATCTCCTCGTCTTGGATTGCGCCGGACATGTTTACGAATCCGACCGGGCTCTCGGCGCCCCCGAGTGCCGAGGCAATGATGATTTTCTCCACTCCTTCCGGGAAATGGGCGATCGAGAAGCAATGATGCGCATCCCCGAAGAAGATGGTCGGCGGCGCGGCAACGCCGGAGAATCTCTCCGCGTCGAATGTGTCCTGAATGTCGGCGCCGCGATATTGTCTTTCAACGAATCGGCGCTTCGGATTCTCGAAGTGCTCGCAAAGCTCGAGGTAAGCTGCATGAATTCGCTTGAACTGCTCTTCAGCCTCAAGCCGCTTCCGCGGGGCATTCTCGTAGCGGTCAGGATGCCACAGCTTGGCCGCGGTACGATACGCCTTGTGGATCGCGCCTTTCGAGCGCGGCGGCTCCACAATCCCCAGCACGGCTAAGTGTTGCACGCAGCTTCGGCAGACGCAGGCCATCCTTTCGCTTCACTCAGCAGGCGAGAGATTCGCGGTCAGCGCGTAACTTGTCGAGCAGGTGTTGCGCTTCGTCCCGCTGCTTCTTCAACCCTTCAACAATGTGTGCTGGAGCTTTGGCCGTGAATGCCGGATTGCCAAGCTGGCGATCCGCGTTGGCCACGTTCTTCTCCTGTTTCGCAATTTCCTTATTGAGCTTCTCGCACTCCGCAGCGACGTCGATCTTGCGCTCGTAGACGACAGCAACGTCGAACTGCGCTGTGGCGTGTCTCGCGAGCCCTGCGGAGATTCGCGGTACGAAGCGGAGTTCGCTCACGCGAGCCAGTCGTTCGACAATTGCGTGGCTGTCTCGTATCGTTGCCTTCAGGTCTTCGTCAATACGAAGCTCAATCGGAACCGCGGCCTTCTCTTCAACGCCGATCTCTTTGCGTAGTGCGCGAACTTCGACAATGAGGCTTTGCAGCAATCCCATCTTCTTGATCGCATCCGATTGTTTCGCATTGTTGTCCGCCTGCGGGAATCGCGTAAGAGCAATCGACTTCGCAGGCGGCTTTCCATCGTAGACCGCATGCCAGACTTCTTCCGTGAGGAAGGGCATGAACGGCGAGAGCAGACGAAGAGAAGCTTCGAAAACGCCGACGAGCGTCTTGAGCGACAATTCTGTCCGTGTCTTGTCGGCGCCTTCGTTGAAGTCGAGACTCAGCTTCACGATCTCGAGATACCAGTCGCAGAAACCTCCCCAGAAGAACTGGTAGATCGCATTCGCCGCATCATCGAAGCGATAGTTAGCCAGCGCCTCATTCACCTTGTCAGCCGTCGCGTGCAGTTCAGCAACGATCCAGCGCGATTCAAGCGGCGCACCCGAATCGGCGATGGGCATCGTGCCCAGGGCCGCTGTGTCGATCGTGATGCCCACTTCCGCTGCGCGATCGATATTCATAAACAGGAAGCGCGCCGCGTTCCATATCTTGTTCGCAAAGGCTCGGTACCCTTCAGTCCGCGCAACATTGAACGCAATATCTGTTCCCGGCGACGCCATCGACGCCAGCGTGAAACGAACCGCATCCGTCCCGTACTGTTTCACAATCTCGATCGGATCAATGACGTTGCCCTTGGTCTTGGACATCTTCTCGCGGTTTGCATCCCGCACCAGCGCGTGGATGTACACTTCGCGGAACGGAACTGACTCAGCCAGAGAACGCGGCGACTCATCCGCCATCGGCACGTCAAGCGAAAACCAGCAGCCCATCATGATCATGCGGGCCACCCAGAAAAAGAGAATGTCAAAGCCGGTGACGAGCAGACTGGTCGGATAAAACGCGTCGAAGTCCGCGCGATTCTCCACCGCGATATTAGGCCATCCAAATACCGAAACCGGCAGCAGGCCCGACGAAAACCACGTATCCAGCACGTCCGTAGATTGCTCGATCTTCTCTGATCCGCAATGCGCGCACTTTGTAGCGTCCTCCCGGCTGACGGTTGTCTTGTGGCAGACGGAGCAGTGCCATGCGGGGATGCGGTGTCCCCACCAGAGCTGACGCGAGATGCACCAGTCGTGGATGTTCTCCATCCAGTTCAGGTAAGTCTTCGCGTACATCTCCGGCGTGAACTTGATGTGGCCTTCCTTCACGGCGGCAATCGCCTTGTCCGAAAGCGGCTGAATCTTCACGAACCACTGCAGCGAAAGGCGCGGCTCCACGATCGTCTTGCAGCGATCGCAATGCCCCACGTTGTTAACGTGGTCCTTGATCCCCGCCAGCAGCCCCTGAGCTTCGAGATCGGCGACCACTTCTTTGCGCGCCACGAAGCGCTCGAACCCCTTGTACTTGCCGCCCTGCTCATTGATGTGGGCGGTATCGTCCATCACGTCGATGGAGGGCAGATTGTGGCGCTGTCCTAATGCGAAGTCATTGGGATCATGCGCCGGCGTGACCTTCACCGCACCCGTGCCAAATTCGCGGCTGACCCAATCATCGGTGATGATCGGGATCTCGCGATCCATCAGCGGCAGGCGCAGCTTCTTGCCATGGAGGTGCGTATAGCGCTCGTCATCCGGGTGAATAGCCACGGCTACGTCCCCGAGCATCGTCTCCGGGCGCGTGGTCGCAACCGTCAGAGACTCGCCGGTGTCCTTCCCATCCTCTCCAATGACCGGATACCGGATCTCCCAGAGATGCCCCTTGTGCTCGTCATAGACAACTTCGAGATCGCTGATCGCAGTCTGGCAGCGTGGGCACCAGTTCACGATGTAGGCGCCGCGATAGATCAGCCCCTGCTCGTAGAGCTTTACAAAAGCTTCACGAACGGCGACGGAGAGCCGCTCGTCCATGGTGAAGTATTCGCGACCCCAGTCGACCGACGCACCCAGGCGCTTCATCTGGCTCAGGATCGTGCCGCCATAGTGTTCGCGCCATTCCCACACGCGCTTGATAAAGGCGTCTCGCCCCATCTGCTGCCGCGTGCTGCCCTCGCTCACAACCTGGCGTTCCACCAGCATCTGAGTGGCGATTCCGGCGTGGTCCGTGCCTGGAATCCAGAGCACCCGCTCGCCCCGCATCCGATGCCACCGCATCAGAATGTCGCTCTCGGTGTGCTCGAACATGTGACCCATGTGCAGATTGCCGGTCACATTTGGCGGCGGCAGAAGAATGTCGAACGAGGGCTGGCTCTCCGGCCCCCCGTCTTTAGGCGTGGGCTGGGAGAAAAGCTTCTCTCGAACCCAGTACTCCGCCCAGTGATCTTCAATGGCCGTCGGGTCGTATGCTTTGGGCAGATCGTGAGGCATGGGGTTGTATCGTGGCTCCCGGGAGTGCCCGGAAACCCTGATCACACAAGGCTTTCAGGCGGATGGGGCTACTTCAACTCTAGCAGATGTAAGGGCGGCTTTCGGGGCAGCTGCTGCAAGCGAAACTCTGGAACGTGAAAAGCAAAGGGCCGCACCCATTGGAGGATGCGGCCTTCACCTCGTTCCCTTGCTTCCTTGTTCCCTCGTTCCCTCGTCCCCTGTCCCCTGCCTCTAGAACGGGTTGAGTTTGCCCAGGCCCTTCTTCTTTTTCTTCTTGCTCGAGGACTCCTCGTCCAGATTGGCCTTCGATTTCTTCTGCTTCTCGGTGACGGCCGTCTGCGTCTGGCCGGTTCCGGGGCGGATGCCGTTGATTTGATCCGGAGCCTCAGCAGGCTTTTCCACCGCAGGCAAGGATGAATCTGTCGGCCCCACGGACTTCACCAGCGGGCTACCGTTCCCGTTGCCAGCAGCGGGAGCTTCGTTTCCGCTGCCCTCGGCCGGGGTCGCCGATGCTTCGCCATTCGGGGCATTCACAATAGAGACACCGACGCCGGTACCGCCTGCGGGAGCTGTCATTTGCAGAGGCGCGGTTGACGGTGCATCGCTGCGCGGAGGCTCGTTGGGACCGGTTGGCTTGACGGCTGCAGGCTCAGCACCTGCGCCGTTGGCCCTGGCCGCTTCCTCAAAGAGGCGCGCGTTGTCCTTGTTCACTTCGGGGGCGATGGTTCGCTTTGGATCGTCGAGGGAGGGTTCGCCAACGTGCGCAGACTGGACCACCGTCGGCCCGTGCTTAATCACACCAAGAATGTTGTCCGTGAAGCGCAGCGGCCGCTGGCTCTTCTGCTCGGCATCGCTCTCCGCCACTGCCGCATCTGTCGGCTCAGGCACCGTCCGATTCATCGCGACAAGACGGTCCCGGGCATCTTCCACGCGGGGAGCCATGGGATACCGCGTGATCACCTTGGCGTAGGCCGCTGCTGCTTTATCCTCGTAGAGCGTGTGAAGGCGCTCGCGAATGTCGCCCTTCAGCCCCGGCAACATCTGCACGGCGTGTGCTTCACCCGCATAGGCATCGCCGATCGCCAGCAGTGCCTGGTCGCTCTTGGAATAGAGCGGGTAGGTGTCTACAACCGTCTGCAGGCGGGCAATTGCCGCAGGATAGTTGTCCTTCGCCTCGTAATAGATCCCGATCTGCGTCTCGCGCTCTGCCAGAACTTCCTGCACATCGCGCAGCTTCTGTTTGGCCCGGGGGATCAGCCGAGAGTCCGGGAACATGTTGATCATGTTCCGGTATTCCCTTTCGGCATTTTCAGCATTGTTGAAGTCGCGATCGGGCTTCTCCATCTGCTGGTAATAGATATCGCCCACCTTCATCTGAGCTTCGGCAGCTTCCGGTGCGTTGGGAAAGAAGGTGATGAAATCCTTGTACTCAGCCTCGGCCTGCGTCAGAGCGGCAGTGCCGCCTTCTTTAAACCAGCTATCGCCGACCGCAAGCTTGGCACGCATCCTGTACTCGGAATCCGGATAGGTGTTGAGCATGGTCTGCAAGTCGAGACGGGCCACGTCATAGCGCCCCTTTTTCATGGCGATCATAGCCTTGTCGAACAGCTCCTTGTCGGGCTGCTTGGACTTAACATTCGCCAGCGGATTCGCGCTTAAATCCTGATTCTTCTTGTGCTTGGGTTGCTTTTCTCTCTTCGCCTCGGCAGCGACTCCCGAGAGCACCAGCGATGCCAGCGCCAACGCAGCTATGTTTCTCGACAACCGGTTCATACCACCTCAAAAGTGCGACAGGGGGAAGCTGCCGCTGTTTACGGATTCTCGACCTGGTTACTCACCAGCAGCTTTGCGAGCTGACGCCAGCAGTGCACGGGCGTCGCGTTCAGCGTTACCCTCGCCAAAGACAGCATTGCCTGCAACCAACAGCTCCGCTCCTGCTTGGACGACCCGGGCGACCGTGTCGTGAGCCACCCCGCCATCCACTTCGATTTTAAATGCCAGCCCCATTTCCTGCCTCAGCTGGCCCAGCCGCCGGATCTTGTCCAGAGCAAAGGGAATAAACTCCTGCCCCCCAAACCCGGGGTTCACGCTCATGATCAGTACGTGGTGCACCATGGGCAGAATGTCGCGAATCAGCTCTACCCGCGTCGCCGGATTCAGCACCACTGCCGGCTGCATACCATGGTGCGCAATCAACTGCAGAGTCCGGTGCAGATGCCTGCACGCTTCGTAGTGAACACTCACCCAGTTCGCGCCTGCCTCGGCAAAGGCCGGTATGTACTCGTCCGGGTTTTCGATCATCAGGTGGCAATCGAGCGGCAGCTTCGTAGCTTTGCGCAGGCTCTTCACCACCGGCGGTCCAATGGTGATGTTGGGGACGAAATGCCCATCCATGATGTCCACATGGATTACCGTGCCGCCGCCGCGCTCGGCTGCGGCTATTTCGTCTGCCAGCCTTGCGAAATCCGCTGACAATATGGATGGAAGCAACTCAACCATGCGACTTTGATGCAGTCCTCTCGAGCAGGAAGTGTCCCGAAAAGTGTATCAGTCAAACATATGCAACGAGCGTCGTTTCACCTGCTTTTGACGGTCGCACTCGATCGCTTCTCACTGCGGCTTCGGCGCTGCCAGCTTCGTTGCGGTCACTCGGCCCGCCGCACGCAGCAGAGCCCGAATAGGCCAGGTCCCCTCGCTGTCCGCGAAGACAATCTCGCCCTCTCGCTTAACTTCTGGTCGGTAGTACCAGCGTTTGAGCAGCGCCAGATGCCCCTGCCCCACGGTTGAGTTGGGCGGTTCTAACTGCTGGTTTAACTCGGCGAGCACAGTCTCCATCCGCGCCTCGAGCATCGTCCTCGGAACCTTCGCGGGAGTAGATCCGCGCACTGGATTTGCATCTCCATTTTCGACCTCCGACGAAGTCCCTGGTCCCTGGTCCCTGGCCCCTGATCCCAGTTCTTCCGGCACCGCCTCCAGCGCCATTGGCTGCGCGAAGAGGGAACTCGAGCCCGATTGCTCGTTCTGTATCCGCATGCCAATGGTGGAGAACGCGACCGGGCCGCGCAACCGGCCATCTTGGTAAAGGAACACCGCGACTTCATCGGGATTCGCCGAGCTTTGCAGAATGACAGCCCTCAAACTGCTCATGGGCTGCACGAGTTCCGGCGCCAGAGCACGAACAGCCTCCACTTTCTGTACATGCGCATGCAGGGTCGCTGCGTCCTCGAAATTCAGATCCTCGGATGCTTTGTCCCGTTCACTGCGAAGCACGATCAGCTTACTGTCCCCCCGGCTCGCGAGAAACTGCTGCACTGCGCCAGCCTCTTCCGCGTAGCGCTCATCGCTGCAACCCTTGTAGCAGGGGGCGAGACACATCTTCATCTCGCTGTACACGCATCCCGGATGGCTGGGGTCGGGGTTGAGATCGTCCGTGCAGCGGCGCAGCAGGAACAGCTTCAGCATCTCGTCCGCGAATCGCTCCCCTGCAGCGCGCGACGCAAATGGACCATACGCCCAGTCAGCCTCTCGCTGGCTCGGCTTGTTGGTCACAGTTACGCGTGGATAGGGATTGTTCCCCAGGAAACGAACAAACACGGGAGCACGAAGGTGCATTCTCTCCAGCGCCTTCGGGCCGTAGAACTTCTCCAGCATTCCAAATTGCATGAGGAGCGACTCGAAATCGGAACCAGTGAGATGGAACGCGATCCGCCGGACACGCCCCGCGAGTTGCAGACGCCGCGGATGTTTCGCTGATGGCTGAAGCAGACGTTCCAGACGCCCACGCAAATTCGGCGTCCGCCCGAGGTATGGCTCGTCTTTTTCCTCCGCGCCATAGAGCGCAAACACCGCCGGTGACTGCGGCAGTTGCGAAAGCGCAGCCTTAGCATCCGAAGGATCGAAGGCAATACTTTGCATCGGGTTTTCGCTCGATTTTTTCAAACTTCGCCTTGCGAGAACTCGCTGACTTGCGAACGCGCGAAGCGCGGCTGACTTGCTAAATCCTGAACCGGCATTCCGCCAAGCCCGTGCGCCATCTCGCCGGCTCGCGAACACGCGCGTAAGCGCGGCTAACTCCGCTCAAGCTCCCGCAATCGTCATCCCATCAATCCGCAACGTCGGCGACGCCACCGACCCTCGGAACACGAGGTCACTTCCAATTGCGGTGATGTTCATCAACATCTCGCCAAGATTGCCTGCAATCGTGATCTCTTCGACCGCATGCGTGAGCTCCCCATTCTCAATCCACAACCCCGCCGCTCCGCGTGAGTAGTCTCCCGTCACGATATTTGTCCCGAAACCCATCAGGCTCGTCACGTAAAGTCCGCCCGAAACCTCACCAATGATCTGCTCCGGCGTCTGCATTCCCGGCTCCAGATAGAGATTGCCCGGCCCAATCCCCGGCGCCCCGGCCAGTCCCCGCGACGCATTATGCGTGGACTTCATGCCCAGTTTCCGGGCCGCATAGGTGTTCAGCATGTAATTGCGCAGCACGCCATTCTCCAGCACAACGGTCCGGCGCGACGGCAGCCCTTCCCCATCGAACGGCGAAGTGCCGTATCCGCCTGCACCCGTGGGTAGCAGCATCGTGTTGTCGTCGATGATATTCAGCGTCAACGCCCCGATCTGCTCGCCCAGTTTGCCCGCGAGGAACGACGCGTGCCGCCAGATAGCATCCCCTGATGCTGCTTCGAACACCGACCCGATCAGTGACCGCGCCACCTCTGGCGCAAACACAATCGGCACCCGCTGCGTGGGAACACGACGAGCGCCCAGCCGGCGAATTGTCCGGCGCGCCGCTTCAGCTCCTACCGACTCCGGCGATTCCAGATCCCTCATCCGCCGCGCGCTCGACCACCACCCGTCGCGCTGCATGTGGCCGTTCTCGTCAGCCGCAAGAGGCGCTGCCGAAACTCCCGCATAGCTCGATCGATAGCTCCCCACGAAGCCCCGCGAATTCGCCAGCACCTTCATCCCCGTCGCCGCGTCGAAGCTTCCGCCATCAGAGTTGGTGATGCGCTTATCCGCACCTAACGCGGCGGCTTCAGCCCGACGGGCAAACTCGATCCGCTCCGCTCCCAGCAGCGAATACACATCGTCGTAATAGAGGTGCAGATCCTCTTTGATTGCGCCGAATTCATCCGCTTCTGGTAAGCCGACGAAAGGATCCTCCTCAGTCACCTTGGCCAACGCCATCGCGCCCTCAACCACCTGCCGAATGCCATCTACAGTCAGGTCGCTGGTCGATGCCGATGCCGTGCGTTTCCCGCGGTAGACGCGTAGCCCGAGCGCGCGCGAGCCAGACTCCTTTAGCGTCTCCACCTCGCCCATGCGCACGTTCACGCTGAACTCATCTCCCTCGCGCACAATCACTTCAGCATCAGTGGCCCCGCCCCTGATAGCTTGTGCAACAACATCAGCTGCAAGAGACTCGAAATCCACGGCGGCGTCGGCTTGGAGGATAACTGCATCGGGCATGCGTCAACCTTAACAAACTGCACGATAACGCTGCATCTCTGCCCTGTCTCCTGAGTCAAATACCACGGATCACAACGGCGCTCCGGCGAGCTTTGGTATGTTGATCAGTTCCACTGAGAGGCATCATGAACTTCTTTTCCTCGCGTTGGACCGTCGCCTGCCTTCTCGCAGTTGAGATCTCAATCGCAACCGCCCAGAAGAAGATGGATCCTGCTCTGCTTGCAAAGGCGAAAGCCGGCGATCCTCAGGCACAGCTCGCCGTCGGGGAGGCTTACGCCTCCGGCATCCTCGTCGCGCAGGACTTCACGCAAGCTGCAGAGTGGCTCCAGAAGGCCGCAGATCATGGGCTCGCGCAGGCGCAGGATCAGCTGGGCAAGTTCTACGAAACAGGCACGGGCGTGCCGCGGAATGACTCCAAAGCTGTGCTCTGGTATCGCCGCGCGGCCGAACAGAATCTCGCCTCCGCGGAATTGCATCTGGGACTTCTTTATCAGCGCGGAATCGGTGTTCCGAAGAGTGCGGAGCAGGCTGCAGGCTTGTATCGGAAAGCCGCGCTGCAGGGCCTTGCTGAAGCTGAGTACAACCTTGGAACTCTTTACGAACGAGGTCTCGGGGTTCCTCAGGACTATGCGCAGGCTGCAGACCTCTATCGTCGAGCCGCCGACAAGGGTGACGCCGAAGCGGAATTCAACCTCGGCATTCTGTACGACAACGGCACAGGCGTCCCCAAAAACTACATGGCCGCTGCCGGTTGGTACGAGAGGGCCGCGAAACAGGGTCTACCCCGGGCACAGTTCAACCTCGGTTCCATGTACGCCAATGGGCAGGGAACTCCCGTCAATTTGCCGGAAGCTTACTTCTGGCTTGCTTTGTCCGCAAAAACGTGGAGCGGGTCACATCAGGAGGAGGCTTCGCACGCCCGTGACCTCGTTGCGCAGCATATGAGCGCGCCAGAACTTGAAGCAGCGAAGCAGCGCGTCGACAGATGGCTAGTTGCCCACTGACGATGGAGGCAAGAGTTAGCGCCCCGTCCCGCCCACCGTCATCCGATCCAGCTTGATCGTTGGCATACCCACGCCGACTGGCACACTCTGCCCATCTTTGCCGCAGGTCCCGATCCCCTCGTCCAGCTTCAGATCATTGCCCACCATCGACACGTATTTCAGCGCCTCCGGCCCGTTCCCGATCAGCGTCGCATCCTTCACCGGCGCCGTAATCTTCCCGTCCTCGATCAGGTAAGCCTCAGACGCCGAGAACACAAACTTCCCGTTCGTGATGTCCACCTGCCCGCCGCCGAAATTCACCGCGTACAGCCCGTGCTTCACCGAGCGCAGAATGTCCTCAGGATCGTCCTCGCCCGCCAGCATGTAGGTATTCGTCATGCGTGGCATGGGAATGCAATGGTAGCTCTCGCGCCTTCCCGACCCCGTGTTCGCCGCCCCCGTGAGCCGGGCCGAAAGCTTATCCGTCAGATAGCCCTTCAGCACGCCATTCTCAATCAGCACCGTCTCCTGCGTCGGCGACCCTTCATCGTCCACGTTCAGCGACCCGCGCCTCCCCTGCATCGTGCCGTTATCAACCACCGTCACCTTTGGGCTTGCCACCGGCCGCCCGATCAGGCCGGAGAAAGCCGAAGTCCCCTTGCGGTTGAAATCCGCCTCGAGCCCATGCCCCACAGCCTCGTGCAGCAGAATCCCCGGCCACCCCGGCCCCAGAACCACCTGCATCTCTCCCGCCGGTGCGGGAACAGCCCCAAGCTGCAGAATCGCCCCCCGAGCCGCCTCTTGCGCCAGATGCTCCGGGCTCTTCGAACCCGCAAACTGCTCCAGCCCCGCGCGCCCGCCGCCTCCCGCCGATCCCTTCGTGGTCACCTGTCCGTCGTTGGCAATCACAAACACATTCAGCCGACACAAAGGCTGAGTGTCGCTGGCAATCGATCCATCCGAACCCGCCACCAGAATCCGCCGCAACTCCTCGCTATATCCCGCGCGAACCTGGACAACTCGATTGTCAAAAGCACGCGCTGCCCGGTCCGCCCGCAGAATCAGTTCCAGCCTTGCTGCCAGGTCCAGATCGAACCCGCCCAACGGCACGGGATACAGATCGCCCGACCTGGTCTCCGTGAATCCTTGGATAGGCTGTTTCGCCGGCCCTGAAGCAATCAGCGCCGCCGTCTTTGCAGCGTGCAACAGCCTGTCGGCATTCAGGTTATCCGTATACGCGTACCCGGTCCGCTCTCCTGAAATCACCCGGATCCCGCATCCCGCACTTGTCCCCGTACTCGCGGACTTCACGATCTGCTCATCCACTCCGAGTGACGTTGAGGTCACCGATTCGAAGTAGAGATCTGCATAGTCGCCGCCTGCAGACAGGGCCTCGCCGAGGCACCGCTCCAGCAGCCGTTCGGTGATTCCAAATTTTTCGAAAAAGTAACGTCTGTGGCTCTGCTGCGGGGAGGTCTCGGGTAGGTTCATCACTATCTCCAGTTTACGCCTCCGACGATTTCCCGTTAGTTGGCACAGATCGTTTCCTCACTTGATTCACTAGGACGCCGGCTGCGTTTTTACAATTCGCATCGTGCTACATTCAGGCCATGAAAAAGCTCATTGCTGCTGCATTGCTGGTCATGGTGTTTGCTGCCCCGGCGTTTGCCGCAACGCATCATCGTCACCATCACCACCGTCATCACGTCCATCGCAAGGCCTAGTCTTCGCATCCGCCGTTCTAGGCGCCTGCCTGGCCGAACAAACCTCACCCGAACGATTGGCCCACCTCCACTGTGGGCCAGTCCCCGGTCCCGCGGCCTCCAGGGCGTTCCGTGGCAGATGCGCTGGTGACCTCCGATACTATCCCCGGCTCTCATCTCGTGCTACATTCCACCCATGAAGAGATTTGCAGTTGCCGTGCTGTTGCTGGCGGTGTGCGCCGCTACTCCGGCCTTTGCCCGGCATAAGAAGCCGCACAAGGATCCTCGGGTCATCGATCACCCCAAGGCCATCCACCAGAAGAATCCGCACCTCAAGCAGATTCAGAAACATAAAGTTCCTAAGCACAACACCGGTCACTAAGAACTCCTGGTCAAGCAAGACATGTCAGCACAGGACGATCCTCGCTACCCCATAGGCCGATTCACTCCGCCCACCTCGTCCGAACCCGCCGTTCGTTCCGAACAGATCTCCGTACTGCGGATGCTCCCCGGCAATCTTCAGGCGGCCGTTAGCGGCCTCAGTCATGCCCAGCTCGACACACCCTATCGGGACGGCGGCTGGACCGTCCGCCAGCTTGTCCATCACATTGCCGACAGCCATGCAAACGCCTACATTCGATTCAAACTTGCGCTCACAGAAGAGTGGCCGACCGTGAAGACCTACGATGAGGCTGCCTGGGCTCGCCTCTCCGATAGCAAACTCCCGATCGATGGCTCGCTCGCCATGATCTCGACTCTCCACGAGCGCTGGGTTGCGCTGCTTGAATCGCTCTCCGAAGCTGATTTTCACCGCGGCTACAACCATCCGGAGCTTGGCAAACAGGAACTTGTCGGCGTGCTGGCCCTCTACGCCTGGCACTCGCGGCATCATACGGCGCACATCACCAACCTGCGTTCCAGGATGTGTTGGTAGGCTCCGTGTTGCCGGGCCCTGAAGCACCTTCCGCTGCCTCACTCGCAGAAACCCTCGAAGGCTATCTAGCCAGTCATCCGTCTGCCGCTCTTCTCGAAGACGGTCGCGTCCTGTTCGATATGCGTCTCGCGAAGTACTCGATTGCCGAGTCGCACGGCCGCTGTCTCCTGCAACTCTGGAGCGACGAACGCAACCTTGTCCGGACTGTGATTGACATTCAGCACCGCGCCCAGTCTCTCCGGGTAATTACGCGCCGAATGGGTGCGCCGAAACCGCAGGCTCTCGAACTTGTCTCCTCCAGCGATCGGCGCACGCCCACAGCACGCGATTCCGCCCGCCGCAATTACCAGCGCCTTGTGGAGCGGGTCCTTACCCGTACATTCCTGGGCGCAAAGATCGACGGATTCCGCTCAGCCATGGATCTGGAGCACAGCTTCGGGCCGGCGTATGTGCGCGGCAGGCTGTTGCGTGGCACTTCAGCGGATGCGGTCATTGGAGTGAGCCAGGCCGAGTTTCCCGCAGTTATCGACGGGATTCTTACACTTGGAATCCTCTGGCTCGACTGCTGCAGGCAAAAATCCGAAGCCCGACGCCATTTCGGCGGCCTCAAGGTGATCGTGCCTGCAGGGGCTTGGCGAACCACGGCTGAGCGCATGGCCTGGTTGAATCACGCAGCGGCGGAGTTTCATCTGTACTCTCTCGATGAACGGTCGGAGGAGCTGCAGCAGATCGATTTCACCGATAGCGGCAATCAGACCGTCGGTCTTGTCCATGCATTTTCGCCAGACGCCGTTCTGGACCGTTGCGGCGCTGGGATCCGCAAACTAATGAACTTGCTCCCGCCCGGCGCAAGTTCAAGAATCGAAGTTCGTCCTCGCTCCGCGGCTGAGGTCGGGTTGCTCTTGCACGGGCTCGAGTTTGCGCGGGTCCGCCACGCAGCTTCAACGCACTCTTTCACGCACCGGGAGGAGATCAGCTTCGGTGCGGGCGCAAACGAGACTCCGCTGACTCCCGAGACTGAGGTTCTCTGTCGCGAGCTTTGCGCGCGCCTCTTCGCGAGCCGCCATCGCGACGGTATGCACAATGACCCGCTGTTCAGGATCCAGCCGGAGCGCTGGCTTGAATCCGAGTTCCGCGCCGGAGTCGCTGACCTGCTGCCGAATTTGCGGGGCGATATCGTCTACTCGCAGGTTCCCGCATTGTCATCAGGCGACAGAGGCATGCTCGATCTGCTTACACTCGATCGAATCGGCCGGCTCTGCGTCATTGAACTCAAAGCCGACGAAGATCTGCAGTTGCCGATGCAGGCGCTGGATTACTGGATACGCGTCCGCGCGCTCAATTCCGACAGGCTGCATACCTCGATGCGCGACCGTCCCCTCTCCGCGTTCGAGCGAGATGGGTACTTTCCTGATGCCGAAGTTTCGGAGCTTCCACCGCGGATGCTTCTGTCGGCTCCGGCATTACGCATCCACCCCGCAAACCTGCCGGTCCTTCGCTACTTCTCGCCAGAGGTGGAGTGGGAACTGATCGCTCTGAGCGAGCAATGGCGCAATGAACTGAAAATCGTCTTTCGAAAGCGAAGCTCCGATAATGTGAAGCTGGCGCGCTAGTTCGCCGTGACCGTCGCGACAACGGGAGCTACTTCGATACCGGCGCACTCTTCCAGATCCGAGAGCAGCGCATCGACGCGCCTCCGATCTGAATCCCACGCGAACATAATCCTGGCCGCACCTCCGATGAAGGTATAGAACTTCCATCCCCGTGTTCGCAGTCCTTCCAGGACCTCTTCGGGCGCATTCAGGAATACGGTGTTGGCCTCTACTTCTGAGACGACCTCCATATTGCCGATTCTCCGTACACGGTCCGCGAAATACCGGGCACACTCGTTTGCGTGCTTGGCATTCTTCAGCCACGCACCGCTTTCCAGCATGCCCACCCATGGCGCGGCGAGGAAACGCATCTTCGACGCAAGCTGACCCGCCTGTTTGCAGCGATAGTCGAAATCAACCGCAAGCTTCTTGTCGAAAAAGATTACCGCCTCGCCTACTGCCATCCCATTCTTCGTGCCGCCAAAGCACAGCACATCCACGCCACTCTTCCAGCTCAGTTCAGCCGGCGAGCACCCCAGGCTCGCGCATGCATTCGCAAACCGGGCTCCGTCCATGTGCAGGGATAGACCGAGTTCTTTGCACGCCGCCGAAATCGCCTGCAACTCCGCGAGCGAGTACACACATCCCGTCTCGGTGGGCTCAGTAATCGTGACAACCCGCGGCTTCGGGTAGTGAATGTCCTGCCGCTTTGTTGCCAGCTCACGGATGGATGCCGGGGTCAGCTTTCCATCCACAGCGGGGGCGACAAGCAGCTTCGAGCCATTGGAGAAGAACTCCGGTGCGCCGCACTCGTCGGTCTCCACATGTGAGGCATCGCAGCAGATCACCCCGTGATATGACTGGCAAAGAGAAGCCAGCGCCAGCGAGTTCGCCGCTGTCCCGTTGAAAACGAAGAAAACCTCGCACTCCGCCTCGAACAGGTCCCGAAACGCGTTCGCCGCCCGTGTCGTCCATTGGTCATCGCCGTAGGCCGTCGCATGGCCGCGATTGGCGCTGTCCATGGCTGCCCAGGCCTCCGGGCAGATCCCTGCGTAGTTGTCGCTGGCAAATTGCTGAGCAAGATCGTCCACTTTCTACTCCATCTCTGACCTTGAAAATTCGGATCAATTCAATGATAGAAGGCCCGGAACTCAGCAGGTTTCACACTGAGGTTTGTTCCTTCTTGGATCAAAAATGACCCATTTGTAGTTCAATCCCGGGCCCAATTTGCCCCCATCCCACTTGCGTACCGTTTTTCCGCAAATAATTGCCGTTCCCTCCAACATGATGAAGTGATATAAATCACATATTTCCAGAACAGGTAGCGGGAGAATCGCTTTATCCGCTAGTGAGCAACCAGTATTAAGGTCCTGAAGGGGTCGACGAATCTCCATCGCGAGACCCTCCAGGCGGGAGTTTTCCGTCGTGCATACGCAGACCGTCTTCCATTTCCGGCCCACGTCAGCGGCATCGCCCCGCGTTTCAACCGAGTCGTCCGTTATGAACAACAATGTGATCTCGATCTGCGATTCGCCGGCCTTCTGCCGCGTCACTGAAGTTGAATCTACCGAGTCAAAACGCGACGCCCTCGGATGCGCTCGGGGAATCCGGGCAGCATTCGTCCTCGAAGGCGGCCTGGGGCTGGCCCTCTATGCCCTCTGGCATTTCCGTCACTTCATCACAGTGATTCACTTCGCTCACTAGAACTTACGCACCCGCAGAGAGCACGTCAGGCCGCTGGAGCTACTTCTTCAGCGGCCTTCTTGCGAAGTAATAAAGTGCGTAGGCCAGCATCCCGAAGCCAATCACCGACACCCATGTGTGGTCCAGGATCGTTCCCCTTGGGAAGTTCAGGATGTCGCGGTTCTCCATGTAAGTAGCTTCTACAGCCTTCAGTGCCACGCCAATCAGTCCGGCTATACCGCCAGCCGCAATCAGTCCTGACGCGAACAGAGAACCCGAAGAAATGTCGCTTTCCGCCTCGGCATCTCCGGCCCTTGCTGCCGCCCGGTCCACCATCCAGCGCACAACACCGCCCACAAAAATCGGCAGGGTCGTTCCAATCGGCAGATACGCCCCCACCGCGAAAGTCAGCGACCTTATCCCCAGCAGTTCGACCGCAATTACCAGCGACACGCCCAGCAGCACCAACCCCCACGGCAGCTTCCTGCTCAGAATGCCATTGATCACCGTCGCCATCAGCCGTGCCTGAGGAGCCGGTGCGCTGGCGCTCCCGATCCCCTGGATCCAGTGCACCTCGATCTTTCCCGACGCAGGTGAATAGAGATATTTGCCATCCTGCAACTCGGTTGAGCCGATCGCATTCAGCAGAACGTATTCCGAAGTCTGGTGCGCCACGGTCGTCTGGTCTGCCTGCACCACCCGGATCTCGGCAGGTAGATGCTTTTTGTCCTGCTCGACCGACACCCCGGCGTGCGCTGCATTGATGTCCCAAGCCTGCGGCGATGCCTGAAATTCCTGCAAGCCCGTATTCATCAGGTTCAGAGTCGACCCGATCACGATTGTCGACACAACCACTCCGATCATCAGCGCAATCTGCTGCAGTCTCGGAGTCGATCCGACAATATATCCCGTCTTCAAATCCTGTGACGTGTCGCCCGAATTCGATGCCGCGATGCACACCACGCCGCCAATCGTGATCGCCAATGCCCCATACGCCGGAGCCGTCCAACCCTGCACCAGAAATACCGCTGCCGTCGCCATCAGCGTTGCGATCGTCATACCCGATACCGGGCTCGCCGACGAACCCACCAGCCCCACAATCCGCGAACTCACGGTGACAAACAAAAATCCGAAGACCACAACCAGCAGCGCCGCCGCGAGGTTCGCTGCCCAGCCGACGAATGCGCCCGGCACGGGCTTGAACTCCAGGAAGATAAACATGCAGGCCACGATCAGAAGCGAGCCAATGATCACTACTTTCATCGAGAGGTCATTCTCTGTGCGAATCGGCTTTGCCGATTCAGCCTCCGCCCCCGACTTCATCGACTTCAAACCCATCGTCAGCGCGCTCCAGATCGTCGGCACCGTCTTCAGCAGTGTGATCAGACCCGCCGCCGCCACCGCTCCCGCACCCATCGGCTTGATGTAAGCAGCCCACAAATCGCTGGGTCCCATCTGCGCAATCGGAACCTGCCCCGGATACACCGGCTGCGGCAGCGCCTTACCAAAGAAGTAGATCAGCGGCATCACCACCAGCCACGAAAACACGCCGCCCGCGAAAATGACTCCCGCCACCCGCGTCCCGATGATGTACCCCACCCCCAGATACTCCGAAGTCGCATCCGCGTTGATCGCCGCGCCTTTCAGCACGTGCTGCGCGCCGAGATCCGGTTCGTATCCCGGAGACCCGGGCCATGCCCGAAATAGATTTCCATTTTGGAAGAACGTGTACAGTCCGCCCAATCCCAATCCAAGAAACACCCGGCTTGCCAGCGAGCCGCCCTTCTCTCCCGCGATCAGCACATCCGCGCATGCCGTGCCCTCGGGGTAGGGAAGCGACCCATGCTCTTTTACGATCAGCTGACGCCGCAGCGGAATCATGAACAGCACTCCGAGCCATCCGCCGATCAACGCCAGCATAAAAATGCGCGAGTACTCGAGATCGAATCCCAGAAACACCAGCGCCGGCAATGTGAAGATCACACCAGACGCGATCGACTGCCCCGCGTTCCCCGTCGTCTGAACAATGTTGTTCTCCAGAATCGACGCACGCCCGAATGCCCGCAGAATACTGATCGACAGCACCGAAATCGGAATGGAGGCCGCCACCGTGAGTCCCGCGCGCAGACCCACGTACACCGTCACAGCGCCGAAGATGATGCCGAAGATCGATCCCAGCACCAGCGCCCGTACCGTGAACTCCGGCGGATGCTGGTCGGGTGGAACAAACGATTGGAACTCGGCCAAAGGAGCCTCCTGCATCTTTGAAAGCAAATTACCTGAAAACCTGAAGCACGAGTTTAAGGCATCGACCCCGAGTTGCAATACCGCCCACATCACACCAGCGATGGACTTTCGAGCACACTCCGTGGTTCCCTTGTTGAGAAGCTCAAATGGATCGCCGCCCTCCCACGCACACAGGTATGCGGCATCTCTGCATCGACTGCATAGGAATGAACAGATTCCCAATTCGCGCCGTGCTCGTCTTCTGGCTCTTCCTGCTCAGCGCCATCGCCTTCCTCGACCGCACCAACATCTCCATCGCCGGGCCACAGATCAGCCGCGAGTACGGGCTCGATAACGTACGCCTCGGCTGGGTCATGAGCGCCTTCCTCGTCGGCTATGCAATGTCGCAGCTACTCGCCGGATGGATCGCCGTCCGCCTCGGTCCGCGGCGCGCTCTCACCCTCGGCGTCCTCTGGTGGGGAGTCTTCACCCTGGCTACGGCCGCCGTGCCCCCCTCCATTCCCGGAGCCCTCTCGATTCTGATCTGCGTCCGGTTCGCCCTGGGCGTCGGAGAGGCGGTCATGTATCCGACTTCCAACCAGTTCGTTGCTCGCTGGATTCCCGTCAGCGAGCGAGGTCGGGTCAATGGTGTGATCTTTGCCGGAGTCGGAGCCGGTTCTGCGCTCACGCCTCCCATCCTCACCGCGATCATCCTTGCATATGGCTGGCGCTCGGGCTTTTGGTTGAGCGCGGCCATCGGCCTTGCCGCCGGGGGAATCTGGTACGTCATCGCCCGCGACACTCCCCAGCAACATTCATGGGTGTCAGGCGAAGAACTTGCCACCATCCGCGCCGGAATCCGGGACGATCATTCGTCAAAGCCGCCCATTCCGTGGGCTGCCATCGTGCGCAGCCGATCCATGATCCTGCTGACCTTTTCATGCTTCTGCTTCGGCTACGTCGCATGGATCTTCCTCGGGTGGTTCTACCTCTACATGGCCCAGGCGCGACACCTCAATCTGAAGGCGAGCGCGCTCTACTCCATGATTCCGTTTGCGGCAATGACTACGTTCTGCCTTCTCGGAGGAGTGCTGTGCGATTGGACCGCCGCGCGGCATGGGCTGCGGTTCGGCCGCTCTGCCCCGGCCTTTGTAGGCCTCATTTTATGTGGATGCCTGCTCATCGCCGGCTCTCACGCCGCCACCGCAAACAGCGCTGCACTCATACTGGCTGCGGGCGTGGGCGCTCTTTACATCGCCCAAAGTCCCTACTGGTCCGCGACAGCAGACATTGCGGGCCGGAATGCCGGTGTCGTCTCTTCCATCATGAACATGGGCGCCCAGATTGGCGGAGCCCTGACCACCACGCTCACTCCGTGGCTCGCCCAACATTTCGGATGGTCCGCATCGTTTCTGGTGGCCGCCCTGCTTGCCTTCGCCGGTGGACTTGCCTGGCTCGGTGTGAACGCAGAGATCCCGCTTTCAACTCCCACCCGCGAACTCGAATCCGCAGCCGGCAGTCTCCCCGCAACCAAATAGACAACTCGTCGTCAGCCACCAGGTATCAGGGCACGACTTCAGTCCTGCCGAAAAGCAGCAAAAAAACGCGCGGGCGGGCCCCGGGTGCCAATTCACTTTCTCACGATATTGGGTGCCCCGGGTGCCTCGCATTTGGGCACCCGGGAGACACATACTTCGTCCCGCCGTCTCGACATGGGTTGCCATTCAGTCTAGGCTAACCGGCGATGACACGAGGCCTGATCCGCTTCGAACACACGGGGAATTTCCACTTCCTCACCTTCAGTTGTTTTCACCGCCTGCAGCAAGCTAGAGACGCCGGTGATGTGCCCGAGCCTGCCCGAATTAGCGACTACGACCTGACTGCTTCTTTCCGAATGAGGCCTCAGGGTGCTGCAGAGATGCGCTAGGCACTCAGTACGGATGGTTTCAGTCTTTCGGTTGCTTTCGTTTGTTCCCAGGTGTTCCATTCTTCCACCAGCTTGCCGTCAACAATGCGAGCGATGTTGATACCCAGCAGCGTAACGGGTTCCCCGGTTTCTCGTATCTGGACATTGGCGGTCATACGGGTAACCACCTTCTCGCCCTCGACCAGCTGATCCTCAATGTGAAAGGAATCCTTGGTATAGATAAAGAGGTTGTGGAAGTAAAGGATGCTTTGACGAAGCCCCTCCAGATCGCGATCACCCGCTGACGGGTGCCCGACATAGTTGGGCGCAACCACTTGGTCCAGAGCCGAAACGTCTCCGGCGGCATATAGATCCACTAGTTTTCGAAAGACCGATTTCCTTGACTCCGGAGAATCTTGCATGGTTGCGTTGCGCATGGTAATTTCCTCTCTCACGTTACCAATCTTGACCCCGAAGACCATGACGCGCCAGCCCTCCGAGTTTTATGGGCTGAACCAATTGTTAGTGGCTGCTCCATTCTGAGGGAACCCGCAATCGATCGGCGGTGGCCCGGGTGCCATTGGGAATTCCACTTTCTCACGATATTGGGTGCCCCGGTGCCTCGCATTTGGGCACCCGGGAGACACATACTTCGTCCCACCTTCGCTACTTTCCCATTGCGAAGGCTCGTCCGCTCTCCAGCAGCTTCCCCACTGCCTCCTTCGACGTCGATTCCGTATAGATCCGCAGCAGCGGCTCCGTCCCGCTCGCGCGAAACAGAATCCACGTCTCCGCCGCATTCGGTTTCGATTTCGCCTCAGGATTATCCAGGTAGAACTTCACCCCATCCAGCGTTTCCTGCCGCAGAACCGCCATCCCGCCGATTGCCGTATCGCCCGTCTTTAGCGCCTTCGCGCGCGCAATCGCCGCATTCTTCAGCTCATCAGGAATATGCAGATCGATGCGCCCATACTGATGCTCGCCATACTCGTTTTGCAGATCGGCCACAAGCTCGCCGAGCGTCTTCTTCTCCTCGGCCATCACGTTCGCCAGCAGCAGCGCATTCAGCAGCCCATCGCGTTCCGGCAGATGCCGCTGAAACCCGATCCCGCCCGACTCCTCGCCGCCCATCACAATCTCGCGCTCCAGCATGTAGTCGCACACAAACTTGAACCCGATCCCATGCTCGATCAGCTCCCGCCCGTGCTTCTGCGCAATCCGGTCCAGCATCTTCGTCGTGTTGAACGCCCGCGTTACCGCGCCCGGCCATCCCTTGCGCCGCAATACCCAGCTCAGCAGCACCGAAAAAATCTTATGAGGATCGACGAAATTTCCATGCTCATCTGTCGCGCCAATGCGGTCCGCATCGCCGTCTGTACACAACCCCGCATCGCACTTTTCCTTCACGCACGTCTCGCCCAGCATGCGAATATGCGGCTCAATCGGCTCCGGATTTATCCCCGGAAACAGCGGGTCCGGATTCCCGCGAATCTGCACATGATCCACGCCGATCCGCGTAAAGATCTCCGACAAAATCGTCCGCCCCGCTCCATACATCGAGTCAATTGCAAACTTCTTCCCCGACTTCGCAATCAAATTCAGATCCGCGAAGCTCTCAATGGCCTTCAGATACGGCGGAAGAAAATCCACTTCCTCAATCGCCGCCGCTTGCTTCGCCTTCGGAGCCGGCTTATCCAGATACGTTTCAATCGCCGCAATGATCGACGGCTTTCCCGACCCTCCATACCACGCCTTGTACTTGACTCCATTCCACTGCGCCGGATTATGCGACGACGTAATCATGATTCCGCCCGCAGCCCCGCGCTCCCGCACCCCAAAGCTCAGCGCCGGCGTCGGCGTAATGTCATTCGCCAGCGCCACCTTGATTCCAGTCGCAGCCACCACCTCAGCGCACGCCCGCGCAAACGCCTTCGATCCAAACCGCGTGTCGTACCCGATGCAGATTCCCTTCGCCGGATCTTCCTGCGCATGAACATAAGCGGCAATCGCACCCGCCGCCGTTCTCACATTCGCAAATGTAAAATCATCGGCAATTACACCGCGCCAGCCATCTGTTCCAAACTTGATTTGAGGATGAGCCATCTTGATCTAAGTCGTTCTCCTTGCCGAAATATCCATAATCCAGCACCGAGCCAAACCCCGGCAACCGGGCGCACTGCACCCGCGCTCGTCTGATACGAACGAAGCCCTGTTCCTTCAGATGCAAATCAGATGCAAATTGAGATCAACTGACGATTCGCCTCGATCTCGATGATTTACTGGGATGCTCTGTAACAAGGGCACGGCTTTAGCCGGGTCGGAAGACCACGAAAAGCAGGACTTTAGCCCCTGGTGTTTCGCAACGCCCCTCGGGCATTCAATGTCCAGTCGGTTACGTCGCACGCGCCTTCGATCTCGTCTTCCGCGGCGGCACATAATGAAACCGGATCAAGTAGATCTTCTCGCCCTTCCCATGCTTCGCCACCTTAAGCAGATCCAGCACTCCAGCGAACCCCGAGGCCCGCGCCAGTTCCGGAGTGATATCCGGAAACCCGATCGGCTCAATCGAATCCACCTCGATCTCGCCCTCTTCCATCTTGTACCGCCCGCCCACACGCGCCTGCAGCCGCGTCCAGATCCGCACAGTGCACGTGATCTCGCCCGTACGCACACCCTCACGCAATCTCTTCGTAAATTGCATATCTGATCAAACTGCTGTCATTCTGAGCGAACGGGGCCCCAGACGTTTTCTTCAGTCTGGGGGTGGTGAACGAAGAATCTGCTTTTCGGTAAAATCGAAGCCGGGATCAATCAGCCGCGAACAACACCTCTAGATCAGCTCATCACGCCCCGAGAGCCCCAGTTCCTTCACTACCTTGCCCACATCCTGCGAGTGCTCGCGGTGCGCAATCAGCAGTGCATCCTCGGTATCCACGATCACCAGATTTTCCACGCCCACCAGAGCCACAAACTTCTTTGGGCTGTAGATGTAATTGTTCCCGGCCTCGATCGTGAGATGTCCATCCGTCTCGGCGACATTCCCATCGCCATCGCCCAGCAGTCGCGTCTCCATCTGGTACTCATAGAGCGACGCCCACGATCCCAGATCATTCCACGCAAATTCCGCAGGCACGCAATACAAGTGCGACGCGTGCTCCCCCTTCGCCGACCGAGGCTCCAGCACCGCATAGTCCACTGAAATGTTTTCGCAAGTCGGATACCACTCGCGAAACACCTCCTCGAATTGAGCCGTCCCGTACGAATTCGCGATCTTCTCCAGCAGCGGAGCCGTCTCCGGCAGGTGCTCCCTCACCGCATTCGCCAGCGTCTTCGCCGACCACAGAAACATTCCCGAATTCCAGTAATAGTTCCCCGCCGCCACAAACTCCTGGGCACGATTCAGATTTGGTTTCTCCGTGAACCGTCGCACCCGGAGCGCGCCCTTCTCCTCCGAGTGCTCCCCGGTCTCAATGTACCCGTACCCAGTCTCCGGCCGTGTCGGCTCGATCCCCAGCACCACGATGTTGTCTCCCGCCGCCGCCAGCCCGATTCCCTTCTGTAGCGCCTTCAAAAATCTCGGTTCATCCGCAATGACGTGATCCGAGGGAAACACCCCCAACACCGCATCCGGATTCTGCCGCTCAATCAGAAAGGCCGCAAGCCCGCAAGCCGGCGCCGTATTCCGTGCCACCGGCTCCTCGATAATCTGCTGCCGCGGCACGCCCTTCAACTGGTCCGCTATCTCGTGCGCCAGATACTCATTCGTGATTACCCACGTCTTTTCCTGCGAAGCGAGTGGCTTCAGTCGCTCCACCGTCTGCTGGATCATCGAGCGCTCGCCATCAAGCGCCAGCACCTGCTTGGCTCGTGCGCGGCGCGACCGCGGCCAGAACCGCGTTCCGCTCCCACCCGCAAGAATAACTGGACGAAAATCAATAGACTTCGGCATGGAAAACACATCCTACTCGACGAAAGCTAGGTTTGCACAGTGATGCCCATTACTGGTCAAAGGCAAATCCTCATCTGCCCCCCAACCATCATATTTTTGTCCTGGTTTTAGTCCTGCAACTGCCCTGGCCGTCCTGCGTAAAAAACAAGGTTAGCATCTTTCCATGTAAACGTTCCGCACCCCTGCCTTCCCTCGCTTTTACCGCGACCGGCGTCTGTCTATTCCGCTAAGCTACCTTCATGTTCAGCGGCCAAGGTTCGTTTCGCATCTTTCGTATTGCCGGTATCACCGTCTATCTCAACTGGACCTGGTTCCTGGTCGCTGCATACGAAATCCAGGCCCGCAACGGCACCTACACCTCCGTCCTCTGGAACGTCCTCGAATATCTGGCCCTCTTCGCCATCGTTCTTCTGCACGAATTCGGCCATGCCCTCGCCTGCCGCTCCGTCGGCGGCAAAGCCGATACCATCCTCCTCTGGCCCCTCGGCGGCGTAGCCTATGTTGACCCGCCCCAGCGCCCCGGCGCCACCCTGTGGAGCATCGCCGCCGGCCCCCTCGTCAATGTCGCCTTGCTCCCAATCCTCGCCCCGGCCTTCTCCTTTGCACGAGCCGCGCATTGGCGCTACACCATGCCCAACGAATACCGCCTGCTCGGGGCCATCCTCACCACCGATATCGTCCTCCTCGTCTTCAATATCCTTCCCATCTACCCCCTCGACGGCGGCCAGATCCTGCGCTCTCTCCTCTGGTTCCCGCTCGGCCGCGCCCGCAGCCTCATGGTCGCGGCCTTCCTTGGCTTTTTCGGCGTGGCTGGATTGTTCATCCTCGCCATCTATCTCCGGTCCATATGGACCGGCCTCATTGCCGCCTACGCCGCCATGAACTGCTGGAGCGGCTTCAAACAAGCCCGAGCCCTCCGCAAACTCGAAAGCCTTCCCCGCCGTCAGGGATTCGCCTGTCCCAGCTGCCACACCGCCCCGCCTCTCGGCCTCTACTGGACCTGCAACAGGTGCAACACCCGCTTCGACACCTTCGAAACCGGCGGCATCTGCCCCTCCTGCGCTACCCGCTTCGCCAGCACCACCTGCCTCGACTGTCACCACCAGGCCCCCATTGCCCAATGGCAACCCGGCTACGTTCCCGGCACCGGCGTCATCAGCTCCCAGATGGGAGCCTCGCAAGCCCCGTAGCGACGCCCGAATGCACACTGATCGTTCAGGCCCCTGAGTGGATACTTTTTCGCTCTTGCACCAGTTCTCGAAAATTCGTCAACTTCCGTGTCGCCGATAATTCGATCTCCGAAGCGCTTTGTAACAAGGGCACGGCTTCAGCCGGGCCGCAAAGCGGCGATAGAAAAAGTGCGGGCTTTAGCCCCCTGAAGGACGCTCTTCTCCCCTTAGCCTGTCATTCTGAGCGCACGGGGCCCCACGCGCTTTCTTCAAGGGCCCCCAGAGAGCGGTCTTTGCTCTTTTGGGGCGGAGCGTGAGGGTGGTAAGCGAAGAATCTGCTTTTGCTTCGCTCAACATCGCTCAAAGTCCGAGCGACCGGTGACTCGACACGAGAAGCGCTTTGTAACAAGGGCACGGCTTCATCCGGGCCGCAAAGCCAATGCGAATTCACTTTCTTACGATATGTGGGTGCCCCGGGTGCCTCGCATTTGGGCACCCGGGAGACCACGCACTTCGTCCCGAAGTCTCGACATGGGTTGTCGTCATCGACTCGGAAGTTGGCAGAAGGGTTCTGAAGCGCTGTCAAGCCCCTCTCCCGAACTCCTGCCCTAACTGCCCTCTATCCATCCATATTTGCAACCCTCCGCATTGCAGAATATTCCCCGAATCGGCGAACAATAGAGCCGTACTCGAATCTCCGTT